>Ga0070761_10001239_pt1 | contig 16074 bp, 12 predicted proteins | sample HubBroMetageREF1_FD_66724 | JGI IMG/M metagenome (GOLD analysis project Ga0070761, IMG submission 66724) | Reference soil microbial communities from the Hubbard Brook experimental Forest, New Hampshire, USA - Hubbard Brook CCASE Soil... | ecosystem: Environmental > Terrestrial > Soil >... | reverse complement strand
ATAGGCAAAGCCCTGATTTCCGAATTTGCTATGGTCCGCAAGGGCAATGCTCACTCGCGCGGACTTCAGAATCATTTTCTTGATCTGGGCTTCGGCTTGGCTGGCGGTGGAAATTCCGTAGCCGGGATCAATCGCGCTGACGCCCAGCACGGCCTTGTCCACGCGTATCTCCGAAAGCGCGCGCTGCGCCCAAACTCCGGAAAGATAAAACACATCCTTCTGAAGTTCGCCTCCCGTGGAAATCACGGAGACGTGCTGGCTGCGCTGAAATTCATCCACGATCGGCGGGGAATTCGTGATCACCGTGAGGCGGTTGCGATGAAGCAGGCGCCGCGCCAATTCGTACACAGTGCTGCTTCCTTCCAGGAAAACCGTCTCGCCATCGAGTATCAGCCGCTCCGCTTCGCGTGCAATGGCCTGCTTTTCCGCGCGATTGCTGCGTCCCAGCGCTTCATAGGAAGGTTGAAAATTGGTGGTCGAAGTGCGCGAAACCGCGCCGCCGTGCGAGCGCACCAGCACTCCTTCCTTCTCCAGCGCTTCGAGGTCGCGGCGAATGGTGGCTGCGGTGACGCCGAGGGTGCGAATCAGTTCGGAGGCGGTAACGGTTCGTTCGCGGGATAAAAGCTCGCGGATGCGAAATCTCCGTTCCTCGGCCAGCAGGCTCATCAAAACTTCTCCGTCCCTTGTCAGATTCCAAAAGCAGCCGATTGTGTCACAAATCGGTGAGAATTGTTCACAATAATACAAAATGCATCATATTCGATAAAAAAAGTTGACAAACGTGCATAATAGGACTAATTACGTGAGCGATTAAGGCCGATTTCTCGTCGTCCTGCGGCGTGGGGTGCACCGCAGCTAGCCCCGATTCGAGAGACTTGGTCGCAACTTTGTGGGGGAGGGGTATCGGTGAACAAACTCGTGCGCGTTTTTCTATCCGGTCGAGGATGTCCCAAGAAACGACTCGAACATTCTGACGGCAGAATAACCACGAGTTTGCGCGTCGCCGGTTTGCTCCTGGCATTAACGCTTTTCAGCGGAAGCGCCTGGGCCCAGAAGGACACCGGGGTAATCGCGGGAACCGTAAAGGATGCGTCGGGCGCGATCGTGGTAGGCGCGAAAGTCCGAGTGATCGATGCCGACCGCGGAAGCGAGTTTGATACAGCCACAGACGGCAACGGAGAATATGTCGCCGGCCCGTTGAAGGTTGGCCGCTACACGGTCAACGTCGAGAAGCCTGGATTTAAGACCGCAGTCGCAGGGCCAGTGCAACTGGACGTGCAGGGCCGCATCGAAGCCAACGTCAAGCTGGAGATTGGACAGATTTCGCAGAAGGTAGAGGTTACGGTCCAGAACCCGCTGCTGGAAACCGAGACCAGCACGATGGGCGAAGTGATGGATAAGACGCGCATCGAAACGCTGCCGCTCAATGGAAGAAATTTCGCGCAGCTTGCGCAACTCGGCGCCGGCGTCGTGCCCAGCGAACCGGGCTCGCGCGTGAGCGGGAATTTTGGATTCAGCGTGGATGGCGCGCGTTCGCTGCAAAACAATTTTCTGCTCGACGGGATTGATAACAATTCGAATCTGGGCGACGTGCTGAATGAATCGTCGTACGTGATTCAACCGCCCATTGACGCCATTGAGGAATTCAAAGTTCAGACCAACGACTACAGCGCGGAATTCGGCAGGGGCAACGGCGCAATTCTAAACGCTGTGATCAAATCCGGCACCAACGCCTATCACGGAGATATTTTCGAATATTTTCGGAACGACGTGCTCGACGCCTCACCCTTCTTCATCGTTACGCAGAAACCAGCCTACAAACAGAACCAGTTCGGCGGCACATTTGGCGGCCCGATCAAAAAGGATAAGACCTTTTTCTTCGGCGATTATGAGGGATTCCGCTTGCGGCAGGGAATTCCGCAGACGGCCACGATTCCTGATCAGAACATGGTGAACGGCGACTTTTCCGAGCTGCTCACAAATACTCCGGCAATGGCCATTGATCCGAACACCGGAAATCCCACGGGCGCGGTGGCGCTGGATTGCAGCGGCAACCAGACTTTCGTGGGAGAAATTTTCAACGCGCGGCAAACTCAGGTTGTGCCGGTCACACCCGCAAACCCGTCGGGATTGTGCGGAGTGCCGATCGGCGTCGGCGCTTCAGGCGTTCCTACCAACGTGTTTCCCGCGGGATCAACCGACCCGCTGGCTTCACGCCTCGCGGCGCTGATTCCCCCTCCGAACTCGACCAATCCAGCTTTCAATTACATCGCCGTGCCGGTGCGCAGCGAAACGCGCAACAACTTCGACGTGCGCATAGATCACACCATATCGAGCAAGGATTCTCTCTTTGGAAGGTTCAGCTACGAAAACCAGCCCAGTTATATTCCCTCGCCTTTCAATAACGTGCTGGACGGCGGCGGATTCTTCGACGGCATCGAAGATTTTTCCTACCGCAGTGTCGCGTTGAGCGAAACTCACGTTTTCGATTCCTCTCACGTGAACGAATTTCGTTTTGGTTACAACCGCATCAATGCGCATCGCTATCAAAACAATTTCAACGAGAATGTCTCGGCCAATCTTGATTTTCCCGGCGTTCCTTTCGAGCCCGGCACATTTAACGGCGGGCTGCCCGCTCTGACGTTTAGCGACGGCTCCGCCCCGGAACTGGGCAGCTCCACCTTTTTGCCCTCGATCGAGAAACAGAACAGCTTCGTCTTCACCGACAATTTCACCTGGGTGAAAGGGCGCCATTCGCTGAAGATTGGCACCGAGCTTCGGTTCGAGCAATTCACGATCTTTCAGCCGTCGGCCTCGCGGGGCACGGCCGATTTCAGCGCTGGATTCACCGATAATCCCGCGGCGCCAGGAACCGGCGGATATGGCTTTGCCAGTTTTCTTCTGGGCATTTCCGACGGCGGCTCCATCGTGAATCTTCACAATGTTGACTATCACCGCCAAATCTATGCGGGATTTATTCAGGATGATTTCAAGGCGACATCGCGCCTGACGCTGAATCTTGGCTTGCGCTACGAATATTATTCACCGGTGAAGGCTGCCGGCAACGAGCAAGCCAATTTTAATTTCAATTGCGGGTGCCTGATAGTGCCCACGGGGCAAACCGCCGAGCTGACTCCCACTTTGGCCACCCAAATTACCATCGACCGGACGGGCTCAACCGGGCTGGTCAATCCGGATTATCACAACTTTGCGCCGCGCATCGGCCTGGCCTACAAAATCAACGACAAACTCGTGCTGCGAAGTTCCTATGGAATCTTTTATGGCGGCCAGGAAAACGGACCGTATTCCAATCCTAGCCCCGGTTTCAATCCGCCATTTTTTGTGACGCAGTCGTTCAACCAGCCCTGCTTGACGAATTCTGCGAACCCCAACCCCGGACAAATAGACTGTTCGATTCCCGGATTCAACTCGCTGCAGCAGGGGTTCCCCGCGAATTCCTTGGTTGATCCGAATACTCCGTTACTTTTTTCCGTCAATCCCAATATCACCACGCCCTTCATGCAGCAATGGTTCCTCGGCTTCCAGTACGCATTACCGTCTAACATGGTGGCTCAGATTTCCTACGTCGGCTCGCACGGTGCCGATCTCTTCGGCTTGTTCAACGGAAACCAGGCCGTCCCCACGTCGGATCCGACCATTCCGACCGCCCCACGCCGCCCCGATCCCAATATTGATGCGGGGATTGACACGCTGCGCTCGAATCTATTTTCAAATTACAATGGCTTGCAACTTCGCCTCGAGAAGCGCTTTTCGAATGGTTTGCAGTTTCAGGCCGCCTACACCTATAGCCACGCGCTGGATGACGCTTCCGATGCCAGCCTGGGCTCGCAGAATCAGGGAGACTTCCGGCTGCAAACCGAGCCTTACCTGGAATATGGCAATGCCGATTTCGACGTGCGCCACAGATTTGTCGTCAACTTTGTTTATAACTTGCCCTTCGGCAACGGCCAACATTTTGGCTCTGATCTTACCGGGATTGCCAACCAGATTGTGGGCAACTGGCAGGTGACCGGGATTGTCTCGGCGCAGACCGGCAATTGGTTCACGCCGACGGACGATCTGGTGAACATCTCCAATTCCGATTGCGGAGGCGAGGTCTTCAATTGCGCGCGTCCCAATGTTGTGGCGAATCCGAACGGACCGCCGTGCGTGCCGGGAACGCTGTTCAACACTTGCGCTTTTGTCGCCAACACGCAGCTCGGCACCTTTGGAGACGCCGGACGAAACATCATTCGCGGGCCCGGACTGCAGAACTGGGATCTTTCATTCATCAAGCAATTTCCAGTCAAAGAACAAATGCGTTTCGAATTCCGCGCCGAGTTCTTCAATATCTGGAATCACCCGAACCTGCAGTTCGCGGATCCCACGACCACCAATGAAAACTTTTCTACGGAGCGTGGGACTTCACAATTTGGATTTGCCACTGCGTCGCTGGCTCCGCGACTGGTCCAGTTTGCTTTGAAATTTTACTTCTGAAATTACATCCGGAAACGACGTGGCGCGTAGCGGTTGGAAATCGGCGATTAAATGCGTTCGGCGGGCGCGTTCATGCCGTGTGAGTATTACCGTCTGACCCACTAAACGGGAGTGCTTGGCCGTGCGGCGCGGCGCGACTATCTGCATTGCAACGCGTGAATCATCCAGAGGTTTTTCGGCCCGCGCCGCGAATTTGCGCCAACAAACTCCTGCTGCTACTGTTGCTCGCGTGAGTCTCCCGGCCCAACCTTCGCCGCAAAATATTCCGCCGCGCGTTCGCACCACCCTGCGCCACAACTATTTGTCCTTCATCGAGGATACGGCGCTCACCCTCGGCGTGATGGCGCCCAGCGGCACATGCGGCGTCGTTCTGCCGCTGCTGATCGCCAAGGGGGGCAATGCAACGTGGCTTATCTTCCTGCTCACGCTCGTGGCGTTCTCGCTGATCATGTACAGCGTGCATCGATTTTCCGCGCAGTGCGCTTCCGCCGGCTCACTGGCCGATTTTGCCGCGGCGGGGCTGGGCCGCGGCGCCTGCGTGGTAACCGGATGGGCTTACGTCGCCGCGATGGCCTTCGGCGCGGCCGGCACCGCGCCATCTTCCGCATACTACGCCGATCTTTTCTTTCGGCAGATGACCGGCGCGCCGGCATCTTTTCTGCGCGCCGCAGCGATCACCGCGATCGTGGTGATCGCCGCATGGATCATCGCGCACCGCGACATCAAGCTTTCGACCGAAGTGATGCTGCCGATCGAGCTGATCTCGCTCGCCGTCATCATCGTCATCGTCGCGCTGGCGATGCATCACAATTCCGCGTGGCTGGACGGCCCCCAGCTCCATCTGGAAGGCGCAAAATTAAGCGGCTTTCAATTCGCCATGGTTTTCGGCTTCATGACCCTCTCAGGATTCGAAAGCGTCACCACTCTCGGCGAAGAAGCCTCGCATGCGCGCCGCACCATTCCCCGCGTGATTGTCAGCTGCCTGATTCCGGTGGGTATCCTCTACCTCGTGATGATTTATTGCCTCACCGCGCTCGCCCGAAAAAATGGCCTGGCGCTCGAGCAGCTCAACGCTCCCTTTGACTCCATCGCGCGCTCCATGAACCTCGCGAGCTTCGGTTACTTCAGCTCCATCGGCATCGCGCTCAGTTATTTTGCGTGCACTTTGGGCTCGCTCAACGCCGGCGCGCGCATCCTTTATTACCTCGCGCAAAATCGCCTGTTCGCGCCCAGCTTCGGCTCGGCGCATCCCGTGAATAAAACTCCCCACCGCGCCATTGCGTTGATCGCGGTCATTGCCATTGCCTGTCCCGTGGCGCTGCTGCTTGCAAAAGTTCTGCTGCCCGATTGCATCAACTATATAACTCAGCTCGCCTCTTTCGGATTCATCGGCTCCTATTTCCTGGTCTGCCTGGCGATGCCGTTCTTTCTGCTGCGCCGCAAAATCCTGCGTCGCCTGGACGTCGCCGTCAGTGTCGCCGCGCTGCTGATCCTCGCCATAGTTCTTGCGCTATCAGTGTTTCCAGTCCCGGCCGCGCCCTGGCGTTATCTCCCGTACTTGTTTTTGGCTGCAGTCCTCACGGGAATTGCCATCTCTGCGCTGTATTCGCGCGGCGGCAAATCCAACAGCGAGATCGCATAGCGGCATCGCATGCCGCGCCAGCCCGCAGCAAATATTGCCAAGGCGCTCGATAGGCGGCAGGGGGCTGCTGGTGAATCGCATGCGCAGGAACGCCCTTGCACCTGCTGACGCGGGTGAGCGGACTTGAGCGCCCAAAAAAATGAGCGGCTCGTGTGGGGGCACGAACCGCTCATGGTGATGAAGGAACTGGTCCCGCGAGAACTTTACGTTTTCGCGGGTGTGCGGCCTATTTGGGTTTCTCTTCGCTCGGACGCGGCGCTTCGGCCTTGGGCGCGGGTGCGGCCTTCGGCGCGGCTTCCTGCTTCGGCGCAGCTTGATGTTGCTGCGGAGCGGCCTGGTGTTGCGGGGCAGCAGCTTTCGGCGCGCTTTCTGTGCGCGCGGGAGCGGCCTCACGTTCCGGCTTTGCAGCTGGAGACGGCTTCGCAGCTACGGGTTTGACCTCCGGGCGGGCCGCCTCAGATTTTGCGGCCGGCTGAGCAGGACGTGCGGTGTTGTGCGGCGCCGCGGTAGCGTGTTCGGTTTTTGCCGCTGGTTTTGCAGCTGGTTTGGTTTCCGCCGGCTTGTTCTCATTTGACCGCGCTGCCGCAGCGTTGTTCTCTTTCGTTTTATTAGCCGTTGCGCGACTCGCAGCAGCCTTGTTTTCCGTCGCTTTGTTCTCAGCAGCTTTGTTTTCGGCGGCCTTGTCCTCGGTAGCCTTGCTCGCAGCAGCTCTGTTCTCAGTCGCCTTCGTCTCGGCTGCCTTATTCGCGGTCGCTTTGTTCTCAGCCGTTCGATTCTCAGCAGCTTTGTTCTCGGCGGCCTTGTTCTCGGTCGCCTTGCTCGCAGCGGCTCTGTTCTCAGTCGCCTTCGTCTCGGCTGCCTTATTCGCGGTCGCTTTGTTCTCAGCCGTTCGATTCTCAGCAGCTTTGTTGTCAGCGGCCTTGTTCTCGGTCGCCTTCGTCGCAGCCGCCTTATTCGCTTCAGTCTTATTCGCTTCGGCCTTGTTCTCAGTCGCCTTGCTTTCGGCGGTTTTGTTCGCCGCCGTAGCCCCGCGCGCCGCTACCACGCCGTTGCCGGAAAATTCTCCCGGCTTGGCTGTTGCCGCGACAGCCGGACGCCCGTGATTCACCGACGCGAGCATTTCATGATTCCCACCCGCCGCCTGTTGGTGGCTGGTTTGCGCTTCCGTCGCCGGAGTGTGCTGCGCGCGAGCGAATGTTTCTTGCGCCGCAGTGGGCCGCGCGCTGATACCGCCGCGTCCGCCGTTGTAGCTGACGTGGCTCGATGTACTGACGCTCACACTCTTGCTATAAGTGTTGCTGAAATTCCTGCCGCCGAAATTGTTTACCGAGCGGTTGTAGCTGAACTGATTGTTGCGCCAGTAGCCGCCCTGATATCCCGAACCACCGTAGCCATATCCATAGTTCACGCCGCCGTAGAAGCCGACTTCACTGCCCCAATAGCCGCCGTTCCAGGCGTACATGTTATTGTTCCAGCCCCAATATCCCGGGGTCCACAGCAAGCCTTCGCTGGGAGGTTCAACCCATGTGCCCGGTACCCAGAAGTAGCCCTCGTCGCCGTAGGCCCAGTAGCCCGGCGTCCAGAGATAGCCTTCCTGCGGGCAAATTGGTTGCGAGTAAACGACCAGTGCTGGCGGCGCGATCGTAATAGACGCGCTGAATTGCGCGCGAGACGTCGCGGGGACCGCCAAAATTACCATTGCGAGCAAAAAATATTGGAGCGAGCGTAGCCTACGCATTTTTCCTTACCTTTCCTGATCATCCTTCGTTTGCCCGGTCTGGCTTTGTTGCTGCGGGTTGCGCGGATGGTGGGATAGCTTGACTTGCGAATAATGACGCAGACGCTTTTTGAATACTGTGCAATATGAGTCACATTGCGCACATTTTCCAGAAGGCCCAGACCTGTGGAAACAGCGATTCAGGCTGCGGAGATGTGGCAACGCGGAACAGGCCTGAGGGAGCCGCGGCCTGGGCTTGCATTTTCCGACGAATTCTGCTCCAACAATAATTGAGTCGATACGGCAAGATATTGTAAGCTCTCGCCATGGTGATCAGCGAAAGGCTGAAGCGGCTCCGCGAAGCCCAAAACCTCTCGCAAGGCGATATCCAGGAACGCACCGGCCTGTTTCGCTGTTATCTCTCGCGCCTGGAAAATGGCCGCACCGTTCCTTCCATCGAAACGCTGGAAAAATTGGCGCGCGCCTTGGAAGTCCCGCTGCACCAGCTTTTCACCGATGACGACACTCCCATCAAGAGACTGCGCGTCCCCAAAGAGCCACCCGCCACGATCTGGGGCCTCGACAAGAAAACCACGCGCCAGCTGCGCCTCTTCGCCAAGCAATTCGCCCGCATGGACGGCAAACAGCGCTGGCTAATGCTGCGCGCCGCCGCCAAAATCAACAAAGACGGCCACATCTAATCGCAAGCTTGTGCTGCGCGGCGTTCACGAAGCTGGACGTGCTCTTTCTCAGGCCCGCTGGCTCATCGGTGACACCCAACAATCACCTTCGCGTTGTGTTGTCATCGAAGCAGCTAAGCCCGGCGAGCGGGGCCTACGCTGCGACCCCGGCCATATGGCGAAGACGATCATTCGCGAAATACTGCGCTTGGCCTTCTTCGACAGCCTGCAGTACGAGGCCGGCGACGAATTCGGGCTTGTCACCATCGGCGTAATGAGCCGGGGGTCCGCCGCCCGCTGGATCGCCCATCCTGTTTTTGCCAAAGTTTGTCGCGGTGATGAATGGGTAGATTTCGCTGACGACGATGCGGTCCTTTTCCAACTCGGCGCGTGCGGCAAGACTAAAGCCCAGCAGCGCACGCTTCGACGACGAGTAAACACTATATTGCGGAACAGTCATGAATGCAGTTCCCGAATTGATGTTTACAATGCTTCCGCCGCCTTGCGCCCGCATCACCGGGATCACAGCCTGCATCGCGACAATCGGCCCCAGGACATTGAGGTGAAAGATTTCGTCAAACAGCGCGGGGTCGATCTCCTCTACGGAGGCCGCATAGCTGCGCCCCGCATTGTTTACGAGGCCATCGACGCGACCGTAATGCTGGTGCACGGCGCGTATGGCTTCCCGCACGCGATCAAACTGCGTCATGTCCACCGTGAGCGGCAAGCTGCCTGGAAGCTTCTGCCCCAATTCTTTCAGCGCATCGGTGCTGCGAGCGAGCAGGGCGACGTTCGCGCCGCGATCAGACAGCGCGATCGCCGTCGACAGCCCTATCCCCGACGACGCGCCGGTCACAATGAATACACGATCTTTGATTTCCATCGTTTGATCCTCCCAATTCCAAAGCCCCAATTTCAACGCCCCAATTCGAAAGCTTGGGTGCGTCGCGCCGCAGACGCGGTAACAGTATCAGCTCCGAGATAGTTCATTTGTTCAAGATCGGCAATTAAGCCTCTCTCGGTGGGACGCCATCCAACACGTTGCCGTGTCAGTGCGCTAGAAGCCGGCATATCCGAGCCCGCGAACATGGCCAGCCATCCAAAATGTGCCGCAGCCTTTTCCGGCGACAGGGAAACCACCGGAACCTTCAAGCCGTGACCTACGGTTTCGGCAATATCTCGCATCGGTACGCCTTCTTCGGCCACCGCATGATATTTCGCGCCTGCTTCATGCTTCTCCAGTGCAAGCCGGTAAAGGCGGGCGACGTCTGAAACGTGCGCTGCCGCCCAACGGTTGCGCCCTTCCCCAACATAAGCCGACACGCCTTTCTCACGCGCCACAGCGATGACGTAAGTGACTAGCCCTTGCTTGATCGTGTCGTGAACCTGCGGAAGACGCATAACCGAAGCGCTAACGCCGGTCAGCGAAAGTGCCGTCTGTTCCGAAACCCGAGGAAATGGGAAATCCGACGGCAGCACATGGTCTTCGGTCGCAACCTGACCGGGCGCCGCCAATCCAGCCGTCCCCGATGAGACCATGAGGGGCCGGTCAGAACCCGCTAGCGCTGAGCCCAGAGCTTCAATCGCACGCCTGTCGATTTCGCAGTTTTCCTTGAATTTCGAGAAGTCGTGGACGAAGGCGGTGTGAATCACGCCGTCAGCGGCGGCCGCTCCGCTGCGCAGACTGTCGAGATCCTCCAAATCCCCTCGAAGCACTTCGGCACCAGCGGCGATCAGCGATTTGGCTCCTGCATCGGAGCGAGTAAACCCGAGCACCGAATGCCCCGCATTGATAAGCTCTGGAACAATCGCTGAGCCGATAAAACCCGTAGCACCTGTGACGAAAATACGCATATTCTCCTCCTTCTAATTTCGATATTTGATGTGCTCCGTCTCGCAAGCTTGATTGCCACGATGAAGCGCAACTACGCGGCGGCTCATGCGCCCGAGACTAGGTCACCACGGAAGTGGGCCGTCCTCGTTTGAGAAGGTGCCCGTTGGACCATCCGGACCGAGCAGCGCGAGTCGCACTGGCTCGCGTGCGCCTTCCTCGACCGTCCGCGTGCCTGTATAGTTGTTGAGGTTCGTCTTGGTGTAGCCCGGGCAAGCGGCGTTGATCTTGATGCCGGTTGGCTCCAGCTCAATCGCCATGGCCAGCGTTATAGCGTTAAGAGCCGTCTTGGACGCGGGGTAAACGGGGCCGAAGATCGAGCGCCACGGGGAGCTCGGATCCGCGTTCCTCGTCAGCGAGCCAACGCCGCTGGACACGTTGACGATGCGCGCTGCCGGTGCCTCGCGCAGCAGCGGCAGCATCGCCTGGGTAACGGCGAGGACGCCGAACACGTTGGTATCCCACACCGCGCGCATTTCATTGAGGGACACGTTGCTCGGGCGGGTCAACTTCGCATACTCCTGGACGGACATGCCCGGCTGCTTACTCGTATTCGATATAGCCGCGTTGTTGATGAGCACGTCGAGGCGGCCAACTTCCTTGCGGATGCGCTCCGCCGCCGCGGCGATCGAAGCCTGATCCGTCACGTCGAGCTGCAGCGCGCGTCCGTCCGGCCCAATCTCCTTGGCCGCAGTCTTGCCGCGCTCCAGATTGCGCGACCCAACCAGCACGGTGAAGCCGTGTGCCACCAGATCCTTCGCGATTTGAAGACCGATTCCTTGATTAGCCCCGGTTACCAGGGCGACAGGTTTTTTGTGCATAGTCATCTCCTCATTCATTTGTTCCCTTCGTGCCAGTGCCTACGGACGGCATGATGCGAGTACAAAATCCCGTTGCTCTCGTTACAAGCGCTCGCCCCGTTCCTACTTCCTAACGCGAAAAAGACTCCCCGACCATTTCTTCGCTTTTCCTCCACAGCGCTTCCGCGTTGTTTAGATCGAGCGCATAACCGCGCACGCCTTCGCTGACGCCGCTGATCACCGCCGAGTCCGCCACGACCTCGCCGACATGGCAGTTCTCGCAATACTTGCCACCGATCTCTTCTGCCGCAGCGACGACTGCCGCCCACACCGAAGTTGCGGCACCTTGAGGAACCGTCTTCCATTGGAAGGGATCCTTACCCTCCCCGGCCTGCTCTTTACTCATTTGGTCGATCAGTGCCTGAATGCGAGTCGGATCCAAATGACGTCCGAGTTCGGTTTGAATGACTCCCGGATGCACAGCGGCGGCACGCACCCCGCGTCCACGGTGGCGCCGGTCAAACGCGACGGCGAAAAGAATGTTCGCGGTCTTCGAGCGGCCGTAGGCGGCGAACGGTTCGTAAGGCGTTCGCTCAAAATTGGGATCGCCCAGGTCTACGTTGGAAAAACGGTGACCTGCGGAAGACAGGTTGATCAGTCTGCTGCCTTTGCGCAGCAGCGGCGCAATCCGATTGATCAGGACAAAGTGGCCAAGATGATTGGTGCCAAACTGCGTCTCAAACCCATCCGCCGTGTGGCCAAAGGGAGTGGCCATCACGCCCGCGTTGGCGACGACCACGTCGATGAACTGCCCCTTCGCCAGCAGCTCATCTGCACATGCACGCACGCTTTTGAGGCTCGCGAGATCGAGCGCAACCAGCTCGAAACTTCCGCCCGCAGTCGCAGCAGCTCTTCTGACCTGTGCGGTCGCCGCTTCGGCCTTTTTCAAATCGCGCGCAGCACCTACCACGTGTCCAGCATGCGCTACCAGCGATCGCGCCGTCTCAATGCCCAGACCCGCCGAAACGCCGGTAACGAGGATTCGTTTACCCTGCAGATTCATGCCGTATAGAACGTCGTCCGTTGTCGAAGTCGCTCCCAACACATCCAGAAGATTCATCATATTCTTTCTCCTTCGGGCAGCTCGCCCGGATGGGGCCCAGAGATCGCTATTGACAAGCCGCCGCAGTTCGCATAAAACGGAGAGTGTCTCCGCAACACATATGATAACCGGAGGCTGTCTCCGGTTGCAAGTATTTTTTATCATGCCCAAAAAACATCAAAAACCTGTCCAGCGAAAGCCCCGCGCCGATGCGCAGCGGAATCGCGAACGGATTCTCGACGTGGCGAAGGAAGCGTTTGCCCGGCATGGCGCAAACGCCAGTCTGGACGACATCGCCAAGCAGGTAGGCGTTGGACCTGGTACCTTGTATCGTCACTTCCCGACGCGCGCGGAACTGCTACAGGCGGTTTACCGGGCCGAGCTCGAAAAGCTGGCCGCAGCCGAACAGAAATTCACGCAGACCATGGCTCCGACCGACGCACTGCGCGCTTGGCTGTTGTTATTCGTTGATACCATCGCAGCGAAGCAGCTCATCGCGCCCGCGCTGAATACGCTGCTCGGTGATCCCAAGAAGGTGTTCGAAGCCTCTTACGCGAAGATGCATCAGGCGATTCGGGCACTGGTGAAGCGCGCCGTCGAGAGCGGCCAGATACGCAGCGACCTCGACCCAATGGACTTACTGCGCGCGCTGATCGGCGTCTCCAATGTCGCGTCCGCGCCCGATTGGCAGGCAAGCGCCAGAAGATTAGTGGATATCCTCATCGTCGGCTCGCGCCCCGTCAAATAGCCCGGGGATCTGACCCCCGGATTGTCCGCTACTCAGAAGTAATCCGAGACCCCCGGTGAGCTGTGCCGGGCCGAGGCTGTGGGCCGAATCATATTCAAACCGAAAGGCAGGACTAACAAATTCGGATGATTGCAGGCCTCCCAAGCAAGAGATCTCTTCTCTTTTTCCTCCTCGTTTCTGCAGCATCGTTGTCAAAACTGTAGGTATACCCCCGGCGATGCTGGCCCTAATGTGTTACCCGGTGCTGATACTTTCGATGCCAGAAGAATCGCGGCTTATCGTCGCGGTGCTATACCAGGACCGTACCGCCATCAACCACAACGGTCAGTCCGGTAGTGAATCCTTCCTGCATCAAGAACAGATAGGCTTGCGCGATGTCGGAGGCTTCGCCGACTCGTCCAACACGGGGACTGTTGCCCACGGTCTGGTATAATCGTTCCCGCTCAGATGCACTTATGGTCTGTCACAGGTTCGTGCAAACGACACCGGGAGATACTGCGTTAACCCCTATTGGTGCCAACTCGACCGTTAGAGCACGTGTTAGTGCTTCGATGGTTCCGCAGACACTTGCCGCAATTACCCAGCCCTTGTGCGGGCGCTGGCCCGCGATTCCGGTTGTGAGCTCGATAGAAGCCTCCTTGCGGATATGTGGGCTTCCGTACTTCACCGCGGCGAGTGCGGCCCAATAGTGCAACTCAAACGTGCTTCTGGCCTCTTCCAGATCCGTCGTAGCAACGTCGCGCAGATGCAGGCTATCGCCGGCGGTGAATACCAAATGATCGAAACTGCCAAGGTTCGCAAATAAGGTTGCACCGGCTCCTTCGTCCGAGACGTCAACCGCCTGCCCCGTTGCTTCGCCACCGATACATTCAACCACCCTCTGAACTCGTTCCGCAGTGCTGGAGACGATAACGACCTTGGCTCCTTGCGAGGCGGCCTGTTGGGCCACTGCCAAACCAATCCCCGACGACCCACCCACCACGACCACACGCTTATCCTGCAAGCCGTTTCCTTGGTGCATAGCATCCTCCTTGTCGGCTCTTCCGACTTACACGGCGTCAGATACCGGACAACCACAAACGCTTCATGCATAAGGGTCATGATCCCCATGCGTTTAGAGAAACTTCGACAAGTCGATTTGAACCTCCTCATCATCCTTGCGGTGATCGCCGAGGAAAAAAGCGTCACCAAGGCGTCTGCCGGAATATTGCTCAGTCAACCGACGGTCAGCCGCGCGTTGCAGCGCGCCGCGGCGATGTTTCAAGACGACCTTCTGTTCCGGTCGCCGCAAGGCTTCGAACTCACGTTGCGGGGCCGCAAGATTCTCCAAGAGCTGGAGGGATTACTACCCAGGATGGAGAGTCTCGTTGCGCCGAACCTGTTCGATCCCATGCGGGAGAATAGCCACTTCCGCATTTCAGGACCTGACAACGTCTGCACGGTTGTGGTCCCTCGCTTGTGCCGGCAATATGCAAGCCGACGCTACCAAGTACAGTTTGAATTCCTTCCCTGGCAGAGCGGCATTGCGGAGTTAGTTGAGCACGGGCAAGTCGATCTTGTTCTGCATATAGATGATGGACTCCTGCCATCGCACTTTCAGTCGGAGAGGCTGTATCGGGAGGATTGGATTTGGGCCTTCGCGCGGCGCAGCCGCTTCGGAGAGCGGTTATCGCTAAAGCGGTATCTGGCGGCGAGCCACATCGTTGTAGCTACGGATGCCGGTGTACAGAAGATCCCGCACAAGCAGCTGGCGGCTGTCGGCGCCGAAACGCACTTCGCGTATTCGACTGCCTTACTTCGGAGTGGCTCTGCGATGTCTCCCCGGCACAGAGCTCGTGCTCACGGTGACCAGTGTCATGAGCTCAGCTGTTAGAGGAAATCGTGAACTACGCGTTGTGAAAGCCCCGCGCGAATTGCATCCGTTTCATTTCCTGATGGCCTGGCATCCAAGGCTCAACAGCGATCCGCACCACGTGTGGCTGCGCGAGGCGATGCGATCAACTATTGTTGCGGCAGACGCCGATTGATTGAGCTGCTGCGCAAACCATCGGGAAGCGGAATGGCAGAACTAAACAATTCAGATGGTTGCAGGCCCCGCAACCAAAGGCTTCTTTTCTTGCAATCACTTCGGAATCATTCCGATCGTGACCAGCCACGTCTCCACCAGCTGAGGCCACGCTGCAATCGGAAGCTCCGTGCGCCGCAGCCCAAACGCGTGGCCGCCTTGCGCGTACAAATGCATCTCCACGGGCACACCGGCGTTCTTCAGCGCGATGTAGTAAACCCGCGATTGGTTTACGTTGTCCACGTTGTCGTTCTCCGCTTGCAGCAAGAACGTCGGCGGCGTCTCGCGGGTGATATGAGTGCGAATATCCAGATTCAACTCGAATTTTTTATCGTCAATCCACAGATGCCCTGGATAAAGAGCCACCGCAAAATCCGGGCGGCAGCTTTCTTTGTCGGCCGCATCCACAGCCGGGTACAAACGATGCGCAAAATGCGTGCTGATCGCCACCGCTAGATGCCCGCCCGGCGAAAACCCCAACACTCCAATCTTGTGCGGATCAATGTGCCCCTCCGCGGCGTGCAAGCGTAGCAGACCCACCGTCCTCGGCGCATCTTCCAGCGCCGTCGGTGAGTTCGGACTGAACTGGCACTCGCAGCGCTCGTCCCAGTGCATCCCCGAATTCGGCACGCGGTACTTCAATAGCACGCAGCTAATCCCCTTGGACGTGAGCCAGTCGCAGACCTCCGTGCCTTCCAGGTCGATGGCCAAAGCCTGATAGCCGCCGCCGGGAAACACCACGACGGCAGCGCCCGTGTTCTTCTCTTCCGGCGAATAGACGGTCATCGTAGGCTGCGTCACGTTCGCCACGTACATCCACGGCCGCCCTGCGACCAACGAGTTCTTCGCCGTCCCCATATTCTCTGGACTCGCGGCAGGTTGTACATCCGGGGGACCGCCCCGGGCCATATCGGAACTTGCGTATGTCCCGG
>Ga0070761_10001237_pt1 | contig 16090 bp, 26 predicted proteins | sample HubBroMetageREF1_FD_66724 | JGI IMG/M metagenome (GOLD analysis project Ga0070761, IMG submission 66724) | Reference soil microbial communities from the Hubbard Brook experimental Forest, New Hampshire, USA - Hubbard Brook CCASE Soil... | ecosystem: Environmental > Terrestrial > Soil >... | reverse complement strand
AGGCGAGCCTCTCGACCGAGTCGTTCATCAGCGCGAGCTCGTTCCAGGAGACCACGAAGGTGCTCACCGAAGCCGCAGTTTCCGGCAAGGTCGACTACCTGCGCGGGCTCAAGGAAAACGTCATCATGGGCCGGCTCATTCCGGCTGGCACAGGGCTGTCGGCCTACAAGCAGCTGAAGGTCGTCGTCGAGGGAGACGAAGAGCGTTATGTCAGCCCATCGCCTCGGCCCGCGGAAGCGGCCCTCGCGGCGGTGAACGAAGAGTAGAGTCTCAAGCTGCGGCGAGCAGGCCGAACGCTGCGACTCCGTGCGTCCGGAGCTCGCGGCGTATGGCGTCCGGGCGGCAGCCGCCTCCGATCACGCGAGCCACGACATTCGAAGCCCACTCGTCAAGCGTGGCAGTGCCGCACGCCGCCAAGTCGTCGCTTTTGTCGCGCAAGATGTCTTGCCACGCGATCACTTCGCGAGTGAGTCGCTCGGAGCGCACGAACCCCGTGGCCAACTGCGAGACAAGGCCTGCGCTCACGAGGCCGTCGAGCGCCGCCGTGGGCTCAATCGCGTCCATGCGGGTGGCGCCGAGCATGGCGCGGAGCAGGACGATCGAGTCCGGAGTGCCGCCGAAGGCTGCCGCGGCGGTCTCCATGGCGGCCACCAAGGTGTAGAAAGGATCGGCGGGCGTGGGGGACGCAGGCTCGTCTTCCGGAGCGGTGTCGAACACGAGCTCGTCGAGAATCTCGATCGCGTCGACGCCGATGGTGTCTTCGTCGGCGGCGTACCAAGACGAGCCGTCGTGCAAGTCCGGGTTGTCATTGGGGAACTCGGAGCAGGGGGTCTTCGCGTATTCCACCGGGCACACCTCGTGTGGGTAACGGTAGGTGCGAGGGTCCGTGAGGGCCAAGAAAGGGGAGTACCCGGGACGCTCGGCGGGCGACGTACCGCTCGCTACGAGCGGACCAAGGGCTTCGGGGCTTGCGGGCCGGATGAGGCCCCTCCTTGAGCCGCGACCGGGTCTCTCGTGGGCGAATCCCCTGACAGATACTCGGGACTTAGGATCTTCATGGCGGCTCACGGAGGGTCGCTGCGGCTATCGGCTGCGGCGGCCGCCCGCCGAGCGTCCCGCGTGCGTGCTTCGACTTAGACCACCGCGCCGTTCGAGTACCTGAGCCGAGCCCACTCGTGCATCACGATGCCCGCCGCGACCGTGACCGGGAGCGAGTGATTGACGCCATACAGCGGGATGCCGACGATCTCGTCGGCCTTCCCCAAAAGCGCATCGGGTAGCCCGAAGCGCTCACTGCCGAATGCAAATACGACCCCGGGCGGAAATTTAGCCACCGCGTCGAGCGACACACGCGCGCTGTCTTTTTCGACGGCCCAAAGGGGCCGCCCTCTCAGTTGGTCGAGGAGCGCGTCGACATCGGGGACCCGGACGATGGTCTCGTACTTGTGCATGCCCATCGACGCCTTCGCGTACCAGGTGCCGGCGCCCACGATGATGATCTCGCGAGCCAAATAGCTATGCGCGACCCGGATGACGGCCCCAATCGCAAACGCGTTGCCCGGCGAGAAGAGGGCCACAGCAAAGTCGTTTCGGAGCGGGGCAAGCGCGCTTCGGACCGCGTCCGTCGACGATTCGATCGGCTTCTCGATGGCCATGGGTTGGCTCAGGTCTTGACAGGGGTTGGCCCGCAAGTAAATTGCGCCTCCCCCGGTTTCCGGGCGAGAGGACAATTGCGCCCTCCGCCGGACCTCCCGTTGGACGCGAAAAAGCAGCGAATGCCCACGATTAATCAGCTCATACGTCATGGCCGTCTCGCGGCGCGGGTCAAGACCGCGTCTCCCGCACTGCGCGCTTGTCCCCAAAAGCGGGGCGTTTGCGTCCGCGTCTATACGACCACGCCGAAGAAGCCCAACTCGGCTCTTCGCAAGGTGTGCCGCGTTCGACTGACCAATGGCATGGAGGTGACCTCGTACATTCCCGGCGAGGGGCACAACCTCCAGGAGCACTCGGTCGTTCTCATTCGAGGAGGCCGGGTGAAGGACTTGCCCGGGGTTCGCTACCACGTCGTGCGCGGCACGCTGGACGCCTCGGGGGCAATCGGCCCATCCTCGACCAACAAGGTCAATCGTAACCGCAAGCGTTCGAAATACGGCGTGAAGCGGCCCAAGGCGTAGTCGAAAAACTCATTCCCCCAAGGTCGCGTCCACCATGCCCCGCCGCCGCGAAGTCCCAAAGCGCAAGATCATTCCGGATCCGAAGTTCAAGGACAAGCTCGTCACCAAGTTCACGAACACGTTGATGTTCGACGGCAAGAAGTCGACCGCCGAAGGGATTCTCTACGGCGCGCTCGACGTCATTCGAGATCGCTTCAAGGAAGAGCCGCTCGAGGTCTTTCGAAAAGCGCTCGACAACGTCAAGCCCAAGCTCGAGGTCAAGAGCCGTCGAGTCGGCGGCGCGACGTATCAAGTGCCGGTCGAGGTTCGGCCCGAGCGTCGCGTCACCCTCGCCATGCGCTGGCTCGTCACTTATGCGCGCGATCGAGGCGAGAAGACGATGCGCGAGCGGCTGGCCGCCGAGTTCGTCGATGCAGCCAACGGCCGCGGCAACGCGGTGAAGAAGAAGGACGACACCCACAAGATGGCCGAGGCGAACAAAGCCTTCGCCCACTATCGCTGGTAGGCGCCCAGTTTAGGGATGTCCCATGAGTAGGAGCGCGATCCATCGACCATGACTAAGCCGACATAAGGATCGGGTCACGGAGCTTTTCTCAACTCACGCGTGCCCCGACACCCTCTCTGGACTTGCCGCACGTCGATGACGTGAACGCTCGCCACTGGCGGGCGGCGGCGCTCACCCGAAAGGCGGGAGAGCTTGGCCAGAGGGGGTTTCTTGCGTTCGACGTGAGAGAGAGGAGGTTTCTGTGGCTCGTGAATATCCGCTGGAGAGAACACGCAACATCGGCATCATGGCCCACATTGATGCCGGCAAGACTACGACTACCGAGCGCGTTCTTTACTACACGGGCGTCAACTACAAGATCGGCGAAGTTCATGAGGGTGCCGCGACGATGGACTACATGGTCCAGGAGCAAGAGCGCGGGATCACGATCACCTCGGCCGCGACCAATTGCTTCTGGCGCCCGGTCGACGGCCCGTCGGCGGGTATCAGTAACCGTATCAACATCATCGACACCCCGGGCCATGTCGACTTCACGATCGAAGTCGAGCGCTCCCTGCGCGTGCTCGATGGCGCCGTCGCGGTCTTCGACGGGGGCAACGGCGTGGAGCCGCAGAGCGAGACGGTGTGGCGCCAGGCCGACAAGTACAACGTGCCCCGCGTCGCGTTCATGAACAAGATGGACAAGGTTGGCGCGGACTTTCTCATGTGCGTCAACAGCATGAAGGAGCGCTTGGGGACGAATCCGGTCCCCATTCAATGGCCTCTCGGCGAGGAAGACCACCACCGCGGCATCGTCGATCTCATCACGCTGAAGGCCGCCGTGTTCGACGACGAATCGAAGGGGCAGAAGTTCGACTGGGTCGAAATCCCCGCGGAGCTCAAGGCCGTCACTCGCGAGTGGCGAGACAAGCTCGTCGAGTCGTGCGCCGACGTCGACGACGAGGTCATGGCGCTCTATCTCGACGGGCATCCGGAGAGAGTCACGGCCCCGATGCTCCATCGTGCTCTTCGTTTCGGCACGATCAACTTCAAGCTCGTGCCGGTCATCTGCGGGTCTGCCTTCAAGAACAAGGGCGTCCAGATGCTCCTCGACGCCGTGGTCAACTACTTGCCCTCGCCGGTCGACATTCCCCCGGTCAAAGGCCTGGACCCGCGCAAGAAAGACAAACCCGAGATCACGCGCCGCGCGTCCGACGAGGATCCCTTCAGCGCGCTGGCCTTCAAGATCATCAACGACCCGCATGGGAACCTGACCTTCTTCCGGGTCTACTCGGGGAAGGTCGTGAGCGGGACGATGGTGCTGAACTCGACCCGCGACAAACGCGAGCGCATCGGCCGCATCCTGCGCATGCACGCGAACAAGCGCGAAGAGGTGCAAGAGGCCGACACGGGAAACATCTACGCGGCGGTAGGGCTGAGGGACGCGCGCACCGGCGACACACTGTGCGACGAGAGGAACCCCATCCTCCTCGAGCAGATGATTTTTCCCGAGCCGGTCATCTCGATTGCGATCGAGCCGAAGACCAAAGTCGACGTCGAGAAGCTCGGGGTCGGGCTGCAAAAGCTTGCCCAGGAGGACCCCTCGTTTCGAACGCATACGGACGAAGAATCCGGGCAGACCATCATCAGCGGGATGGGCGAGCTGCATCTCGAGATCATCGTCGACCGGCTGCGGCGCGAGTTCAAAGTCGAATCGAACATCGGTAAGCCCGAAGTCGCGTACCGCGAGGCGATCACGAGAAAGCAGGCCTGCGAGTACAAGTATGCCAAACAGTCCGGCGGTCGCGGTCAGTACGGGCACGTTGTGATGGAGATTCTGCCGGGCGAGCGCGGGTCGGGGTTCGTCTTCGACAACGACATCGTCGGCGGCGTCATTCCGAAGGAGTTCATTCCGGCCATCGAGAAGGGCGTTCGTGAGGCCATGGCCCGCGGTGTCCTGGCGGGGTTTCCACTCGTCGACATGACGTGCCGGCTCTACGACGGCAGCTACCACGAGGTCGACTCGAGCGCGCAGGCCTTCGAGATCGCCGCTTCGCTCTGCTTTCAAGAGGGCGCGCGGCGGGCCGGTCTGGTGCTCCTCGAGCCGATCATGAAGATCGAAGTGGTCGTGCCCGAGCAGTACATGGGCGACGTGATCGGTGACCTGAACGCGCGTCGGGGTCGGATTCTCGGGATGAGTCAGCGCGGCAACGCGCAAGTCATCGACGCAGAGATTCCACTTGCGACCATGTTCGGCTACGTCACGGATCTGAGATCGATGACCCAGGGTCGCGGGACATCGAGCATGCATTTCGCGAACTATTCGCCCGTCCCTCCTGCGCTTCAGGAGGAAATCGTGTCGAAGGTCAAAGGCATCTGACCGCGGTTGACTACCTACCCCATCGAATCGAAAGAGAGATCTCGTCATGGCCAAGGAGAAGTTCGTACGCAACAAGCCGCACGTGAACGTGGGTACGATCGGTCACATCGACCACGGCAAGACGACGCTGACGGCGGCGCTCGTGAAGGTGCAGTCGAAGAAGGGTCTGGCGAAGGTCATCAGTTACAAGGACATCGCGAAGGGTGGAACGGTTCGCGACGAGACCAAGACGGTGACGATCGCGGTGGCGCACGTGGAATACGAGAGTGACAAGCGTCACTATGCGCACGTGGATTGCCCGGGTCACGCGGATTACATCAAGAACATGATCACGGGAGCCGCGCAGATGGACGGCGCGATCCTGGTGGTGAGCGCGCTCGACAGCGTGATGCCGCAGACGCGCGAGCACGTACTTTTGGCGCGTCAGGTGGGTTTGAACCACATCGTGGTGTTTTTGAACAAGTGCGATGCGGTGGACGACGCGGAGATGCTGGACTTGGTGGAGATGGAAGTGCGGGAGCTTCTCAACAAGTACAAGTTCGACGGGGACAAGGCGACGGTGATCCGCGGCGCGGCGCTTCCGGCGCTCAACGGGGACGCGAAGTGGGAGAAGTCGATCGACGAGCTGATCGGGGCGCTCGACAGCCGGATTCCGGACCCGGTTCGGGACATCGACAAGCCGTTTTTGATGGCGGTCGAGGACGTGTTCTCGATCAAGGGCCGGGGCACGGTGGCGACGGGGCGGGTCGAGCGGGGGATCGTGAAGGTTCAGGAAGAGGTGGAGCTGATCGGCTTCGCGGATACGCGCAAGCTGGTGGTGACGGGGGTGGAGATGTTCCGCAAGCTTCTGGACCAAGGTCAAGCGGGCGACAACGTGGGGGTGCTGCTGCGGGGCATCGAGAAACACGAGATCGAGCGAGGTCAGATTCTGGCCAAGCCCGGTTCGGTGACGCCGCACACGAAGTTCGAGGGCGAGGTGTACGTTCTGAAGAAGGAAGAGGGCGGACGTCACACGCCGTTCTTCACGAACTACCGTCCGCAGTTCTACATGCGCACGACGGACGTGACCGGGACGGTGGCGCTTCCGGAAGGCACCAAGATGGTGATGCCGGGCGACAACACCAAGATGATCATCGAGCTCATCACGCCCGTGGCCCTCGAAGAGCAACAGCGTTTCGCCATCCGCGAAGGCGGCCGCACCGTCGGCGCCGGAATCGTCACCAAGATCCTACAGTAGAAAGCAGAGTCGAAGATCCATGGCCGCCGCGACCAAAATTCGTATTCGATTGAAAGCATTCGACCATCAGCTTCTCGACAAGTCGGCAAGCGACATCGTCGAGACAGCGAAGCGCACGGGGGCGCGGGTCGCAGGCCCGATCCCCCTTCCGACGCACATCGCCCGGTACACGGTCCTTCGGGGTCCCCACGTCGACAAGAAGTCGCGCGAGCAGTTCGAGATCCGGACGCACAAGCGCCTGCTCGACATTCTCGAGCCGACACAACAGACCTTGGACGCCCTGATGAAGCTCGACCTGTCGGCCGGCGTCGACGTCGAGATCAAGAGCTAGCGCGGAGGCACCCGATGGCAACGTTCGACGTGTTCAACTTGAAGCGCGAGAGGGTCGGCTCGATCGAGCTGGCCGACGAAGTATTCGGCGTCGAGGTGCGTGAGCATCTCTTCTACGAGGTGGTCAAAGCCCAGCTCGCGTCCAAACGCCAGGGCACGCAGGCCGCCAAGAACCGGTCGGCGGTCAGTGGCAGCACCAAGAAGCTCTACAAGCAGAAGGGGACGGGGCGAGCACGCCACGGCTCGCTGCGAGCGCCGGTCTTCGTCGGCGGCGGCAGGGCGCATCCCCCGCGGCCGCGCGACTGGTCCTATGCGCCCCCGCGGCGCATGCGGGCGAGAGCGCTCATCGGCGCGCTCTCCAAGTTCGGCAAGGAAGGCCGCCTTCTGGTGGTCGACCGGTTCGAGCTCGCGGAGATCAAGACCAAGAAGCTCCTCGAGACGCTCGAGACGCTGAATGCGCAGAAGAACGCGCTCGTCGTAGACTTGGGGCAGAACGACAAGCTTCGCCTCTCGATCCGCAACTGCAAGGCGCACCAGTTTCTAGCCCCCGAAGGTGTCAACGTGTACGACCTCTTGCGGCACGACACCTTAATCCTCTCGCAGGAGGCCGCGAGGGCACTCGAGCAGCGGTGCCTGAAGCAGGCGGCGTCGCGAAGCGAGCACGACGAAGTCGTACCGGTGGTCGCCGCGGCCGCGCCGAGCAAGAACGTCCGCAAGGCCGCTCAGCAGGGAGGCGCATCGTGAACCCCGAACAGGTCATCCGTAGGCCCATCATCCTCACCGAGAAGGTCAACTGGCTCCGTGAGAAGAACAACCAGGTCGTCTTCGAGGTCGCTCGAAGCGCGAACAAGGTGGAGATCAAAGACGCCGTGCAAAAGCTCTTTCGCGTTCACGTCACTGCCGTGAACACGATGGTCATGCGCGGCAAAGATCGTCGCATGGGCCGCGGTCACGCGAGGACCCAGAACTGGAAGAAGGCCATCGTGACGCTCAAAGAAGGCGATTCGATCGACTTTTTCGCGGATACGAGCGAAAAGAGCGCTTAGCGATGGGGTCTCAACTGCAACGGAGCAAGACTCGGAGCTACTCGCCGGCCGTCGGCCGACGAGCGCAAAAGGTGTAAGTCATGGCCGTAAAGAACTTCAAACCGACATCGCCGGCTCGTCGCTACTACTCGGTCTCGGGCTTCGAAGAGCTCACGAAAGACGCGAAGCCCTTCCGCAAGCTCCTCGAGCATCAGACGAGCAGCGGCGGGCGAAACGCGCACGGACGAATCACGTCACGCTTCCGCGGCGGTGGGCACAAGCAGCGCTACCGCATCATCGATTGGAAGCGCGACAAGATCGGGGTCCCCGCCAAGGTCGCGACCATCGAATACGACCCCAACCGGACGGCTCGCATCGCCCTGCTGCACTACGTCGACGGCGAAAAGCGGTACATCCTCGCGCCGGACGGGATGAAAGTCGGAGACACGATCGTCTCGAGCAAGAACGCCGATATCAAGCCCGGAAACACGATGCCGCTTCGATACATCCCTCTCGGCACGATGATCCACAACATCGAGCTCAAGAAGGGCAAGGGCGCGCAGATGGTCCGCTCCGCCGGTTCAGCAGCCGGACTGATGGCGAAGGACGGCGACTACGCGCAGGTGCGCCTTCCGTCCGGCGAGGTTCGGATGGTTCACCTGGAGTGCCATGCGACGGTCGGCCAGGTTTCGAACATCGAGCACGCCACCATTTCACTCGGCAAGGCCGGTCGCTCGCGATGGCTCGGCCGTCGCCCGCACAACCGCGGCGTCACGATGAACCCGGTCGACCATCCGATGGGCGGCGGCGAAGGGCGCACCTCCGGAGGCCGGCATCCGTGCTCGCCCTGGGGACAGCTGGCGAAGGGGTTGAAGACACGCAACAACAAACGGACTGACGGCATGATCGTGAAGCGCCGCGGAGAGAAGGGTTAAGGAATAGGTCATGGCTCGTTCAGTCAAGAAAGGTCCCTTCGTCGACGGACACCTCGCCGAGAAGATCGCCGCAGCGCAAGCTGCGCAGAGTAAAAAGGTGATCAAGACGTGGTCGCGCCGGAGCACCATCACTCCGGATGCCGTCGGTCTGACGTTCGCGGTTCACAACGGACGCAAGTTCGTCCCCGTGTTCGTCACCGAGAACATGGTGGGCCACAAGCTCGGAGAGTTCGCGCCCACCCGAACGTTTCACGGGCACTCCGGCGACAAGAAGTCCAAAGTGACGGCAGGGGCTCCAGCTCCCGCAGCCGCGGCGGGCGCGAAGGGCGCCTCCGCCCCTCCGAAGTGACGGCCGCCGGGCGCCCTCGGACGTCCCGTCCCGGTGGTTTCTTCCCGGTTCGCGACTTCGCCGCTTCCACCCAGGCGCGCTTGCGGCGTCCGGGGGCTACCCCCCTCCTTTTTCTTTTCGCTTGCGAAAATCACGCCCTCGCCTACATTACGCCTCCCCGTTTGCCCCGAAGGGTGCGGGCGGTTTCTCCCACGACCTCTGCGACTATCTTCCGCGTCCGTAACGGCCCGTGCCGCGAGCAAATTGGCTCGATGCCCGTGGGTACGACGGTCGCCCGAGGGGCCCGACCATGTTGAGCAAGGCAATTGCGCGGTTTACGCGGATCAGCACCCGCAAAGCACGTGTCGTCGTGAATCTCGTGCGCGGCCGTCAGGCGGGCGAGGCGCTGCAGATTCTCGAGTTCACGCGTAAGTCCGCGGCACCACTCATCAAGAAGCTCATCGAGAGCGCGGTGGCAAACGCCAAGACGCAGAGCCCGAGCGTCGACGTCGACAGCCTCTTCGTGGAGACGGCGTTCGTCGACAAGGCTCCAACCAAGAACATGCGCCGGTGGCGTCCTCGGGCGATGGGTCGCGCGACGCGGGTCGAAAAGGGCCTGAGCCACATCACGATCGTTCTGGCTGAGCGATAGAAGGACGCAAATTCCATGGGTCAGAAAGTCCACCCCTACGGCTTCCGCCTCGGCGTCATCAAGACATGGAACTCGAAGTGGTTCGAGGACAAGTCTTACGCGAAGTGGCTGCACGAGGACATTCGGGTCAAGCGCGCGGTCAAAGACTATCTCCAGAACGCGGGCATCGCCGGCGTCGAGATCGAGCGCGCGGCCAACAAGTGCAAAGTCATCGTCTTTACGGCTCGCCCCGGAATGGTGATTGGTAAGGGTGGCAAGGGCATCGAGACGCTGAAGACCGGAAACCTGAAGACGGCGGCCAAGGGCGAAACCCTCTTCCCGGGCGTGCAGTCGTTCACCCAGAACGAGGTCTTCATCGACGTGCAAGAGGTGCGCAAGGCCGAGACGGCAGCGCAGCTGGTGGCCGAGAACATCGCCACCCAGCTCGAGCGACGTGTGGCGTTCCGTCGCGCGATGAAGAAGGCGCTGTCTACCGCGATGAAGTTCGGAGCCAAAGGCATCCGCGTTCGCTGCTCGGGTCGCTTGGGCGGCAGCGAGATGAGCCGTGTCGAGACGTATCGCGAGGGGCGCGTTCCTCTGCATACGCTGCGCGCCGACATCGAGTTCGGGACGGCCGAAGCCCGCACCAAATACGGAATTATCGGCGTCAAGACCTGGGTCTTCAAGGGCGAGGTGCTCCAACGGCGCAACCGACGTCCGCTCATCGCGGGAGCCTGAGCCATGCTGTCACCGAAACGCACCAAGTATCGTAAGGCGCAGAAGGGGAACAACCGTGGGATGGCCGCCCGCGGCAGCGACGTTTCTTTCGGCGACTTCGCGATGCAAGCGTCCGAGCCGGGTCGCGTCACGGCGCGGCAGATCGAAGCCGCGCGTATGGCGATCACCCGCCACGTCAAGCGCCTCGGCAAGCTTTGGATTCGTGTTTTCCCAGACCGTCCGGTGACCAAGAAGCCGCTCGAAGTGCGCATGGGTGGAGGCAAGGGAGCCGTCGAGGAATGGGCGGCCGTGGTTCTGCCGGGCCGAGTCATGTACGAGCTCGCGGGCGTCGACGAGCCGACGGCTCGCGAAGCCTTCCGTCTCGCGGGTCACAAGCTGCCCGTCGCCTACAAGTTTCTCATTCGCGGAGCGATCGCATGAAAGCCAGCGACCTGCGGGAGAAAACGCTTCAAGACTTGGTCGAGCTGCGAAAGTCGCTCACCGGCGACATGTTCCAGACTCGCCTGAAGAACTTCACCAACCGCCTCGACGACACGAGCTCCATTCGCAAGGCGCGTCGCGACCTCGCCCGCGTGCTGACGGTCATCCATCAGGTCGAGCTTCGCTCCCCCGCTCTCGGGGTCGCGGTGCCGGCTCCGATCGTGGAGGTCGAGAGCGCAGCGTCCGAGCCGCAGAAGGCCAAGCGAGCTCCCAAGAAAAAGGCTGAAGGCGAAGCCGGCGCGGCGTCTTCACCCAAGAAGTCGAGCAAGAAGAGCGAGGCGAGTTCACGATGAGTCAGAACGCATCACCGGCCGTCGCCGGCGAGACCGAGGCGGCGGGGTCGGGCGGCCACGAGAAGCCCCACAGCTCACGACGCAAAATGGTCGGGCGAGTCATCAGCGCCAAAATGCAGAAGACGGTCGTCGTCGAGGTCGTCACGCACCGTCGTGATCCGCTCTACGGAAAGTATGTTCGCTCGCGGGCTCGCTACAAGGCACACGACGAGAACAAGCAGTTCAAGGTCGGCGATCAAGTCGAAATCCAGGAGCACCGACCGATCAGTCGCGACAAGCGCTGGTTGGTCATTCGGCTCGTCAAGAAGTTCGTGGAGGAGTGACGGGCCATGATCCAGATGCGTACGATACTGGAGGTCGCGGACAACTCCGGCGCCAAGCGGGTCCAGTGCATCAAGGTTCTGGGTGGGTCGCGGCGTCGCTATGCGGGCCTCGGAGATCTCATCGTGGTCTCCATCAAGGAAGCGCTTCCGGGCGCGAAGGTCAAAAAGGGCGAGGTGGCGCAGGCCGTCGTCGTGCGCGTGCGTACGCAAACGCAGCGCCCCGACGGAAGCTACATTCGGTTCGACGAGAACAGCGCGGTCCTGATCAACAAGGAACGCGAGCCCATCGGTACGCGCATCTTCGGTCCGGTAGCTCGCGAGCTACGCGGCAAGAAGTTCATGAAGATTGTCTCGCTCGCCCCGGAGGTTCTGTAATGGCCGCGCGCATCCGCAAGGGTGACACCGTCGTCGTCATCAGCGGCAAGGACAAGGGCAAGACCGGTAAGGTCATGCGAGTTCTCCGCGAGGACGATCGCGTCGTCGTCGAGGGCATCAACCTCGTCAAGCGCCACACGCGCCCGTCTCCGCGCAGCACGTCGGGAGGCATCATCGAGCGCGAGCAACCCCTTCACGCGTGCAAGGTCATGCCACTCGATCCCAAGACGGGGAAGGGAACTCGCGTGCGCTTCTCGGCGCTCGAGGGTGGCAAGAAGGTTCGAATTGCGGTCAAGAGCGGGGACGAGCTTCCCGCGGTGTCGGAGTAGTTGGCCATGGCAGACGAGAAAAAAGCCAAGGGCGAGCAGGCAGCGAAGCCCAAGCGCGACAAGGCGCCCAAGCCCGGCGCGGGCAAGAAGGGCGGCGGGGGTGCCGACCGCGGCGATACGCCAGCGGCCGTCGTCTCGACGACCGCCGCCGTCGCTCCGCGCCTTTTCGAGTCTTACAAGCAGAAGGCGATTCCCGCGCTCACCAAGCAGTTCAACTACAAGAACCCGATGCAGGTGCCGCGCCTCGAGAAGATCGTGGTCAACATGGGTCTTGGGGCGGCCGTCGCCAACCCGAAGATCATCGACACCGCGGTCGAGGAGCTCAAGGCTCTCAGCGGCCAAAGGCCTGTCGTCACGCGCGCGAAGAAGGCCATCGCGAACTTCAAGCTTCGTGCGGGCATCCCCATCGGGGCCATGGTCACCCTCCGGAGCGCCCGCATGTGGGAGTTTCTCGACCGCCTCGTCTCCGTCGCGCTTCCGCGAACGCGCGACTTCAAGGGCGTGTCGCGCAAGGCATTCGACGGCAAGGGCAACTACACGCTCGGCCTTCGCGAGCAAATCATTTTTCCCGAGATCAACTACGACAGAATTGATGCAATCAAGGGCTTGAACATCAGCATCGTGACGACGGCCAAAACCGACGAGGAAGGGCGCGCGCTGCTTCAGCAGCTGGGCATGCCCTTCCGCGCGACCTGATCGCAGAGGAAAACCATGGCGCGTGCTTCTCAGTTTGCCAAACTCAATCGCCGGCCCAAGTTCGTCGTTCGCCATCACAACCGGTGCAAGGTGTGTGGGCGGCCTCGCGGTTACTACCGCAAGTTCGAGCTGTGCAGGATTTGCTTTCGGATGCTCGCGCTGCGTGGCGAGGTCCCGGGCGTGATCAAGGCAAGCTGGTGATCTCATGATGACCGATCCGATCGCAGACATGCTCACCCGCATTCGCAACGGGGCTCTCGCTCGCCACGATCGCGTGGAGATGCCGCACTCCAAGCTCAAGGAACACGTCGCCACCGTCATGCGGGCGGAGGGGTATCTCGACGACGTGCGGTCGAGCGAGAGCGAGGAGGAGCCGAAGGTGCTTACGCTCGTGCTTCGCTACGGGCGCGATCGCGAGTCGGCCATCGATGGCCTGCGGCGGGTATCGACGCCGGGCCGTCGCGTCTATGTGCGTCACGACCGCATCAATCGCGTCTGCTCCGGGATGGGGATCTCGATATTGAGCACGAGCCGTGGGGTGATGACGGATCGTGAAGCGCGCCGGCAGCGCGTCGGCGGCGAGCTGCTTTGCGAGGTGTGGTGAGCCCATGACGATGCAAGCGCAAGCCCCGCTGGCTTCCACGACGGAAAAGGTTCGGCAGTCCCGGACCGGCAAGAAGCCGATCCCCATGCCCAAGGGTGTGACGGCGACAGTCAAAGACCGATCCATCGAGATCAAGGGTCCCAAGGGAACGCTCGCTCGTTCGCTCCCGCTCAACGTGAGCCTGAAGCTCGACGGGGGCCAGATCGCGGTCCTTCCGACCATCGGCGGTCGCGACGGTGCGCGCTTTCAGGGCCTCGCCCGCGCTCTGCTTGCCGGCATGGTCACGGGCGTCGCCGACGGTTACACGCGGACGCTTCAGCTCGTCGGAACCGGGTATCGAGCGGAGGTCAAAGGCCAGACGCTGAATCTGAGCTTGGGCTTTTCGCACCCCATCTCGTTTCCCTTGCCCAAGGGCATCAAGTGCGAGATCCCAGGCGATTCGAAGGGCACGATCCTCATCCTGACGGGTTCGGACAAAGAGGCCATGGGCCAGACCGCCGCCAAGATTCGAGGCTTCAGGCCGCCGGAGCCCTACGGCGGAAAAGGCGTTCGCTATCAAGGCGAAAAGGTCCGCGAGAAGGCCGGCAAAGCGGCCAAAGCCGGAGGCAAGTGACCCATGGCGATGCGAATCGTTGGGCGAGAGCGCCGCAAGCTGCGTATCCGCAAGAAGATCGGCGGGACCTCCGAGAGGCCTCGCCTCAGCGTGTTTCGGAGCGCGAGGCACATCTACGCGCAGGTCGTCGACGACGTGGCCGGCAAGACCGTCGCACACGCGTCAACCCTATCGCGCGACGTTCGAGGATCTGCCGCAGATGCGACGAAGCTCGACGCCGCGAAGAAGGTGGGTCAAGCGATCGCGTCGCTCCTCCTGGCCAAGGGAATCGACAAGGTGGTCTTCGATCGGAGTGGCTACCTCTATCACGGGCGCATTCGCGCACTGGCGGACGCTGCGCGCGCCGCCGGCTTGAAGTTCTGATTGGAGAGCACCATGGCTTTTGACACTCCCAGGCATGCGGCACACGGGGCTGCCGATCAACTCCAGATCGACGAAGAGAAGCTGAAGGAACGCGTGATTTACATCAATCGCGTCGCCAAGGTCGTCAAGGGCGGCCGGCGCTTCAGCTTCAGCGCGCTCGTGGTCGTCGGCGACGAGTCCGGTCACGTCGGCGTCGGTCTCGGCAAGGCCAACGAGGTGCCCGAGGCCATCCGCAAGGGCAACGACCAGGCCCGAAAGAACGTGTTTCGCGTGCCACTCGACGGCGTGACGATTCCCCATCAGATCCTCGGTCATTTCGGCAGCGGTCGCGTCTTTCTCAAGCCGGCCTCCGCCGGAACGGGCGTTATCGCGGGGGGCGCCGTGCGCGCGGTCGTCGAGAGCGCCGGGATCCACGACATCCTTACCAAGTGCCTGGGCAGCTCGAACCCACACAACGTGGTGCGAGCCACGGTGCAAGCTCTCAAGTCGCTGCGCAGCCGTGAGCAAGTGGCTCACAAGCGCGGCAAGCTGGTCGAAGACCTCTTCGATCGCAAACCAGCGCTGCAGGGTGCGCCACCGCCGGCGCAGAGCTGAGCCCCGGAGAGGACGCCCGAACCATGAAACCGAAGCTCCGCGTGACACAAACGAAAAGCACGATTGGTCAGGAGCAAACCATGCGAACGACCATCCACGGCTTGGGCCTGAAAGGGCCTGGAAGTTCCGTGGTGGTCGGCAATACGCCGTCGTTTCGCGGCGCCATCAAGAAGGTTATGCATCTCGTACGCGTCGAAGAGGTTGATCATGGCTGACACGCTGAGCCACTTGGCAAAGCCCGCGGGCTCGACCCGACCCAAGACCCGATTCGGGCGTGGCGTGGGCTCGGGACTGGGCAAGACGGCCGGTCGCGGCCAGAAGGGGCAATACGCCCGGTCTCGCGGGTTCAAGCCCCACTTCGAGGGCGGACAGACGCCGATTCAGCGTCGGTTGCCGAAGCGTGGCTTTCGAAACGCGTTTGCCGAGATCACGGCCGAAGTCAACGTGGGCGATCTCGATATCTTTGCGGCGGGCGCGACGGTCAACGTCGACGCCCTGATCGCTCGAGGGCTCGTCAAGGGACGCTTCGACCGCATCAAGGTTCTGGGCGAGGGCGACCTGACCAAGGCCGTGACCGTGTCCGCGCACGCCTTTTCGAAGACGGCTGCCGAGAAGATTCAGCGCGCGGGCGGCAAACTCGTTTTGCTCGGGAACGCATAGCTCGGCCAGGTTGCCATGTCGGCTCTCTCCGCGTTCGCCAACATCGGCAAGGTGCCCGAGCTTCGGCGGCGCGTGATTTTCACGATCGGCCTCTTGGCGGTCTACCGGATAGGCGTCTTCGTGACGATTCCGGGGGTCGATCGCACGGTCATGAATGCCGTCATGCACAAGCAGGGCGCCGGCCTGCTCGGGCTCTTCAACATGTTCAGCGGCGGCGCGCTCGGCAACCTGTCGATCTTCGCGCTGGGGATCATGCCCTACGTCAGCGCGAGCATCATCCTGCAGCTTCTCACGATGGTGTTCAAGCCGCTCGACGACCTTCGCAAGGAAGGCGAGCAGGGGCAGCGCCGCATCAACCAGTACACGCGCTACGGCACGATCGGCCTATCTCTTCTGCAGGGCTTCGGAATTGCCCTCAGCCTCGAGGCGCTGAACAACGGGGACCTGTCCGACTCGGCGGCGGTGGGCGACGTCGTGACCCACGCAGGCTGGGGCTTT
>Ga0070761_10001236_pt1 | contig 16091 bp, 14 predicted proteins | sample HubBroMetageREF1_FD_66724 | JGI IMG/M metagenome (GOLD analysis project Ga0070761, IMG submission 66724) | Reference soil microbial communities from the Hubbard Brook experimental Forest, New Hampshire, USA - Hubbard Brook CCASE Soil... | ecosystem: Environmental > Terrestrial > Soil >... | reverse complement strand
GCCAACGAAGAGGAAGGAAGATGGACCCCTGGAGCGGACAAGGTTTCCTCCACCATCTCCAAGGGCTGGGTGAAGAAAATTCTGCGCGCTCGCAGCGTCGAAGTATCCGCCCACGACGACCACGAGAAGGACATCGCCGTCCAATTTGACATGCCCGACCCCGCGCCCGTCGAACAAGCCTGCAACCTGGACGAACACAAATAGCGGGGAATCGCGGCAACACCGCCGCATCAGCAATCATCATTATTTTCGAAACGGCCGGCCCGACTCCCATTGCACAGGGTTGCAATGTGGAGGACTAGAAAGAATCCGATGTAAGCGGACTCGCGATCGTATCTACAAAACCCCACTTCCCCGAAAGCGGTCAAGACCGCCAGATGAGTTCTATTGCAGGCTTCGTTTACTCTTACACAAGCTCGAACCGCAATTCGCCGAGCCGTTCCACACTGCAGGCGATCTTATCGCCGGGTTTAAGCCACACCTGCTGGTCCTTGGGCTTACCTTGGATCACGCCTTGCGGCGTGCCGGTGAAAACGATGTCGCCCGGTTTCAGTGTGATGACGCGGGAAATGTAGCTGATCATCCTCCGCGTGTCGAAGATGAAGTCACTGGTGTTGGAAAACTGGCGCGTCTCCCCGTTGACGCGGCACTCCAGCTTCAGGCCGTCTGGATTGATCTGGTCAGCGGTCACCAGGTATGGTCCGATCGGCGCGAATTGGTCGGGAGTCTTTCCCACCATCCACTGCCCGCCGGTTTCCAGCTGCAGGTCCCGAGCAGTGAAATCGTTGCCAGTCGCATAGCCGGCCACGTAGGAAAGCGCGTCGGCTTCGTTCACCGCCTTTGCTTCGCGTCCGATCACCATTACCAGCTCCACTTCGTAATCGAATTTCTTCGCGAAATCTACGGGGAGTTTTATCGTGCCGTTGTGATGGTTCAGCGTCGTGTTGTACTTGTTGAAAAGAACCGGTTGTTTTGGAATCGGCGCTCCAATTTCGATGGCGTGCTGCCGATAGTTTAGCCCAACGCAGATAATTTTTTCGGGACGGGTCACCACCGGGCCGAATTCGATCGTGTCCTCCTTCAAGAAAGCGCTTTGCGCCGCCTTCGACTTCACAGTTGCGTCGACAAGCGCGTTCAGGCTCGGGCCATCTTCATTCTGAAGCAAATCGTCGATCGTAGCCGGCGCACGCACGTGCAGAAGCTTCGCGGCTTCGACTACGTCGAGTATCCCTTTTTCGTCCTTCACGCCCAGGCGACATTCCGTGCCGCGGCGAATGCTCAGCAAGGTGAGTCCGCGCGCCATGCCTCGTGCCTCCGTCGCGCCAAACGCCGCCGCAGTGAGCGCCGTCGGCAGCCGGCTCGTCAGCGCCGAAGCGCAGACTGCGCCCGTGCCCTTCATGAAATTTCTGCGATTTTGCTTCATGAACCGATCTCCTTCAACTCCTTGACTTGTTCCTTAGCGGGAGGGTTGGCCGGCGGGATTATATAGCAATCCATCGCTAAGCGTGAATCCATCACTCCTCGGTGCGGATTCCGACAAAACCGGCCGTTTATTGAATTGGATCTCGGAAGTTATAACCGCTCTTGTAGTCCGATGCTACCTCGTTCGACCTGATTACTTGCAGCGAGACGAACCCCGCATGTGCTCGGGCTTTCCGCCCGAAACCGAGTCGAGAAAGCGGACTACTCCAAGAGTTACAGAGGACAGGAGTAAGAACTGCGCGTCTTCAAATCCTTGGTTTCGTGTACCTGCGGAGTTCCTCGATTGGGTGTTTCGAGAGTATTTGGAGATTCTGGCGTTTAATCTTTTCAATAACGTACATGTGATCAACGACGTGGCTCAGTTCGATTCCCACCCGCGCCTCCAAGATTTGCAGTGTAGAATAAGCTAGTTACAGTGGACAGTTTCCGCGTGTTTCTCTCATGTCCCCCGCCTATCGCGAAGAGTTCCGGGTCCTGCTGCCAAGCATTAGTCAAGTATGCCTCGAGCTGTTCTTGTCGCGATCGCCCTCGCCGTTCTGCTCAGGCACTTCAGCCCCGCCAAAGCCATCGCCATGAAGCCGCTGGGCGACGCGTTCATCCGGCTAATTACCTTGGTCATCACGTTGATTATTTTCTGCACGGTTGTCTGCGGAATTGCTGGCGTGCAGGACATTAAAAAAGTGGGCCGCGTCGGAGGGAAGGCGCTCCTGTATTTTGAAGCGGTCTCTACGTTCGCGCCCTTCATAGGCCTCACCGTCGGCAACATTGTCAAGCCCGGCGCTGGCTTCAAAGTTGATCCTGCGAGCCTGGACCCTAAAGCCATCGCCGATTTTGCGGGGCAAGCCACGGCGCAGGGCGTGACGGAATTCCTGATGCACATTATTCCCACCACGGTCGTGGACGCGTTTGCCAAAGGCGACATTCTCCAAGTCCTGCTGGTGTCCATACTCTTCGGTATCGCGCTCTCGGCTATGGGCGCGCGGGCCAAGCCGCTGCTGGACTTGCTCGATTCTTTGACCCGCGCGATATTCAAGATCGTCAACATGCTGATGAAATTCGCGCCGTAGGGTGCTTTTGGAGGGATGGCCTTCACGGTGGGCAAGTACGTATTTGGTGCTCTCGGCCCTCTGCTAAAACTGATCGCCGTCTTCTATGCGACCTGCACGGCCTTCGTCCTGATTGTTCTGGGCGCCATTGCCGGCGTCGCAGGCTTCGGAATATTCAAGTTTCTTGCTAATGTCCGGGAAGAAATCCTGATCGTCGCCACCGTAAACACCTCCGAAGCCGCTTTGCGTACGCTCATCGAAAAGCTGGAACGCCTGGGATGCTCGCGGCCGCTCGTCGGCCTGGTGGTGCCTTCCGGCTATATTTTCAACACAGACGGCACCGGACTGTACATGACCCTCGCCGCATTATTCGTCGCTCAAGCGACCAATACCCACTTGACGGCGATGCAGCAGCTCACCATTTTCGCCGTCGCGAGGCTCACTTCCAAGGGCGGCAGCGGGGTGTCAGGCGCATCCTTCATCGCCCTGGTTGCAACTCTCGCAGTCGTCCCCACCATTCCGGTTGCCAGCATGGCGTTGCTCCTTGGAATCGAGCGTTTCATGAGTACCGGTGGCGCGCTCGTCAACATGATTGGCAATGGCAGCGCCACTATCGTGATCGCACCCTGGGAAAAAGAACTGGACCGCGCGACGCTCAACCGGAATCTGCTCGAGCTGCGAGGCAAAGTCATCGAATCGCAAGAGGGCCACACCTGAACGAGGAATCACGCCGCGCATCAAACAGGTCGAAGATCACGAAACCACGAAGTCAGTTCCCGAACAGTAGTATTTGAAACGTTCCGGATGCGTTCGATGGCACGAAGAGTTCGTGAGTCTTGGAATTCAGCGCCATCGTTTTCGAGCCAGCGTGTGTGGGGATTCGCTGCACGGCGCTGTATTTGTCCGGCGAATCCTGGTGAAACACATCAATCGTTCCTTCTCCCGTGGAATTGAAGACCAAGCCGGTAGCCGCATCGAACGCGCTCGCGTCCACGTGGTCGCCGATCGGCAGAGTCACGATCACCCTCCCGGTGTCCGAATTGACGACGGCCATCACTTTGCACGCCACCCAACGAAAAGCCGATGCTGAGCGCGATCAATCGCCATGCTTGACGGGCGTTCGCACGGCGCGAGCGGCCAGCGATTCTTGACAGCCATGGCGCGCGCGTCAATGCGCAGCGTCTCATTCTGATCCTCGTTATGCAATCATCTGGAATGCTTCCGAACGCGCCGCCACTCGGAACATATTGTCCGGCATTTCCCAGCAGGCGAGGTGTGACGATGTCACAGATTAAACTGGGCAAACATGAATTCTGGGTGGGTTTCAAAACATGATAGCTGTGAAGACCCTGGTCCCGCCGCAGGACCCTTGTCGGAGCGGGTTGCTATTGCTGAGCAGGCAATGCTGAAGACACGGGGCGAACACCGATGCCGATCTGCATCGCAGTGTTTTCGGGGAAGACGACGTCGCGGCCGCGCGCGATGAAGTGGATGTACACCGAGCGGCTTGCGCCGAGCGCACCCATGGCGATGCCGAGGGGATTCGAACGCGCCGCAATTCCCACCGCGATGCCCACGAGTTTGAAACCGTTGGCCCCGCCAGCTGACTTATTAAGAATGTCTGCGTCGCCATCTCCGGCGGCAGAGACGGCGGCCAATCCGAGGGCGATTCCCGTTTGCAGATAGCGCGATTTGGGGGACGTCGCTTGCGCACCACCTTCAGCGTCGAGCCTGAGATTATCGGTTTTCCCGGCCTGAACTCCCGTGAGCACGGTGCTCACCTTCTGATCGAGGCCGTTCGGCAGGACGAGGTCGTGAAAGACGAATCGGAGCTGGCCGTTGCGGCTCATGTGGCGTGCCGGCTCGACCTGTACGACGGAACCCCTAAGGATCGCTCCCTGGGGCAGAATTAAGCGATCACCATCGAAGAGCGGGCGCGTGAGCATGGCTTCAACCTTGTCGTCTTTCTGCGAGGTAGCGGAGCTCAGCGGCGTCACCAGGCGAGCACGCACGAAACTGCCGTCCGGCGGCGGAGAGCTTAGCGATGCCGCGAGCTGCGGAGTGAGCGGCTCACTGCCGAAATCGAGCGGTTGTTGGAGCTCGGCCAAGTAGACTGTGCCGGCGTCAATGTACTGCGGGTGCACTGGAAGCTGAGCGACCGCGTATCGCTCGATCTTTAGCAGCTTCCCAGGAGCTTTAACTTGCTGCATTGCGGAGTCCCATTCGCGCTTGGCTTCCTCCTTTGCCTCCTTCGCTCTTTCGGCTGCAGCGTCCTTCACGCCTTTCTGATGATCTGCGTCGGCGGCGGTGACGAATTGAATCACCTGACCGGAGCCGGGAGTCACACGCGTGTGAATCGGAAGATGCTTCCCATCGGGAAGAACGAATTCGGTGAATTCGACATCGATTTTGTGTGCCGGAGTGAATTCGGCATCTAAGGCGCTCAGAGTACGTTTGCCGTTGGAGATGCCTTCGATCTTCATGATCTGGCCCGTGGCGGTCGTGCCCACTGGCACGACGAGCCTGTCGAACGCGTACACGGGTTCGACGACATGGCCACTGATCGGCTGCCCCACCTTGCGAATCCGAACTTCCTTATCGAGAGCAATCTGAACAGCCATGCCCTTAGGAACGATAAGCAGAACTGCCTCAAGCGGCGCAGGCGCGGGCTTGTTGTCATCAGCGGAAGCAGCAGGCAGAGGGGAATCGAGGGTTCGAGCCGCCGGAGCGTCCTGGGCGCTTGCCCGCCATGCGCATGTGCACGTCAAAAACAGAAAACAGACCCCACGTGAGAGCGCCATTGTCGGAGCTCCAATCCCGCTATACTACCAAGAAGATGCAGCGGCAGAGACAAATGTTGCATGCCGGCGAGCGTACCGGCAACTTCAGGCCAGCTACCGCGCGCAATTCCCGCAACGGTGCCCAAATCGACGCGCAGCACAGAATACCGCGTACATCGTCGTTAGGTAGGTGGAGAGATCTGGTTTTGGTCGCGTGTGCCGGAAATTTTGGTGAAGTGATGTGTCGCCGCTAGGAGCGCAATGAGCCCCACGAATAGCGGCGCGCTCCGCTCGAAGCCGAGCCCTGTGTCGGAAGCTGTGAGATCCCACAGAGCAGTTCCGAGTGGCTCCGGCTCTGCCGGCGGGCATACAACCGCAAGCTATCCCGGCAACTCTAAAAATCGAAAGAAACATTGCAATGCATTGGCGACCGCCCTTTCACGTGAATACACGCACGTCCAATTCTTCTTGCTGCGGAACCCTCCGCTTCAAGGGTGTAACGGTCACACTTGCCTTGTTCATTTTGGTCGCTGCTGTGGCTTTCGGCATGAGCGCCCGGCAAGGGCCGACGATTTCGAGCAGTGTGAATGTGGTGGCGCTTTTCGCGACGGTTCACGATGCAGATGGGAAGGCGGTGAAGGACTTGACGCCGGACGATTTCGTGCTGCTGGAAGACGGCGTGCCGCAGGAGATCACCTACTTTTCGCTGGAATCGGACCTCCCGCTCACCATCGGGCTTTTAGTTGACACCAGCCGCAGCCAGACCAGAGTGCTGGAACAAGAGCGGCGCGCTAGCTATACATTCTTGGATCAAGTCCTGCGCGAGGGCAAGGATCAGGCGTTCGTCGTGCACTTCGATATCGAGGTAGGGACTTTGCAAGGGCCGACCTCGTCGCGCGACGCCCTGGAATTGGCGCTCGCCCGGCTGAAGATTCCCGAGCGCGATTCCCAACTGCTCAGAATCCTAACACAGCGGCAGCGCGCTGCTCGCCCGCCGCGCGGCTACTGGTTCTTAATTACTTCGCCGCCCTTCATGACGAAGTGCACGCTTTCCAGCACGTGCACATCCGCGAGCGGGTCGCCCTGCACCGCCACGATGTCCGCAAACTTTCCCGGCTCAAGCGTCCCCACACGGTCCGACCATCCGATCAAATCCGCTGCATTCAACGTCGCTGCCTGAATGGACTGCAGCGGCGTCAGCCCCATCGAAACCATTTTGCCGAACTCGTGCGCGTTCAAACCGTGCGGATACACCGCCGCGTCGGTGCCAAACGCGACCTTCACCCCTTCCTTAAACGCGTGCGAAAGATTTTTTTGTGCGATGGGCAAAACCATTTTGGCCTTCTCGATCATGCTCGGCGTCAATCCCAGAGTCTGCAGATTCTCCATCAGCCAATCTTCCAGATACACGGTCGGCACCAGGTACGTCCCGCGCTCCTTCATCAATTGAATGTCCTCATCATTGATGTAGCTGCCGTGCTCGATCGAATCGACGCCGGCCAGCACCGCGTACTTTATCCCCGTGGCGCCGTGCGCGTGCGCCGCCACTTTACGGCCCAATCCGTGCGCAGTGTCCACGATCGCTTTCATTTCTTCGGGGCTGTACTGCGCGAGCGCCGGATTATCGCCTTCGGAAAGCACGCCGCCTGTCGCCATGAACTTGATCACGTCCGCGCCGTACTTGATGTCCTCGCGCACTTTCAACGTGACACCGTCCACACCGTCGGCGACGCCGTCATCCGACCAGTGATATTGGGGCGCGAGAAAATTATTGTCCGCGTGGCCGCCAGTAATTCCCAGAGCCGGGCCGGACACCAGCATGCGCGGCCCCGGCACATCGCCCGCCTTGATCGCATCACGCAGCGCGATGTCGGCATATCCGTTGGCGCCGACGTTGCGCACCGTGGTGAATCCAGCCTCGAGAGTCACACGAGCATTGCGCGCGCCCGTCAGCGCCTGCCGCGGATAAGAGGCGTGCAGCCCTGCCGGGCCGGAATCGTACGGCGTCATGGTCAGGTGCGTGTGGCAATCAATCAGCCCGGGCAGCACCGTCGCGTTCGAGAGGTCAATCCTCTTCGTCCCAGCCGGTAACTGGCCGGAAATTTCCGCGGTTTTGCCGACGGCCTTGATCCGGTCGCCTTCAATCCAGATCGTCTGATCGCTGAGATAATTTCCGGTACGCACATCCAGCACTTTTCCCGCATGGATTGCTATTTCAGTGGGCGCCGCGCTCTTCGCCGTTTGCGCAGCGCAGACCCATGTCATGGTCGAAACTAACAAAATCAGAATTCCCAGAGGCTTCATCCCCATTCCTCCCAATTTCATCGCGGACTTCGTAGCGCGTGGGATTGTATCCCTCTCGCCTGAATATTTCCGGCAATATTTTAGTTTCGTCACCGCATCCCACCGCCGCAATCGCTCGTACGGGAAATCCACTGCAATTATTTTCGCGCAACGCTTGACACGCGCAGCAGATGCTGTATGATTATGCAGTGTTATGCATAAATGTGCATAAGCAAAAATGGGCGCTCATAAAAAATTCCGACAAGGCCAGATTCTGAAGCTCCTCACCGGCGAAGCAGTCGCCAGTCAGGACGATCTGCGCCGCCAGCTCTTCCACCTCGGCGTGCGCGTCACCCAAGCCACACTCTCGCGCGATCTGCGCGAGCTGCGCCTGGTGAAAACCGTGGACGGCTACAAGCCGCTCGCCGCCGCTAAAGCCGATGAAGCTTCGCCCGTTCCCGCGCTCGCTCGCGCGCTGAAAGAGTTTTTGCTCGATATCCGCCCCGCGCAGAATATGCTCGTGCTGAAAACTCCTCCCGGAGGCGCGCAGCCTCTCGCCGCCGCCGTGGACTCCGAGCGTTGGAAGGAAGTCGCCGGCACACTGGCGGGCGACGACACGGTTCTCATCATCACGCCGTCGCGCACTGCTCGTGGCGCGATCCAAAAACGCGTGGAGGAAATGCTCCGATGACAGACCCGTTACGGGTCGCCGTCGTCGGAGCAACGGGCTACGCAGGATTCGAACTGGCTCGGCTCCTTCTTCGGCACCCCAAAATCGAAATGCCGGTTTTTTATTTGCGCGAAGGCCATGCCGGCGTGCGCTGCCTCACGGAGCTGTACCCGCAGCTGCGCGGATGGGGCGAAGCGCCGTGCAAACCGCTTTCCGTGGAAGCGATCGCCAGCAACGGCGCGCAGGTTGTATTTCTTTCGACGCCTCACGAAGCGTCGCTCGAACTCGTGCCCGCGCTGCTCGCCGCGAATCCCGCACTGCGCATCGTGGACCTCAGCGGCGCGTTTCGTTTCCGCGCGCCGGAAACCTTTGCGCATTGGTACAAGCTCGCCGCGCCGGATTCCGCAACGCTCGCCGCAGCCGTTTACGGTTTGCCCGAACTCTACGCGGACGCGCTGCCAGCGGCGCGACTCGTCGCCAATCCCGGCTGCTATCCCACCTCTGTGATTCTGGGGCTGCGGCCTCTCGTCGAGGCGGGTTGGCTCAACGCGGTACGCGGAATCGTCTGCGATTGCAAATCCGGCGTCAGCGGCGCAGGCAAAGAACCCAAGCGCGAGACCCAGTTCGTCGAAGTAAATGAAAATTTTCGCGCCTATGGATTATTCACGCACCGACACACGCCCGAAATCACCGAACACAGCGGCCTTGCCGCGGAAAAATTTATTTTCAGCACGCATTTGCTCCCCGTCGAGCGTGGGATTCTCTCTACCTTATATATGTGGCTGAACCCGACACGCCGGGCGAACGAAGTCGAAGCGCTCTACCGCCAATACTTCGCCGCGCGGCCGCTGGTGCGAATTCTCCCACACGGGCGTTTGCCGGAATTGCAGCACGTGACCCATACGAATTTCTGCGACATCGGATTCGCGCTCGACCCCGCAGGCGAACGCCTCGTCGTCGTGTCCTGCCTGGACAATCTGGGCAAAGGCGCCGCGGGGCAGGCAGTACAAAACATGAACCGGATGTGGGGCTATCCGGAAACGGCAGGTTTGCTATGAGACTGGTAATTAAAATTGCAGGCGCGCTTCTCGAAAGTGAAGAAACCGTGCAGACCATCGCGCGACAGATCACCGAGCTCGCGCGCGCCGGCCACGAATTGCTGGTGATTCACGGCGGCGGAAAAATTTTCACCGCAACTCTCGCGCGCATGGGCATCCCCAGCCGCTTCGTCAGCGGCCTGCGCGTCACCGATCGCGAAACGCGCGACGCGGCTGTAATGGTGTTTGGCGGCCTGCTCAACAAGCGTCTTGCAGGCGCGATTTCCCTGGCCGGACAGCCCGCCGTGGGGATCAGCGCTTCCGATGCGGCGTGTTTTCTCGCCGAACCGATGCAGCTCGATGAACGCGAAGGCGGCCTCGGTTTCGTCGGCTATCTCACCGAAGTGAATGTCGATTTTCTGCGCTCGCTGTGGCGTTCGGGTATCGTCCCGGTCGCTTCCTGCCTCGGCCTTGGTGCTGACGGCGAGCTTTACAACATCAACGCGGACCACATGGCCGCCGCCGCCGCCGAATTCATCCGCGCGGATCGCCTGATTTTTCTCACCGACGTCGCCGGAGTGCTCGACGGCCAAAAAGTTCTGCGCGCCGTCCGCGGCGGCGAGATCGAACAGCTCATCCGCCAGAATAAAGTCTCCGGCGGGATGATCCTGAAACTCGAAGCCGCCAAACGCGCGCTCGCCGGCGGCGTCGCCGAAGTGCGCATCGTTGGCGGCACGCTTTCCCGCGCCTTGGTCTCTGCCGTACAAGGCGTGCGTTGCCCCGGCACGCGCGTTCTGCCCATCGTTCATGAGGCCGCGAGAGCTGCCCACGGAGCACCGTGTTGAAAGTGGTGCGCAAGAAAAATCCGGCGAAAGCGAAGCCGCTCTCTCCCGCGCAAATTCGCGTTGCGGAAGCGCGCTATCTGATGAACACCTACCGGCGTCCTGCGGTCGTGTTCACGCACGGCCGCGGCTGCCGCCTCTACGATTCGCAAGGCCGCGAATATCTTGATTTTCTCGGAGGCATCGCCGTCAATGCGCTCGGCCATGCCCATCCGCGCCTGGTGCGCGTGATTTGCCGCGAAGCCGGCCGGGCCATCCATCTTTCCAACCTATTTCAGAATCCTTACCAAGCGCCGCTCGCGCGCAAACTCGTCGAATGGTCCGGCCTCGACCGCGTTTTCTTCACCAACAGCGGAACCGAAGCAATCGACGGCGCGCTGAAGCTCGCGCGCGCGTATGCTCACGCTAAAGGCACGACCAACGGTGCTGCACCGAAAACGCGCATCCTCGCGCTGGAAAATTCCTTTCATGGCCGCACCTTTGGCGCGCTTTCCATCACGCATCCAGCGAAGTACCGCGAACCGTTCGCGCCCCTGGTTCCCGGCGTTGAATTCGTGCGCTTCAATGACGTCGCCGATCTCGAAGCCAAACTCGACAACACCGTCGGCGCGCTGGTGCTCGAAACCATCCAAGGCGAAGGCGGCATTTGTCCCGTCAGCGAAGCGTTCTGGCAACGAGCGCGCTCGCTGGCAACGCAGCACGACGCCGCGCTGATCGCCGATGAAATTCAATGCGGCTTGGGACGCACCGGCCGCCACTTCGCGTATCAGAAATTCAGTTCGCGCCCGGATATTCTCGCGGTAGCGAAACCTCTCGCCGGTGGCTTGCCGCTCGGCGCGATCATTGCCAATGAAAAATTCGCAGCAGCGTTCGTCCCCGGACTGCACGGCACCACGTTTGGCGGCGGCCCGCTCATCTGCGCCACCGCGCTGGAATTCCTGAACGTCATCGAAGACGCCGACTTGCTCGCGAACATTCGCGAACGCGGCGACGAGTTGCGCCAGGGAATCGAAAAACTCGCGACCAAGTTCGACTTCATCCGCGAAGTCCGTGGCGAGGGTCTGATCCTCGGCGTTGACCTCGCGATTGACGGCGCGCCAATCGTCACACGAGCGCTGCGCGGCGGCCTGCTCATCAATTGCACCCACGAACACATCCTGCGCCTGCTACCGCCTTTCATCATCCGGCGCAAAGACGTCGCAGAATTTCTCAACAAGTTCGAAAAGGCCCTGAAACAAGCAACAAAACCCAGCTCGACCCAAAACGCACAATTGAAAGCGCAGCCGATAGCCTTGGCTGCCGCGAGGTAAAGGCAAACATGAACACCACTGCTGCCGCCGCACACATCACTCTCTCGAACGATCTCCTCACCGGAATGGAATGGAGCCCTGCGCAAGTCCGCGACTTCCTGCATCTCGCCGCGGACGTGAAAGCGCATCCCGACCGTTACCGCGGCGCGCTCGCGGGACGCTTCTTTGCGCTGATTTTCGAAAAGCCCTCGCTGCGCACGCGCGTCACGTTCGAAGTCGGCATCGCCAGCCTGGGCGGCTCGTCCGTATTTCTCGATCACACTGTCACGCATCTCGGCGAGCGTGAATCCATCCCGGACGTCGCGAAAAGCCTCGAGCGCTGGGTCACAGGCATCGTCGCGCGCGTCTTCAAGCAGGAATCACTCGAACAGCTGGCCTCGAACGCCGGAGCTCCGGTGATCAACGCGCTTTCCGATCGTTATCATCCGTGCCAGGCGTTCGCCGATTTCTTCACGCTCGAAGAGCGCTTCGGAAATCTGCGCGGCCTGAAAGTCGCCTACGTCGGCGATGGCAATAACACCTGCCACTCGCTGCTCAGCATCGGTGCGCGCGCCGGAGCACATGTTCGCGTGGCCACGCCTGCAGGCTATGAGCCAGATCCGAATATCGTCGCTGAAGCCAAGCGCGTCGTCCGCGAAACGCGCGGCAAAATCGAAATCCTGCGCTCGCCTGTTGAAGCAGTTGCAGGCGCGCAAGCGATCTACACCGACGCTTGGACCAGCATGGGCCAGGAACACGAAGCGGCCGTGCGCGATGCCGCTTTTGCCGGCTATCAGGTCAACGACGCCCTCTTCGCCCATGCTGCGTCGGACGCGATCTTCATGCACTGCCTTCCGGCCCACCGCGGCTCGGAAGTCAGCGAAGCCGTCATGGATTCGCCGCGCTCCATCGTTTTCGAACAGGCCGAAAATCGCCTGCACGTACAGAAAGCGATTCTGCTGACGCTGCTTAATTAATTTCGCACCCAATTCAAGGAGAATGCATTGCCCAAGAAAATTGTGCTCGCATATTCGGGAGGTCTGGATACCTCCATCATCATTCCCTGGCTCAAGGAGACTTATCCGGGCTGCGAAGTGATCGCCATGATCGGCGACCTAGGCCAGCAGGAAGACCTGGAAGCAGCGCGAAAAAAAGCTCTGGCGACCGGCGCAAGCTCCGCCTACGTCGAAGATCTCCGCGAGGAATTCATCACCGGTTACATCTGGCCCACGCTGCGCGCTGGAGCCGTGTACGAACACAAATATCTCCTCGGCACATCTTTCGCGCGCCCGCTTCTGGCGCAGCGCCAGGTGCAGCTTGCCAAAGAACTCGGCGCTGACGCCGTCGCGCACGGCTGCACGGGTAAGGGCAACGATCAAGTCCGTTTCGAGCTTGCCGCCAAAGCCCTCGCGCCCGAATTGCAAATCATCGCCCCCTGGCGCGAATGGAATATCGTCTCGCGCGAAGAAGCCATCGCCTACGCGCAGGTGCACAATATTCCCGTCGAGCAGACCAAGAAAAATATCTACAGCCGGGACCGCAACATCTGGCACCTCAGCCATGAAGGCGGAGTGCTCGAAGATCCCGCGAACGCGCCGGACGAAGCCATGTGGCAATGGATCACTTCGCCCGCGAACGCGCCCGCGCAACCCACCACCGTGGAAATCGGTTTTGTGGGCGGCACTCCCGTTTCCGTCAACGGCAAAAATCTCGCGCCGGTTGCGCTGCTTGATCAACTCAACGAAATCGCCGCCGCGAATGGCATCGGCCGCATGGACATCGTCGAAAATCGTCTGGTCGGCATAAAATCGCGCGGCGCGTACGAAACTCCGGGCGGAACCTTACTCGTCGCAGCGCATCGCGAACTCGAATCGCTCGCGCTCGACCGCGAAACCGCTCATTACCAGCAACTGCTCTCCTTGCGCTACGCCGAAATGGTTTATTACGGCATGTGGTTCACGCCGCTGCGGGAAGCGCTGGACGCGTTTTTCTCGAGCGCGCAACGCCGCGTCACCGGCTCGGTCTCGCTCACGCTTTGCAAAGGCATCGTCAACGTCGCTTCGCGCCAATCGCCCCATTCGCTCTATCGCACCAATCTCGCGAGTTTCACGATGACCGGCTACAACTCCAAAGACGCGGAAGGCTTCATCAATCTTTTCGCGCTGCCCATCACCGTGCCGCAGGAACCGGCCCTCACCGCCGCGCCAAAACAAGTTCCGCAGAAGGCCAACGCCTGATGACTGCTCCCCGCGAACAGAAGATGTGGGGCGGCCGCTTCGAACGCGACCCCGACGCATCATTCTACGAATTCGAGCGCTCCTGGAGCTTCGATCGCCGCATGCTCCCGCAGGAACTGGCGCTCGATCGCGCCTGGGCGCGAGCCATCGTCGCCGCGGGAATCCTCACGGAGGAAGAAGGCCAGAAGATCGCGACCGCGCTCGGCGAAATTGCATTGCGCGCGCAGACCGATGCCGCGTGGCTCAACGCGTCGCCGGCCGAGGACGTCCATCATTTCGTCGAATCCGCGCTGATTGAAAAACTCGGCGCGCTGGGCGCCAAGCTGCACACCGGCCGCAGCCGCAACGAAATGGTCGCCACGGAATTTCGTATGTACGTGCGCGAAGCCACGCAAGACCTCCGCCGCGCGCTCGCTTCTCTCGAACGCGCCATCGCCGCGCAGGCCGAAAGCAATCTGCAAACTCCCATGCCCGGCACGACGCACATGCAGCACGCGCAGCCGATTCTGCTCTCGCACTGGCTACTGGCGCATGGCGAAGCTTTTCATCGCGACGCCGAACGCCTCGCCGCTGCCGCCGCGCGCGCCGATGATTGCCCTCTCGGTTCCGGCGCCCTCGCCGGCTGCGCTTTTCCGCTCGATCGCAATGCTCTCGCGCGCGATCTGGGATTTTCCCGCATCACCGCCAATAGCCTGGACGCCGTCAGCGACCGTGACTTCGCACTCGAATTTCTTTTCGCGCTTTCCACCCTCGCGATGCATCTCTCGCGCCTCGCCGAAGATTTTGTTCTATTTGCTTCGCCCGAATTCGCTTTCATCGAGCTCCCCGACGAATTTTCCACCGGCAGCAGCCTGATGCCGCAGAAGAAAAATCCGGACGCCTGGGAATTGATTCGCGGCAAGACCGGCCGAATCTATGGCTCGCTCGTCGCCCTGCTCACCACGTGCAAAGGCCTGCCTTCGAGCTATCAACGAGATTTGCAGGAAGATAAGGAACCGCTCTTCGCCGCGCACGATCAGGCGCTCTCTATGATCCAGATCGCAGCCGCCACTCTCGCGGCCACGCGTTTCCGCGCCGACCGTCTTTGCCAGGCCGCGCAAGATCCCGCGCTGGTAGCCACCGAAGTCGCGGATTATCTCGTGACTTTCGGCGTGCCCTTTCGCGAAGCGCATGAAATCGTGGGAAAAGTGTTGCGCGCGGCCGAGCAGGACGGAACGTCCATCCGCGAGATGCCGCTCGAACGCCTGCGCGAATTCTCCCCGGCGTTTGGGCCCAGCTTGGCCACCGCGCTCACGCTCGAATCCGCTCTCGCGCGTCGCGCCACGAGTGGCGGCACGGCTCCCGGCGCGGTCCGTTCCGCTCTGCAGGATTTCAAAGCGCGCCTCGCCAAACTCGAGGAGAATCCATGAGAACGCGTCGCGCAAAACTATCAGACGCCCCTGCGATTCACTCGCTCGTGGCGCACTACGCCGCTCAAGGCATGCTTCTTCCCCGCGCCGCGGAAGAAATTCGCGCCAACATCTCCCATTTCATCATTCAGGAAGATGGCCATCGTGTCGTCAGCTGCCTTTCGCTGGAGAGTTACGGCGCCGATCTCGCCGAAATTCGCTCCATCGCTGTGGATCCTGAAAATCGCGGCCAGGGATTCGGGGCGCGCCTGATCGCCTCCGCCCTCAACGAAGCGCGCCGCCGCGGCATCGCCCGCGTTTTCGCCGTCACACACGCTCCGCAATTTTTCGAACGCCAAGGTTTCGCGGCAGCCACGCGCCAATCGCTCAGCGAAAAAATCGACCGCGATTGCCGCGCCTGTCCCCAGCAGCGCACCTGTAAACTCGCCGCGGTGATTGCCACGGTGATTCCCAAACGCGTCACCATGCCCATCCTCTCCGCTTCCGCGGCCCCAGTTCCGGCCTGCTAACCGGCAAACCCATGACCACGCGCCTATCCAACGCCGATATCCCGCAAGGATTCACTTTCGCCGCCACTCACTGCGGCCTAAAAAAGTCCAAACTCGATTTGGCGATACTGATCAGCGAAACGCCCGCGTCGGCGGCCGCCGTTTTCACCACCAACCGCGTGAAAGCAGCGCCCGTGATTGCCTCGCAATTGCATCTGCGGCAATCGGCGCATCGCATGCGAGGCGTGATCGTCAATTCCGGCAACGCTAATTGCTGTACCGGCTCGGAAGGCCTCTCAGCCGCGGCCACCACCGCGCTGAAACTAGCGCGCGAACTGGGCCGCCTGCATCCTTCGCAAATCCTGGTGTGTTCCACAGGCGTCATCGGCGCCCCGCTGCGCTGGCAAAAAATCGTGAATGCAATCCCGGGGCTGGCACGCGCGCGCCACCGCACCGCCAGCTCCTTCGCCGAATTCACCCGCGCCATCATGACCACGGACACGCGCCCCAAATGGGCCGCCGCAAAAT
>Ga0070761_10001234_pt1 | contig 16100 bp, 14 predicted proteins | sample HubBroMetageREF1_FD_66724 | JGI IMG/M metagenome (GOLD analysis project Ga0070761, IMG submission 66724) | Reference soil microbial communities from the Hubbard Brook experimental Forest, New Hampshire, USA - Hubbard Brook CCASE Soil... | ecosystem: Environmental > Terrestrial > Soil >... | reverse complement strand
CTTCCGTAACAGAACCTATAACTTCGGAAGGCAAACACCGACGCCAAGGACGCCTTAATAAGCTTGCCTCACGAAGCCAGCCCGGGTCGCGGGCCTGCACTTGTATAAACAGTTTGGGTGCCAAATGCCCGTCGGGTAAGGCTAGGATGCAAGTGCTTTCTTTTCATACATATTGTACCTTGTTGTCCCCCTGTGTGCGGGGTGCTTGACGGTAATTTTGGCGGGAACTGATATAAAAACTGCGCGCAGAGGGTATTTTTCCGCAATCATGGAAGAAACAAATCTTATCCTGGGATCATCCCAATAGGCATGCGACGACCATCGCTTACGCTGCTTCCCGTTCTGCTGGCATTGTTTGCTCTCGCCGACGTTGCTGGCGCCGAAAAAACCCGTTTCGATCTCACGCAACTGAAAGCGCCGCCGGGATTCCACGTCTCAGTTTTTTCCGACGAACTCGATACCCCGCGCATGATGATCTTCACGCCGGGCGGCGTGCTGCTGGTCAGCGAACCGGACGAGGGCAAGGTGGTCGCGCTTCCCGACCCGAAGCACGAGGGCAAGGCTGTGCGCACGGTGACTGTTCTCGACACGCTGAATGCACCGCACGGGCTTGCGTTTTACGAAGGCAAACTCTATGTCGCCGAGAACGACAAGGTGCGTCGCTATGACTGGAACGAGGCGAACTTGCGGGCGTCGAATCCCGTGAAGGTCGCCGATCTGCCGATTGGCGGCGGGCACGCGACGCGCAGCCTCGTGTTTCACGGCGGCAAAATGTATGTCTCGTCCGGGTCAAGCTGCAACGTCTGCATCGAAAAAGATCCGCGGCGAGCGGCGGTGATGGAATTCAATCCCGACGGCAGCGGCCAGAAGATCTTCGCCAAAGGGCTGCGCAACGCGGTGGGGTTGGCCGTGAATCCGAAGACCGACACAGTCTGGGTCACGGTCAACGGCCGCGACTGGTTGGGCGACGATCTGCCGCCGGAGACAATCTATGACTTGGGAAAAGATGGCGGCGATGCTGGCTGGCCGTATTGTTATGGCGACCGCGTACCCGATTCAAATTTCACCAAGGCGGGAGACGATCGCTGTCAACACGTCATCGAGCCTAAGGTCCAGATGCAGGCACACTCCGCCCCCCTGGGCCTCGCGTTTTATGTGGGGACGAGCTTTCCCGCCGAGTACCGGAACAACATCTTCGTCGCCTTTCACGGATCGTGGAACCGCAGCATTCCGACCGGATACAAGGTTGTGCGGGTGAAACTCGACGACCAAGGGCAGCCGGTTGGCGGCGCGGAAGATTTCATTAACGGATGGCTGGCGCCGGGTGAGAAGCAACGAGGGCGATGGATGGGGCGTCCGGTGGGGATCGTGTTTGGCGGCGACGGGGCGATGTACTTGAGCGACGATGCTGGAGGCGTGATTTACCGGATTACGTACGCGAAGTGACTGGCGATCCACGCCGGGACGGCCGCCCTACGTGCTGCAATACTTCTCATACTGTTGGTAGATGAACGGATCAGTCATGCCGGCAATGTAATCGCAGATGACGCGCGGCAGCGGTTCCTGGGCGGCTTTTTCGCGGTAGTTTCGCGGGAGGTCGTCGGGCTCCTCCATCCAATGAGCGAAGAGCTCTCCGGTGATGCGTTCGGCGTCTTCTTTCTCCGACGCCAGCGCCGGGCTGTAGTAAAGATTTTCGTAGAGAAAATCTTTCAAACGGCGGCGTTCCTCTTCGACGGGTGGGCTGAAGGCGGCAAGCCGCGCGGTGTGGCGGCGGACATCTTCCAGCGAATCGACGCCTGCCGCTTGCGCACGTTGCGTCGTGTTCGTAATCAGGTCTCCGACAAATCCGTCAACAATACTTTTCAACGCTTCGTTGAAGACCAGTTTCTCGGCAACATTCGGGTATCGGCTTTTCGCCTCGCTGTAGTGGCGCGAGAAAAGGCTCACGCTGTCCGCGAGTTGCTCCACGGTGAGCAAGCGGGCTTCATAGCCATCGTCGAGGTCAGCGGTGCTGTAGGCAATCTCGTCGGTAAGGTCGATAAGCTGCGCTTCGAGCGGCGGCCGCTGATCGAGCAGATATTCGGCGAGTTCGGGGTGCTCCTTCACGCTGTAATCGCGCGAATGCTTGATGATGCCCTCGCGGACTTCAAAAGTCAGATTCAGCCCGCGAAACGACGCGTAGCGAAGTTCGAAGTCTTCGACAATGCGGAGCGCGTGCAGGTTGTGATCGAACGAGAGCCCGTGCTGGCGCATGGCGGTGTCGAGCGCTATTTCTCCGGAGTGGCCAAACGGAGGATGGCCGAGGTCGTGCACCAGGGCGAGCGCCTCCGCCAGATCAGTGTTCAGTCGAAGTTGTGCGGCGATGGTCCGCGAAATCTGTGCGACCTCGATGGTGTGCGTCAGGCGGTTGCGGAAGTGGTCGGAGTAACGGCGGGTGAAGACCTGTGTCTTCGCTTCCAGACGGCGAAAGGCGCGAGCATGGACGACACGATCGCGGTCGCGTTGAAAATCGTTGCGATAGGGATGAGGCGACTCGGGATGGCGGCGTCCGCGGGAGTTTTCTACGCGCACCGCATAATCGGCGAGCATGAAAAGAGTTTAGCAGTAGAGACAGGATCGCCCGGTCTCTGGGGACTCGACGGGAAGCACGCGGGGGGAGACGCGGCAAGCCGGGTCTCTACTTCGCGCCCTCTTCCTTGGCCAGCTTCATCTTTGCGGAATCGAGCTTCTTCTGCACCCGCACCGGGTCTGCCGGATCGACTTCCGCGGCGATGGTGCGGTTCCACTCGGTGAGCGCGCGCTCCCAGTTAGTCGCTGCCAGCTTCAGGCGTCCGGTCTTCTGGTACAGATCGCCCAGATGGTCGTGGACGGTGGGATCGGTGTTGATTTTCTGCGAAGCCTTCAGCAGGTTCTCTTCCGCCAATTCAAATTTTCCCAGGCGGAAGTAAGCCCAGCCGAGGGAGTCGAGATAGGCGCCGTTGGTGGGATCGAGATCCACGGCACGCTTGATGTATCCCAGCGCTTCTTCGAGCTTCATGTTCTGGTCGGCGAGCATGTAGCCCAGATAATTCAGTGCCGATGCATGCTCCGGGTCGCTGGCCAGCACCTTCTTGAACTGTTCTTCCGCTTCGGCGTAGCGCTTCTCGCGCTCAAAGTTCGCGCCGCGCAGAAACCAGACGTACTCCTTGTCTTCCGTCTTGGTCGCTAGCTGCTCAGCTTTGTCGAGCGCCTGGTCGGCATCGCTGAACCGGCGCAGCCGCGTGTTCATCTGCGCCAGGGTGAGGTAAACTTCGCGGTCGTCGGCGTCGCCCTTCAGCATCCCGCGGACGTCTTTGAGCGCCTTGTCCGCTTCGCCCATGTCGGCCTGCTGCAAAGCCAGCACCATCTTAAGCTGGCTGCTGGGCAGCTTCTGTACCGCTTCTTTCGCGACGTCGAGAGCCTTCGACCACTCCTTGGCTTCGCGCCAGGTGTCGATGACCTGCTGATAGCCGCGCTCGATGTTGTCATCGCCTCCGAGAGCGACAATCTCCCGGAAAGTCTCGTTGGCTGAGGGAGTGTTTCCCTGGTCGCGGTAGATCGTGCCCAGCCGCTCCAGAAACACTGCGCGATTGCTTTTCTCGCCATTCGAGTACTTGCCGTCAGGCTTCTCCGATTTCTTCAGCAGGTCGCGCAAGATCGGAACCGCTTCGTCGTAGCGACCCTGTGCCTGGTAAATGGCGGCGATGTTGTAGGGAACTTCGACCGAGTCCTGCACCATGGACTCGGCTTTTTTCAGATTGTCGAGCGCGAGATCGAACTTGCCCTGTTTGCGGTAGATTTCCGCGATGCGAACGTAGGTTTGCGCATCTTCGGGATTCGCGTCCGCAATGACTTTGTATTGTTCGAGGGCGGCATCCGCCTGGCCATCGTTCAGCAGATTCTGGGCGAGACCGCGAATGGCGTCCAGATTGTCGCGGTCCAGCTCAATCGCGTGCCGGTAGGCCTCGACGGCTTCCTTGTACTGCTTTTGCTGCTCGTAGGTGTAACCGAGCGCCGAATAGAGCTTGGCCGAGCGCTCCGCTCCCGGCACCGAACTGAGCACTTGCGTGGCGCGAGCTGTGTCCCCAAGTTCGTTGTAAAGATAGGCCAGCGTAGTGACCGCTTCTTCGGAGTCCGGCTGTAGCTTCACTGCGGTCTTGAATTCGCTCTCTGCCTTTTGCAGGTCGTTGTTCAGGCGATACAGCCGCCCGAGAAGCAGGTGGTCATCCATGCTGTCCGGTTGCAGGCGGACGATCTGCTCATACTGCTCGATCGCCAGTTTCAGCACGCTCTCCGAGCCGCTGCCGGCCTGCATGTCGCCGAGCGAGCGCAGGTAGATCCTTCCGAGCAGACGCCGAGCCTCGAGATTATTGGGATTTCGTTTGATGATGTCCTGCGCTTCGACCACAGCGTCGCGAATGCGGCCGGTCTTGGCGTAGAGCTCGGCCAAGCCGGAGGTCAAGTACGCGGAGGTCGGGTCCGCATCAATGGCGGCGCGGTACTCCTCAATAGCCTTGTTGGCCAATTCGCTGCGGCCGTACGTGGACACCTGTTCCTCGTACATGTGCGCGAGGGCGAAGTGGTAGTAGGCCGCGGCTCGGTCGGGCGTCTTGCCCTTAGCGGCGCTCTCCGCTCCAGTTCCAGCGGCGGCCGGGGAATCCGGGGTGCGAGCGGGCTGGTCCTGAGCCAATAAATGTTGAGCGAATAAAAATGATCCCGAAAGAACGACGCTGACAATCAACCACTGTTTTTTCATGAAAAATCCTGCACCCTCTGAATACCACCCGCACTTCGATTGGATGCTGATCCGCGGCGGTACGGATTTCCTTATTCTACCCTCGGCGGGCCTTTCGGCGGTGAGAAAGCGTGGGGTGGGCCTAAAGACGGAAGTACAGCGGCTTTGGAAGCCATTGTCAATGAAGGTAAAGGCTAATGCCGGAAGTGCCGCACCCCGGTGAAGATCATGGCCAGGCCGAGACGGTCGGCGGCTTCGATAACCTCCTGGTCGCGCACTGAGCCTCCAGGCTGAATGACGGCGGTCGCACCCACTTTGGCGATTTCTTCGACTCCGTCGGGGAAGGGAAAGAATGCGTCAGAGGCTGCCACCGTGCCTTTCAGCGGCAATTGCGCCTTCATGGCGCCGAGCTTGCAGGAATCGACGCGGCTCATTTGTCCGGCACCGACGCCCACCGTTTGGCCATCGCGAGCGTAGAGAATGGCATTTGATTTCACGTGTTTGCAGACCTTCCACGCGAAAAGCAACGCCCGTTTCTCCTCCGGTGTCGGCGGACGCTTGGTAACCACTTTCAGATCGGCCTCGACGAGTTGGTGGAGGTCGGAATCCTGGACGAGCATGCCCCCAGAAATATTTTTCAGGACCCAGTTTTGCTGTCCGGCAAGGACTTCAACCAACCGCAGATTCTTCTTTGCGGCGAACGCCGCCTTCGCGCCTTCATCGAATGCGGGAGCGACGATGACTTCCAGGAAGAGCTTGGCCATTTCGCTCGCAGCCGCTAGATCCAATGTGCGGTTCACTCCGATAACTCCGCCAAACGCCGATACCGGATCGCATTCGAGCGCCCGCACGTAAGCCTCGGCGAGCGTTTTGCCAGTCGCGGTTCCGCATGGATTTGTGTGTTTGATGATGGCGCAGACCGGCTCGGCAAATTCCTGCGCCAGATCCCAGGCGGCTTGCAGGTCGACAATGTTGTTATACGAAAGCTCTTTGCCCTGCACCTGCCGAGCGTTCGCCACGCCCGCGCCCGAACCGTCCGCATACATCGCGGCCTTCTGGTGCGGATTCTCTCCGTAGCGCAGGTCGGCCACCTTCTGAAACGCCAGTCGCAGATTTCGCGGAAAGCCCTCCGCTGCATGCAATTCAAAGTCGGAGCCCACTCGCTCCAGTGTCGAGGCGATGGCGGAATCGTACGCTGCGGTCGTCGCAAATGCTTTCTGCGCCAGCCGCCATTTCGTTTCTCTCGACAGCGCGCCGCTGGAGTACCCCATCTCTTCGGCGATCGCGTCGTAATCGGTAGGCGAAGTCACGACCGCGACATCCTGAAAATTCTTCGCCGCCGAACGGATCATCGACGGCCCGCCGATGTCGATGTTTTCAATCAACTCGTCGAAATGCACACCCGGCTTGGCAGCAGTTTTTTCGAAGGCGTACAGGTTGACTACCACCATGTCGACGGCCGGGATGCCATGCTCGGCCACCGCCGCGCGATGGGCGCTATCTTCGCGGCGATACAGGATGCCTCCATGCACCTTCGGATGCAGCGTCTTGACGCGCCCGTCCAGCATTTCAGGGAACCCGGTCAGCTCGGAAATATCTTTCACGGGGATGCCCGACTCCCGCAACTGCCTGGCCGTGCCTCCAGTCGAAACCAGCTCCACGCCGAAAGCGACGAGTTTGTGGGCGAAATCTACCAGCCCGGATTTGTCGGTGACGCTGAGAATGGCGCGCTGGATTTTGGACATGAGGGCCTTAGGAAGCGAAGGAAGATTCTAGCAGGCAGGAAGCTGGTTCACTCGGTAACTCGTAACCGGTCCTATGTTTTCGCCTTGGCTTTAAGCTTGACCTGTCCACCCTGTGTCTCGACCGAGTAGACCACCGTATCGCAGCCATGCTGCTTGCGAAGCTCGCTGGTCTTTTTCTTGACAAACGCCGCGAAGGAATCGAAGTTGCCGGAAACTTTTTCGCCCGACTTTTGCTTGGCCTCGGTCAGCGCTTTGTAGAGGGATTCGACTTGCTCGCGCTCGGCCGCAGCGCCCGAGCACTGCACCGAAAAAGGCTGATCATTTCCTGGCCCTGGGCCACCGCCCGGCGTTCCGGCGCCCGCAGTTTGGCCGTGGTGGCTGAGGCCGTACGCGGTATGATGCTTCGATTCTCGCTCTTCTGGCACGCGCACGCCCTGCACCGACAGGAGCGCATCCTGTGGCCGCCGGTAGCCCTCTTCGCGAATCCGCATTTTCTTGCGCCACAAGTCGCTTTGAATCGCATAGCGCTGCGCCATCGAGTTGTACTTAAAGCGCTGCGAAAAACTCAACCGCGGGCTATCGCTGAACTTGCGAAGTAACGAGAGGACCTTCCATTCGACGTCGGCGGGAGGTCGTTTGGCGGGATTGTTGAAGAACATCTCGTACTCGATCTTCAGCCGACGAAGCTGCTGCTCGAGCAGATCCAGTTCTTCCTCAGTGGTCACAACGATCCCCCAGCCAACAGCTTAGCGTTTAAAGCATGGGGATGGCGAGGTTCCCGCAGGACACGATGGAGATGGTACGAAAGTACCTTAAAACCAGCCGCCAGCCATCAGCTCTGGAGCCGTCAGCGAGGCCGGGTCGCCCGAACGCGGCGTCGAAGCGGTCATCTCGGCAAGAACGACTCAGCAAAAACGGCGGACGGAATGGTATGGCCAAAAAACGGGTGGTGACTGATGGCTGATGGCTGGTTTATTTCGTGCTCGCTGCCATCTTCTTCACCATCGCCAGGACCAGCTTCCGGTCGCTGTCGTTCAGATTGGCCGAATACCGGCGCATCTGGCTCAGGAAGCGGACTTCATCGTCGGAGAGCTGCGGCAATCCCTTATGGCCGTTGCTACTGCCTTCGGCAAAGAATTGCGATAATGCCAAATCCATCGCCCCGGCGATCTTGGCGAGCGTGTCGAGCGAAGGGATGGTGTGGCCGTTTTCGACCCGCGACAGGTAGCAGCGTAACAGGCCAGTGCGCTTTTCGATATCGCCCTGTGACATGTTTCGTTGCAGCCGGAAATTGCGGATGGTCTCGCCGATGTTCATAGTTACGCGACCAACTCAATACCAGGACCGAATACGAAGTTTAAAGATTTGTGCATAGTAACCAGAGGAGTACCTTCTGGCAAGTGGAAATTCCTGAAGTGAAAATTCCTGAACAGTGGAAATTCTTGAAGCCCTCGCCGCAACTGGTTTCCAGCCATGTTCTTCAAAACGGTACAGCGCCGTTTCTGGCGGGTGCCCGGCCGCAGAGTCTGCTCCGAGCCAAGTAGAAGGGGTCGCCCTGAGCGCCGCTAAAATGTCAGGAAACCCGTCAAACTTCAGACCTGAGACCTGCCGTTCACGGCGTTCCTTCAAACAGCGGCCAAAGCCCATCGGCGGTGACCCGGTAGATGGCGTAGGCGCTGCCATCGTCAAAAGTGCGCCGGAACAACAATTCGCCGCGGCCATCGCCGTCGGCATCGACCGCGTCGACCAATTCCATCCGCGGAGCCACGTCGAGATGTCGCGAATCCGTCTGCGAGAAAAACAGCTTACGCAACTCCCCTTCGAGGTTGGTGCGGGCGATCAGCGTGATCTCCTTGGGTTCGTCCGCGTTGGTCCCTTCCCCATTGTTGGTCGCCGGCGGATGCGTTTTCGCCGAGAGCACCAGCACCGGCTCATTTGAATTGGAGAGATCAAAAATACGCAAGCTCACATCGTCGAAGTCAAGCTTCGGCAACTTGCTCGCGGATTTTCCAGCGGACTTGGTCGCCGGTGCCTTCTTGCTCGTAGGCGCTCCCTCTTTTGCTGGCCCGCGGGCTTGAGCGCCCAGCTGAGTCGAAGCCAGATCAAGCATCTTGTTGCGATAGACCGCCTCTTCCGCCGGCTTCACATCGTAGGTGTAGGGGCGGGGATCGGGCCCGCCGACATCGGAAATTGCCGGGATCAGGACGATCTGCGGCGTAGGCGCCGGGGAATCCTTTGTCGTGGCGCCGGGCTTCCCGGTGGCGGAAGCCGGGCCCGGCTTCGCGTCCATCAAAGGGTCGAACGTGGTGAACGGTTCAAGATGCGCTGTTGACTCCGGCTTCCCGCGTCGCAGACGGGGCCGATTCGGATCACCAATCGGCTCGTCTGCCGCAGAATCGGACGCAGATGTAGAAGCAGCCGCAGGAGCCTTCGCGGTCTCCGCCGGCGCGGGGGCATTGGCAGCGGGTGCCTTGGCCGTGTCGGACGTCGGTGTTGGCGAACTGGCGGTCGGCGCACCGGTCGGTGGCGGCGACGAAGCTGTGGTGGTTGCGGGCTTTGGCTGGTCTTTGTCTTTGGCGTCTTTGTCCTGATCCTGATTCTTGCCTTTGTCCTTGCCGTCAGAGCCGGCGTCGGGTGCGGATTTTTCGCCGCGGCGGTGAAGCACGGGTGGCCCGTCCTTGTCGTCGTCTGCGATCACGGGTGCCGAGTATTTCTTGCGTTTGTTCGGGTCAATCGCTCCCGCCGGAAGCCACCGGCCTTCGGCGATCCAGACATGGTTCAGTTGCCCGGGTTGCGTGATCGTGAATTCGCCTTGTGACACGCCGCTGCGAAAGCCTTCGTAGACGATCCCGAAATCGAGAGCCATGGGAACGGGCGCCGCCTTGTAGGAGCCAGCGTCGTAGAATTTTCCGTCGATCATGATGGCAATGGGGATGAAGCGGGCTTTGCCTTTCGGTGAAAGCTGGACCAATCCCAGGGCGCGCGGTCCCTTGTTGGAGGCTGGCTTGCGTCCGTACTGCGGCGTCAGGCCCTGAGCCGCGGCCCATGAACTGGTGACCCATGAACTGGCGAGCCAGGTCGAAGTGGCCAAGGTGACGGCCAACATCCCGTTGCGATATAACTTGCGATGTAACCACGACCGGCGAGGAGAAAATTCCATGGAAGTTAATGATAAATCCCCAGACTTCAGTACGACGGACGAAAACGGCAAAGAGGTTGCCTTAAAAGACTTTCGCGGCAAGACCGTGGTGCTTTATTTCTATCCCAAGGCGGACACGCCGGGGTGCACCAAGGAGGCGTGCGGCTTTCGCGACACCTACTCCGAAATCAAGAAGACAGGTGTGGTGCTGCTCGGGATTTCGAAGGACACGGCGGCGGCGCAGAAAAAATTTCAGGAGAAATTCAGTTTGCCCTTCCCGTTGCTGGCCGATGCGGAAAAGAAAATCGCGAATCTTTTCGGCGTGGTCAAAGAGAAGAACATGTACGGCAAGAAAGTGAAAGGCATCGCGCGGACGACCTTCGTCATTGGCCCCGACGGCAAGATCAGGCACATCTTCAATAACGTAAAAGCCGAAGGCCACGCCGAAGAAGTGCTGGCCTACCTGAAGAGCGCAGCCTGAGACGGTCGGCATGAATTCGCTTGGCCGCGTCACTTTGTTGAAAGCGAAGTTCTTCGATCGCGACCCGCGGCGGGTGGCGCGGGCATTGCTGGGGAAGTTGCTGGTCCGGAAAACGCCGCGCGGCATTCTGGCGGGACGAATCGTCGAAACTGAAGCGTACCTCGGCCAAGGCGATGCCGCGGCGCACTCCGCCGCGGGTCGCACGGCGCGCAATTCCGTTCTCTTTGGCCCGCCCGGTCACGCTTACGTGTACTTCATCTATGGCAATCACTACTGCCTGAACGTTTCCTGCCTGCCCGACGGAGTCCCCGGCGGCGTGCTGTTTCGCGCCCTCGAGCCAGTGGCGGGCATCGAGACGATGGCGAAGGCGCGAGGCCTCGTCGTAGCGAAACAGACTGATCTCAGGAACATTTCGTCGCTCAAGAAAATTGCCTCCGGACCGGGACGCATGTCCGAAGCTCTCAGGGTCACACGCAAGCGAGACAACGGAAAAAGCCTGGTGAGCGCGCGCTCTGATCTGCGGCTTGTCGATGACGGCTATCGCGTGCGACGCGTAATGGTCACGCCGCGCGTCGGAATCGTGAAGGCAGCGGAGCAGCCGTTGCGCTTTTTCATCGCCGGAAATCCATTCGTCTCCGGGCCAACCACGGTGGCGGAAACTACAATAGCAATGCGGCGCGCAATCTTGCGGCGCGAGATCTTGCAAAAACGGTCGTGAGCCAAACTTGACGAAGGTTCTCTTATCTTGGAGCAGCGGTAAAGACAGCGCCTGGACGCTGCAACTGCTTCGGCAACGGCCGGATATCCAGGTCGTTGCGCTCCTCACCACCTTCAACTCTGTTGCGGACCGCGTGGCGATGCATGCCGTCCGGCGTGCCTTGGTCGATGCGCAGGCCGAGCGCACCGGGATCCCGCTGTGGGCAGTGGGGCTGCCCAGCCCCTGCTCGAATCTGGAGTACGAAGAACGGATGCGCGCCGTCTGCCAGCGGGCAACGGCTGAGGGAATCACCGCTGTCGCATTCGGCGACCTGTTTCTGGAAGAGATTCGTAATTATCGAGTGCGGCAATTGCAGGGCAGCGGCCTCGAACCGCTGTTTCCGGTCTGGCAAATCCCCACCGCACAACTGGGTCGGGATATGATCGCAGCCGGCGTGAAGGCAAAGATAACCTGCGTGGACCCGAAGCAGCTCGCAAAGTCGTTTGCCGGGCGCGACTACGACCTAAGCCTGCTACAGGCTCTGCCTCCCGGAATCGACCCTTGCGGCGAGAACGGAGAATTTCACACCTTCGTGTATGAATCGCCGGCATTTTCCCGTCCCATTGCAGTGCGGACAGGAGAAGTGGTCGAGCGCGATGGATTTGTGTTTGCCGATGTGCTTCCGGAATGACTCGCACCTCGGAGGCATCGATCGGTTGTAAGCAGGCCTTGCGGACCACCTATTTCGTTTCAGGTCTCCAGCACAAGATTGTCGATCAGCCGTGTATTTCCAACGTAGGCGGCGACCGCGACCAGTGTCTTTTGCGAGATCCTTTCGACTGGATCAAGCGTGTCAGGATCGACAATCTCGAAATAATCCAAACGTACTTCCGGCTCGCTGGCGAAGATTTCCTTCGCCGCTGAGATCAGCTTGGCGGAGCTTCTTTCTCCCGCTTGGAACTGCTGCCGGACTTTCTGCAACGACCGTTGCAATACGAGCGCGCGGACGCGCTCTTCTCGATTCAGGTATGCGTTGCGCGAACTCATGGCCAAGCCATCGGGTTCGCGGACGATGGGGCAGGCCACAATTTCTACGGCAAAGTTCAGGTCCTGCACCATGCGGCGGATCACGGCCAGCTGTGCGGCGTCCTTCTGTCCAAAGAAAGCGGTGTCAGGCTCAAGGATGTGAAACAGCTTGGCAACAATCGTGGTCACGCCACGGAAATGGCCCGGCCGGGAGCGTCCGTCGAGTTTCTCGCTCAAGCCTTCGACCACGACCCAGGCAACTCGGTCAACGGAATGGGGATAGATCTGTTCAACCGATGGCGCGAAGAGGATTTCGACACCTTCTTTTTCCAGTAGCTGGCAGTCGCGATCGAATGGTCGCGGATACTTCGACAAATCTTCCGTCGCGCCGAATTGGGTGGGGTTCACGAAAATGGAGACGGCAGCCGCGTCGCCCCGTGCTTTGGCTGCGCGGACCAGCGACAGGTGGCCTTCATGCAGAGCGCCCATGGTCGGCACCAGGCCAAGGTGCTGGCGATTCGTCCGTGCTTGGCGACAAGCCTCCCGAGCCTCCGGAATGGTGGAACATATTCTCATTCTGTGTAGAGACGCCGGCTTGCCGCGTCTCCGTCGGCGATTCGCACGCTAGGGCGCCTCGAAGAATTGAACGTCCAGTTCTTTGAGGGTTCCGAGGAGCAGGGCGCGGTTCTTGCGCAATTCCGCCTTCGTCTGATCACTTGGGTTCTTAGGAACCGCTTGCGCGACCAGCACCACGCGACCGTAAGGCCAGGCGCTCGATGGAAGCGCGACCAACTCGGCCGGGATTTCTTCCGGCATCAGTATGTGGATCTCGCGATTGGAAAGATCGAGGAAACCGATCCCATTATCGCGAACGATCAAATACGGATTCTTCCAGCCGCTCATATTGCTGAAGGGTGGATATTTTGACGGATCCGGTGCGGGGATAGACTCGAGGCCGGTCGGCTGTCGCGGTTTCGTGGCTTGGGTTTCGACGGGCGGAGCTGGCTGGGGTTTGGAGCAGGCTACCAGAGCTCCCAGCAGAGTCAAAGCAACGACGACTTGCACAACATCGCGCACATTAGTTCGCAAGTTAATTGGCACAACGTTTCTCCGTCCGCCATTATCGCCGCACCGCATGCTTGCGGAGGAGTACCGTTTCAAGTGCGGCCTGCGTTTCTTTCGGCAGGTGGTAGGACTCATCGTCGTTCGGGAACTGGTGCGAAGCGACGTCGGCTTTGAAGGCCAGGACGGACTGCGTGATCAGCGCGGCGGCGTCTCCGTAGCGGCGGACGAATTTCGCTGGCTGTCCAAACGTCAGGTTGACGAGATCGTGGAACACTAGCACCTGGCCATCGCAATCCGGGCCGGCGCCAATGCCGATCGTGGGTGTTTCGACCTCGGCCGTAATCATAGCCGCGACTTCACGCGGCATGCCTTCGAGCACAATAAAAGACACACCGGCGCGGTCCAGTGCGACCGCATCGCGCATGAGTTGCTCGATCGCGTCGAGCGTCTTGCCCTGAACTTTGTAGCCGCCCATCACGTTGACCGACTGCGGCGTCAGACCGATATGCCCGGCAACGGGAATCTCGGCATCGATGACGCGGCGGATCACGTCCACGCGCTTCTCGCCGCCTTCCATCTTGACCGCCTCGGCTCCGCCTTCCTTCACAAAGCGGGCCGCGTTGTGAATCGCTTCGTTGGGGTCAGCCTGGTACGACCCGTAGGGCATATCGGCAACCAGCAGCGCGTCTTTGACGCCGCGGCGCACGGCCCGAACGTGGTGCAGCATCTCGTCAACCGTGACCGAGAGCGTGTTCTCGTAGCCAAGCATGGTCATGGCGAGCGAGTCGCCCACCAGGGCAATGTCAATGCCGGCCTCGTCGACCAGGCGCGCGGTAGCGTAGTCGTAGGCGGTAAGACAGGTGATCGGCTCGTGGTGAAGTTTCTTTTCGCGAAGAGTCGAGGTGGTGATTTTGCGGCGAGGTTCGCCGATGGGCGTGAGACTCACGATGTCCTCCAGTGCCCCTCCGCAAACTGGGCGGATAGAGCCTGTACTCATCATTGGATGATGCTGTGGGGATTATAGCTGCAAAGGCATCGTTGGTCGATGGTCGTGGGGGCTAAGACTAATATGGAGACAAAGCCCTTTGGTTGCTTCATGTTGCGGAGGATGGTTGACCACTGGTAATCAGCGTGAGAGACTTACGGCAGCTGTTTTTTCTTATGACCCCTCCAAGCGTTGTGCGGACTGCAGTTCTTTGTTTCGTTGTAACCGTCTTCCTCCTTAGCCTTGTGGCGGTGCCTGCGTCGGGGCAACGAACGGGAAGAATGGAGACCGACATGGCGGATGTGGTACAAACCCGCTTCGGCGAGACATTGGTGCGGCTGGGCGTGTTTTCGGAGAACCTCAAAACTCACCTTGATCGACAGTCGGTCATAAAGATCACGAACGAGTCCACCCACGACGTCAAGTGGGCGACCACGGACGAAAAATCGCTAGCCACGCTGGGTCTGCCTTTCGGCAAGTACGAATTCGAGGTAAGCGCGGTCGGATTTTTGACCGAGCGCAAGGAATCCGTGATCAGTGACTCGCTCAACACGGTGCGATTAGAGTTCGTTCTGCGTCGTGACCCCACCGCGATTGACCTGAACGTATCCGATGCAGCGATGCCCGCCAAAGCGCGTGGAGACTTTAAGCGTGGCGCTTCCGCCCTCAAATCCTCGAATCTCAAGGATGCGAAAAAGAGCTTGGACGCGGCTTACAAAATGGCGCCCTCGAATCCCGATCTGAATTATCTGTTGGGCTACGTGGCGTATCAGCAGAAAGACCTCGCTCAGGCGCAGAATTACCTGACGGCCTCTGCGAGTCTCAGTTCGGGCAACATGCGTGCATTAACCCTGCTCGGCCAAGTGGAACTCGCCCGAGACGAATATACGGCGGCGGCGGAGACTTTGGAAAAGGCAGTTGGCACTGATCCCGCCAATTGGACGGCGCACAACCTGCTCGCGAATGCTTACCTGAAACTAAAGAAATATGACGGAGCACGGCAGCAGGCCGAGTTGGCCATCGCCAAGGGGAACGCTGCGGCCGGTGCGGCAAATCTGGTGCTGGGGCAGGCCCTGGTGAATCTGGGGAAGAAGGGAGAAGGTATCCAGGCGCTCCAAGCTTTCGTCCAGAATGCGCCCACGGATCCCAACGTCCCCCAAGTACGCGATTTGATCGCCAAGCTCGAGCGAACCGACGACGCGCATCTCGCGGGTACTGAAATCGCAGGGAAGAGCGCGGCGGACATCGATCCTATATTCGCCGCTCCTGAACTGCCGGCCGCAGTCAATCCGTGGCGTCCACCTGGAATCGATGACGCCAAGCCATCGGTCGCCGACGGAGTCAGTTGCCCCTTCGACAGCGTAATCGAGAGATCGGGCGAGCGCGTGAAACAGTTGGTGGACGATGTCTCGCGGATTGCGGCAGTCGAGCACCTGTTGCACGAACAGGTGGATGAAATGGGCAATTCCATTACCAAGGAGACGCGAAACTACGACTATGTCGCTACCATCTCTGAGGGGCAGCCGGGGTTCCTTGCGGTGGACGAAGACCGGTTGGAGCGCATGGCGCGTGCCAGGTTCCCCGACGGGATCGCCAGCGGCGGGTTTGCCGCGTTGGCTCTGGTATTTCACCCCGACATGCGTGAAAACTTCGAAATGACTTGCGAAGGGCTGGGGAACTGGCACGGGCAAGCGACCTGGCTGGTTCACTTCAAGCAGCGTGAAGACCGGCCCGCACGCATGCAGGATTACAGAGTGGGGGATGACGTCTATTCGGTGCACCTCAAAGGCCGCGCTTGGATCACGGCCGATAAATTCGAGATCGTGCGGATAGAATCAGAACTGGTAGGACCGATTCCGCAGATCCAGTTGCGTTATGAGCAGCAGGTCGTGGAGTACGGACCAGTCCGCTTCCAGAAAAACGTGGAATTGTGGCTTCCCACGAAGGCGGAAATCTACCTCGACTATCGCAAGCACCGCTATTACCGCAGCCACGGTTACGATCATTACTTGCTGTTTTCGGTGGATTCGGTGGAAAAACGGAACGAACCCAAGGCGCCGACGACCGATCTCCCCGAAAAGCCACTACCGAACTAACCACTCAAGTCGATGCTGCATTGGGGGGTGTGCGTTCTTCCAATTTGCTTCGGAGCCGCTGCGCAAAGAGCAGCATGAGAAGGAAAGCGCCGAACGCGAGCGGCGACATCCTC
>Ga0070761_10001233_pt1 | contig 16114 bp, 14 predicted proteins | sample HubBroMetageREF1_FD_66724 | JGI IMG/M metagenome (GOLD analysis project Ga0070761, IMG submission 66724) | Reference soil microbial communities from the Hubbard Brook experimental Forest, New Hampshire, USA - Hubbard Brook CCASE Soil... | ecosystem: Environmental > Terrestrial > Soil >... | reverse complement strand
GAGTAGTCCATCCGCCACGCCGACCAACTCAATATTTCGAAATTGTGACCCACGATGATCTGCAGCGCAGGAAACCGGTCGAACACGCCGCCTAGGATTAAGCGGAGGCAGTGTATGCCAGTGTCGATGTGCCAACCAACTCCCGCAATTGACAGAAACGCAGATATTTCGGGAGCGAATCCGCTGTAGTAGGCGTCGACCACCGGCTTGGGAGGAATTTGGGGATGCAGGTAGATGGGCACACCGAGCGCTTCGGCGCATTCAAACACTGGCCAGAAGAATTTATCGTCAAAGTAACGCCCGTTGATGTTGCTATTTATCAATGCGCCAACGAAGCGCAGGTCGCGCACGGTGCGCTCGAGTTCGCGGACTGCAGCCGGGGGGTCAAGCATCGGTAGTGTGGCAAACCCGAGGAGCCGGTCCGGGTACTTAGAGATCGTAGCCGCTAGGGTGTCGTTCGCCTTTCTAGTTAGCTCCTTCGCTAGCACCGGCTCGAGGCCCTCTGCGTTCGGCGTAGGGTACGAGAGGATCGACACATCGATGCCGGCGTCATCCATAGCAGCGATCCGCCCCCCGCCCAGATCATAGATGCCTTCTGGAAACCCGGTTTTCGACTCCTTAAACTTTCCCGCTTTCTTAAGGACGTCGTATGCCAGCGCGAGCCTATCGTTCGCCTTATGAGCGGCTTCGTATATAACCGGAAGCCCGTAGTGTTCCTCTAACGCGATAATCTTCATTGGAAATCTCCTTAAGCAGAAATTGCCGAGTTCGATCGCATTCCCTTCGAGTTTCTTTGCACGCAACGGTACCTCGTTCATTCATGCAGCTTGTTCTTTGGAAGGTGCACGCTCTGTGTTGGCTTTCATTGCCTTCACGAGGGCGGCCGAGGATGCTCCTTCAAGCGACAATCCGTAGCCAACTTCTCGCACGATGCGCTCCTTCAACGGTTGAATGAAGTGGATGCGTGTGTTGCGGCGTGTCACCTCTGGGGCCTTCAGGTACAGCTCAGCCAATTCCCGCGCTCGGGTGAGCGCCTTACCGTTCGGCACAACTTCGGCTACCACTCCCCATTCGCGCGCAGTATGGGCAGGCAGCGGTTGTGGGTTCAGCAGGAACGCCTCCGCTCGCCCCGCTCCCCCGCGATAACTCCAGGTGGTGAATATTCCGTCGCCGGGTGCAACGCCCGCAGAGAAGTGGGCCACATCCTGGAAGGTCGCACCCTCCGCCGCCACAATTACACTGGCAAGCAGCGCGTAGTCTGAGTGCACATGGGCACGTCCCTCGATGGCCGCGATGACCGGCACCCGTATGTTGGCTATGTTTTCCAAAGCCTGAACGCCTTCGTCGTGAACCTGGCTCCAGACCCCGGGATCGGCGACATCGCCGAAGGAGGCCCACTCGACATCGGTAATGAACTCCCCACCTGCGCCCGTGAGGATCACGATCTTGTTCGCTCGATCTTGCGCAATCCGGTAGAAAGCATCGACAAGTTCCGTGTGGGCTGGCGCGCTCATAATGAAGGGCCCGCCGTTGTTGTGAAACTCAGCAACCAGCACACCTTTGTCATCTCGTGTCAGCTTTAGGTTGTGATAAGCACCGAGGTAATCAGTTTGAAACGTTGGCATATATTTCTCCTCTCTGTTTTTGGCTGCATCAGTCGAGCCCTTGCGGTCAGAATCATTTAGTTAAGGTCCGCAAGTAATCGACCGTTTCGGCAGGCTCAGGGCGGATCGTATAATCCGCGTTCACATCGGCCGCACGGATGACGCCTTGCTTGTCAATCACGTACCGCGCGGGTAGCGGCAACCGATACTCCGATTCATCGTGGAACCTGTCCAAGGTGCTCCCGAAGGACTTGTAAAGCTCCCGCAAGTAGTCCGGCAGCGTAAACACGAGCCCGAACTGCTCTGCCGTCTTCAGATGAAGATCCGTCAGGATGTCGAACGTCAGGTTCAGCTTCTTATGCAGAGCCCGCGTATACCGTTCAAGTTCAGGAGTCATCACGACGATCTGCGCTCCCAACGCTCGCACCTCGGAATGGATTTCCTGTAGAGCCTCCAGCTCCATGTTGCAGTAGGGTCACCAATGGCCTCGGAAGAAACCGACCACCAGCGGTCCTTCGCGCAAGAGATCAATCGAGGCCACTTGTACATGCTCTTGATTGAATAGCGTGAAGCTCGGAGCGCGATCTCCCACTTTCAAGGCGCGATCTAAAATCCCTGAAGCCTCGAGCTCTGCTGTCGCCCGATGCATTTTTTCGATCGCCTCTCGCGGCGCGTTATAGGGCGGAGCGCCAGACTCGAAGGACTTCTTAAATTCATCCAGTCGTTGTTTAAGACTTGCCATCATCCTTGATCACTTTCTCGCTCCGGGAATGTTCAGAGAAATCTTGCTGATGACCGAAAGATCCTGATTGGCGTCAGATACCCTCGGCAACGGCAATCCCGATGCCAAATATTCTTTTCTCGCTAACTGACTGATCCTTAACTGCACCGCTGCAGGCAAAGCGCGAAGCGCGGCTCAAGTGTCAAAACTGTCAAAAATATAATCTTGACACCGCGGACCCAAGTAACGGGCGCACCGTCGTCGTAATGATCGACAGCGTGATTGTCCCAATGTTCATTTCGACCGTCGCTTCGGCGCGAGTTGCTTTAAGATTTCCTTCGTAAAGACGCCACAGTGGAATCTGGCATGATCGTCGATCAGTTCCAGGAGAGCATCTTCCCCGGCCGCGCTGATGGCACTAAGGTTTGTGATATCGATGACAAGTTCACGGCCGTCAAGATGCTCTTTAGCCTTTGTGTACTCGCTAAGGACGTCGGCTACCCAAGGCTCAACGAGAGTACCCTCGACCACCAGCCGGCGTTGGCGTGAGCCGTTAACGACAGAAATCTTCAACATGCCACACTCTTCCGTGGAGTTCCGAGAGTGCAACACGCCCGCCAAACTTTACAGCTGTTACTACTTTTAATTTCAGGACGTCATTGAAGTCGGCAGGAATGAAGTCGAAGGTGTCAATCTATGAGTTTTGACACGGCTCGCCCGTGCGGCGTGGCCCGATCACGCGGCGTAGTCTCTGGGATCAATACCAAGCTTTCTTATCCGCGCCAGGAGTGTTGTGCGATTCATGCCCAGGCGTGCAGCGGCTCCATTGCTCCCGCCCACGCGGCCCTTGCTTAAGGTGAGCGCTCGCATAATCTCTTCCCGCTGTTTCTTCGCACGTTCCGCGTTTTTCTTCGCGCGCTCATCGGCCATCTTCTTGCCTTGATCGCTAGCCAGCCCCTGTTTTCCGTTTAGTGCCTGAAGCGTACTTCTTACAATTTCCGCTATTTCCTCATGCCGTGAATCCTTCGTTTCGCGCTCATGTTCTTCTCCACTCAACTTCCGCATTTCCATAAGCGGCGCGTCAAGCGACTTGCCACGGGTCAGGATGACAGAGCGTTCCACCAAGTTCTCCAACTCGCGGATATTTCCTGGCCATTCCCAGGTTGTGAATGCCTTCATTACAGACGGCGGTATTCTCTTGATGTCCTTCTGAAGCTGCTTGGCGAATGTCTGCACAAAATAACCGACCAGCAGCGGGATATCCTCTTTGCGCTCCCGCAGCGGAGGGACTCGAATCGGAAAAACATTTAGGCGGTAGTACAGATCGCTGCGAAATTCGCCCTTCGCAACCATCTTTGCAAGGTCACGGTTGGTGGCGGCAATCAGGCGAACATTCACCTTCAGAGTTCGCGTGCTTCCTAGCCGTTCAAACTCCTGTTCCTGAAGGGCTCGCAAAAGCTTCGGCTGGATTTCCGAGGGAATGTCTGCCACCTCGTCCAGGAAGAGTGTGCCCCCATCCGCCAGCTCCAGCCTCCCAATTTTCTGGCTGATAGCGCCCGTGAATGCACCCTTTTCATGTCCAAACAATTCGCTTTCCAGCAGTCCGGTCGGAATAGCAGCACAGTTGACCTTCACGAATATGCGGTCCTTGCGACGGCTATGTTCGTGAACCGCGCGGGCGACCAGCTCCTTCCCCGTTCCTGTTTCGCCGAGCAGCAATACGGTTGAATCAGTGGGTGCAACAGTTTCTACGAGTTGCAAAACGTGCTTGAGCGCCGGACTGTTTCCCACAATTTGCCCGAAATCCATGTCGCCGCGGATTTCTTCTTCGAGGTAAAGATTCTCTTGGGCTAGCCTCTCTTTGAGTTCGCACAGTTCGCGGTATGCGAGGGAATTCTCAATGGCAATAGCAATCTGCCCGGAAGCCTCCCCTATGAACTCGACTTCTTCTGGCGTGAAGGAATTATCCCGAGTCCGAGCCATCGCCAAAACTCCGACGGCTCGGCCCCGATTCACGAGCGGTATCACACATTGACTTTTCACACCCTCAGCGACGAGCAACTTGTAGTAGCCGGAAGGAAACTCATCGGCATGGGTTATGGTTCTAACGGCTGGTTTGAGTTTTTCAAGCGCTTTCCTGGCGACACCCACCGGCTCAATGAGCATCTCTTCCTTAATAAGGCCTTTTCCTTCCGGGAAATCTAATGCGTACACGCGAAATTGTGCGGAGTCTGCTTCAGGGAGCGAGATGTGTACAGCGTCCGAATCCGTCAATTCACGAACGGTGGCTGTAATGGAGCGCAGCACCTCGCGAAGGTCTAGTTTCGACGTAATCCGATTAGTCAGTTTGAGGAGTAGCTGGAGTCGATTGTTTTGAATGAGTAGAGATTGCTCCGCTTTTTTGCGATCATCGATGTCGGTATTTGTGCCATACCATTTCGCGACCTTGCCTTTGTCGTCGAAGGATGGAGTCGCCCGGAACAAAAACCAGCGGTATACCCCGTCGAAACGACGCAAGCGCGCTTCGATTTCACCCGGCTGGCTGGAGGCTATCGCGGTTCGCCAGTAATCCACGAGCGCGTTCAGATCGTCCGGATGAACTGCGGCTGTCCAGCCCCAATTTTGCACTTGATCTGCCGCAAGGCCAGCGTAATCCAACCAGCGGCGGTTGAAAAACTGTGCAGCCCCATCGGCTGAGGCCGACCATGCCATACACGGAATGGTTTCTATAACCTCGCGCAGCTCTCGTTCACTGCGCTGAAGCCGCTCATTCTGACGTTGCAATTCCGCGTTTGCAGCCTCTGCCCGTTTCAGATTGAAATTGTCGTCAATCGTGAATGCGACAACCCGACCGATGAGTCGCAAGAAGCTAATGTCATCGCTGCTGTAACTGATCCCAGGGTGTCCCGACATGCCCAAAGCACCCAGGCGGCGCTGTGGCGTAGTGAGGGGAACAAAGACCAGCGGCCCGACCTCAAGCCCTTGGGCTGCAATCCCTTGCTTGAGGCGGCTAGGTACTCTTTCATCGGTGTTCCAGTGACGAATGTAGACCGGTTCCTGCCTGGTGTATGCCTGCCACGATGGCCGCTGCTGAACCGGCACATCCGCGTACGCCGACACGAGGCTCTTCTCTCGCCCGACTACAGCCCATTCGACTTCCGTAGAGTTCTCCTTGTAGACAACTATGTAGAACTGTAAGAAGTCGAGGAATTCGCGCAACTGTTCGGAGAGGATCTTCGTCAGGTCCTCGGGCTCTTGGCACAGAGAAAGAGCTTCGCTAAGGCGAAGCACTGCCTCATATCGTCGACCGTCTGTCCGCCGCGAAATGGACGCAGGCTCGCTCATGTGGTTCTTGGGCTGCAGTGTGATCGATTAAGAAGTTTAGCGCATGAGAAACGATGCAATTGTATTTTTCGTCGGCTCGCTCCGTCGCCCAGCCTCTCCTCGCTGAACACGCTTGTGTTCAGGAACTGTATAACCTCGTTCAGAACTGGACCGCGGTGGTCACGACGACGGCGGTTGCTTCGAGCCTGAATCCATCCACCTACGGTCAGTCGGTGACGTTTACGGCAACCAACGTCCTACGAGCCAACTGGGTATAACACGAGGATTCACGCCGCCGGTTGGTACTGCGTCACGACGGAGTGTTCACGACGTGGGCCAGACGTCCGCTTATGGGAAGTCATCCGCCGCCCAGTCAGGCTGCCCAAAATCCCCCTTCACCGTCGGGTTTCCAACTATCTGAATCCATGAGGTCATAAGATTCGCCGCTCTGCTGCCCACAAATTGGCCATTGTGGGCGGAAGTCGATCTGCGCACAGTTCAGCAGTGGCAAGAATCGCCTCCAGGTTAGCTATTTCTCCGTCGTACTTCTTTATTTGTTTGGCTACTTTTGGTCGAGTATCCCATGACGCTACGTTCAATCCTTGTGTGGGAATTGCAATTGCCATCGAGAACATGAAATATTTCCAAAACGTCCAGTCACATCAGGAATCAATATCAATCCTTGACTATGTTGCCTGGGGAGTGTTTGCGTGCGGGGATGTATTGCACTTTAGTTCACTGAGTTCACTGGACGCCCAACCCCTAAAGACAAGGGCCTTTCGGAATCTTCCCGACCTACGTCCGCTGCTGTACATAAGGAAGCTGAGGGGCGTATGCGAATACCTTTGGCGGCAGCGTTGGTCAGGGCACGAAGCGCAGCCTTGGTACTTGCCGTTCTGTGTTCCCCAGTAGCACAAGCCAAAGATCATCAGTGGAAGGACGCCAAGGTCATCGACATCACCTCCGAAAAGGGCGGGGCAATAGTTATTCCTATCGCAGCCTTCGTTGGAGGGCCCATAACCAGGACCTTCTATTGGATACAAACCGCCGACACGATCTACGTTCTTGGCCCTGTTCTAACCAAGAGCCAGTTGCTGAACGTGACGCTGCATGGACCGGCTAAACTTGCCATCGACGGAAATAACGCGCATGTTCTGGATGATTACGGAAAAGACAAGAAGATGCCGATTGTCGAGAAAGTCGCGCGTCCGAAACCTGAAGACCCACAATAGCGGCGTTGGAACCTCCCAGACTCATCTCATGATCTAACTCAGATCACGTGGCAACTACTATATCTATATCCGGATAGACGTCGCCATCCACGTCCCCGATCGCGACCGACTTCCCAACATAACCGCCGGAGTTGCAGCTTACAGCCGATTGGAATGTTCCGTAGCCATTGCCCAGCAGTAAGGCACCGTCCTCGAATTGTAATTAGCCGCCACCATATCCGGATTTAGCAACAAATCCGCTAACAAACCCTGCGACCGCAGTTTGGCTTGTTTTGACTCCAGCGCGAAGAGCTGAGACCGTCGAGGTACGACTCACAGTGAATAGGTACTAACAACGACTTTCCAGGGATGAACGACAGAACACAAACAGCACAGATGTGATTGAATGTTAGTCTTCGCGATTTGCACTTGGCGACCCACGAACTCGACTCGTATGCCCGTCAAGAGGCTGATTGCAGGGAGCACGGGGCATGCAGCTTCAAATGAAAGCTCGCTGTGAGAGGTGCGGGACGCCGCTCCGGCCGGGCGGAACTGCCTATATCTGTTCGTACGAGTGCACTTTTTGTTCGCCGTGTGCCACCGAGTTGCGGAACGAGTGCCCGAATTGCGCCGGCGAACTCGTGAGTCGACCCCGCCGGACCGCCTCCTTCGCTCGCGTGGAGAATGGTGATTCTGGAAGCGCGTGGCCCAGCCGCCCCTGGCTGATCTGGGTAGTAAGCTTTGGCGTCTGGACGCTGGTTGCCTTGGCTGCGACCGGTTCGGTTTACGAGTTATATCGGTCGACCCGTTACGCAATGAGCTTTACCAGCGTTCTCGGTTTGGAGTTCAGCGAGATTCTTACCTATGCGCCTCTGACTCCTCTCGCGCTGGCCCTGGCGATGCGCTTCCCCATTCAACGGGGAAATTGGGCGCGCCGGTCGGTGCTGCATCTTTCGTTCGCGCTCGCCTTTTCGATCGCCCACGTAGCATTGCGAGGCATTACTCCGTATGCAGATTGGGATCCCAAGGTAGGTGGCTTCGTATCTGGCGTTTGGAACTCGCAGGCACACGCATTTCAAATCAAGTGGCACGTCTTCAAGAATCTGTTTCTATCAGATATCGTTGGCGATATAACAGGGACATATGTGCCGATTGTATTGGTCGCCCATGCTCTGTCGTATTACCGGAGATTCCGGGATCGAGAATTCCATTCCTTGAAGCTCGAGGCGCAGCTGGCCAAGTCTCACCTGCAAGCCTTGAAAAGCCATTTGCAACCACACTTCCTGTTCAACACCATGCACTCGATTTCAGCGCTCATGTTAACAGACGTCAAAGCAGCCGATAGGATGATGGTCCGGCTCAGCGATCTGTTGCGTCTGAGCCTGCAGAGCAGCGGAGCCCAGATCACCTGCCTGAGTCGGGAACTTGAGTTCGTGGCCAGCTATCTTGAGATCGAGAAAGTAAGGTTGGGGGAGCGGCTGAATGTTGTTCTCGACGTCGCAGCGGAGACCCTCGACGCGCAGGTTCCATCCTTGCTATTACAGCCACTGGTGGAAAATGCAATACGACACGGTATTTCAAGGCTCTCATCGGGTGGCAATATTGTGATAACTGCCAGTCATGATGGTAGCGGTCTTAATTTACGGGTGAAGGACGACGGGCCTGGCCTGGGCAAGGCCGCTGAAGCTGCATCTGGAACTGGCCTGGGCCTTCGAACGACACGAGAGAGACTCCAGACGCTGTACGGCAACGAGCAGTGCTTCGAGATCAACGATATCCCGAGCGGTGGAGTGGAGGTCCACGTGAGGATTCCATTTCTAATTGAAGCTCAATTGCCCATAGACGACGTGGTCTTCGAAAGAACTAAAGAACTATAGATCGAATGAAGGCAACCGCAATTGCTCCAAGAGCGCTCCAAACCACTAGATTGAGATACTTCATTCGATTTTTCATAGATGCACGGGAACAAGCCGGACGCACGTCCGAAATGGATGTCCTTTTGCGTCGTGGCACGTCTAATTCGCATACAAGTAGGAGCCAACGATCCCTGAAGCCAGATCGGTGACGGAATCATATGATCATTCCTACGATTCGTGCGATTATTGCCGATGATGAGCACCTGGCGCGCAAGAAACTACGGGTGCTCCTCGGCTCGGAGCCCGGCGTCCAAGTGCTCGCTGAGTGCGAGGACGGCCAGCACACCATCGGCGCGGTCCAGGCGCACAAACCTGACCTTTTGTTAATCGATGTTAGGATGCCTGACTTGGATGGATTCCAGGTACTCAAGCAAATACCCGCCGATCAGATGCCGGTTGTTATCTTCACCACAGCATACGATCAGTTTGCGATTCGAGCCTTCGAGGCACATGCCTTGGATTATCTATTGAAGCCTTTTGAGGGAGAGCGTCTCCATCATGCCATCGAGCGAACAAGGGTCGAGCTCTTGAAGTCCCACGACCGCGACTTGACTAGTCGGATTCTTGACCTGCTCGCCAAGAAAGAGCCAGCGATGGAGTCAAGGCAGGTTGATGACCGCATGGTCATCCGAGCAGGAGGGAAGGTGGTCTTCCTCGATGTGAGGGAGATTGACTGGATCGAAGCAGCCGCCAACTACGTGAAACTGAACGTCGGCAAAGACTCGTACTTGCTGCGAGAAGGCATTGGCAGCGTTTTAAAAAGGCTCGATCCGGATCGGTTCATTCGTATCCACCGCTCAGCGATTGTAAATGTCCGCAAGATCAAAGAACTGCAGCCGTGCGAGAGTGGCGAATACATTGCAGTCTTGAAGAATGGGAAAGAGCTTTCCTGCAGTCGGGGCTATCGCACCGAGCTGCAGCGCTTGATCGGCCAGAGTCTTTGACGCGGCGTGGGTCGAACTCAAGCGAGCGATGGTTCAGGCATTGATTTACGGTTCGCCTCGGCGTGGATGAATTACCGATGTATGCGATTCGTCTGCTCGGAAAGCATAGGCGGGACCGGCCGGTGCCACCGCCGCCGCCCCCCGGTTCTCAGCAAACTCGCTTCACCAAGCTCCACTAGGGAACCCATCGCCAGTGTGATCGCTCGAAATGGACGTTTGTAACCCAGGAACATCAGGGACCCGCGCCTTACGATCCGGTCGTAGATTATTTCAACCGACACAGGCTCTTCGGTTTCCATCAGTGCGATGCGGCAGGCACGTTCCAGCTCTGCACGCAGCGGCCGCGGAAAGGGCGACTCGATCAGCGAGCGCAGCCGCTTTTTGTGCTCCTCAGGATGTTCGGGATGAGTTGACGGCTGAAGGACACTGGCAGTCGTGTGGCCGTATAAGTCCTCTGCAAGTTGTGTCGCGGTCCCCACAGATATCATTCTGCGGTAAGTGCGTGTTGTCGAACAGTACTCTGGTACAGATACTCAGATATCTGGGACCAATACTGCCTGACGAGAGACTGGACATTCATCGTAATCGTGTAGCGGTAACAGAGCACTTAGCTAACACAGCTAAGTCACTAAGACCGTAACCTTCAACACCGTCATTATTCACCTCGCAATCGCCACCGGACGATTTATCTGAGCAAGAATAAGGCCGGCCCGGAACCTGATCCGAGCCGGCCAAGTCTATGAGACTTCCCCGCCGTCCTAAAACGTGATCCTCACCCCGAACTTGATCAGGCGGTTCGCGATAACGTTCACTCCACCGGCGCTGTTTTGCACGTACGGGTTGGCAAAACCTACGTCGAATCCGAAGGCGCCAGCAGCCTCCAGAAATGGGTCGACGGTGGTGTAATTTGCGTGGTTGAATGCGTTGGCCATGCTCATGTGCCAATAAATCCGAACCCGCTCGCCAATGTTGCTGGTCTTGCCAATCTGGAGGTTCGCAACATTGCTGTGAAAGTCGCGCAGGCTGTTGCGGCCTGCGTTGCCATACGGTGTTTGGTTGATAATCTGCGACTCGGGTGCGTTCAGGATGAAACGCACCTGACTGGCAGTAACGGGGTTCACCGCGCCAGTTGTGTTGAATGCAGTGAAATCGTACAAACCGTTGGGCGTAAGGGTGCAAACGCCCCCGCTTCCCAGGCCCCCACCAAATCCGCATACGTCAGCTCCATAGATCCCTATCGTTGTAGCCGGAGCGTTGCGGTTGCTTACAAAGGGCCTTGCTGGATCAACCCCGAAGTTGAAGCCGCCGAGAAAGTCGGCGTCATAAGTGTCATAAAAGCCCGAAGCCAAGCCTGCTTCCGTTGGAGTGTAGGTCTGGCCAGATTGCAAGAGCCAGCTGCCCGAAATCGACCATCCGCCAAATGCGTGTCCGATGATGCCTTGCTGCGACCGAAACACTGGGATGGTCTCGTTGAACGAAACCGCGAAAGTTTGCGGAAAGTCCAAGCCCGAAAGCCCATGCTCCGCGGTGGTGTTATTGAATGGGTCCTGCGAAAATGTATTCGTGTTGCCACCGCCAAAAGTGGGGAAGACCTCGCTGGCGTTGTCGGTCGTCTTACTCCAGGTGTAATTCGCCTTCATTGTCAATTGCTTGAATAGATTGGCCGTGCGGAATTCCAGTTGCATCCCGTTGTAAGCCGAATAGGCGGTATTGGTGCGAGTGCGTAACACGCCCTCGTTGCAGTTCCCGCGGCCCACCGGGGATAGCAAGCCATCGGCCGCGTTGGCCTGGGAACATGGAGTGATGCCCGCTGGCAACAGACTGGGACTGTAAACTCCAGCGGCAATGCCATCGGCTAATCCAGGCTGCAACCCGGGTATGTCACCACTGCCACCCGCGTTGAAGCACGCGTCATTCGGAGTGTCGACCCCGCTGGGACAACCAACATACGGGTTGCCGTTCACCGATTGAAACAGGTTTTCCGCACGGTTGCCTACGTAACGGGCTTCAAACGCCGCGTGCGCTCCCAGTTCTCGTTGGATTCCAAAGGACCAGGAATGCACGTGGTCGGGCCTGAAATTAGGGACGACTGACGTTTGGTCGAATTCCCGCGGATCGAAAACACCAAGCTGCAGGTCGGGCGCCAATTCGGCTCGCACATTCGGTCCAGTCGGGACCGCTGGAATCGGCGCGGGTTGCGGGGACCCAAGGGCAGCCCCGGCAATCGTCTGCGCCAGAACCTGCGGCGACGAGCTGGCGATATTGAGATAGACGTTGTAGAACGGTGGATCGTAGCTCAGGCGGTATCCGCCGCGGAAGACGGTCTTTTTATCACCCATCAGCCATCCGCCGTTTCCGACCGCGTAGGCGAAGCCGATGCTTGGACCCCAACTGTTCTTGGGTGCGGGAAGGTCGGGGAACTCGGTAACGGAATTTGGCAAGGCCGGATTCCAGAAGGGCTGGCTGCTGGTCTGCTGCCTGACGTCGTTCTGGTTGAAAAGGTCAGCGGGCTGACCATAGTAGGAATAGGTCAATCCCAGATTCAGTGTCAAATGCGGGGTGATCTTCCAGTCATCTCCGAAGTAATAGAAAGTATCGTGTTCAATAAAGTCCAATTTGGGAGTGCCCAAGTCGACGTTCGTGGAGGTGGGGACGTTCGCTGCATAGTACGCCCAGTCGTTAAAAGTGAACCCTCCGTTGACAAACGGAAGGAACACGTTGGGCGACTTCTGAAGCGTGAGGTTGGTTCCTGCTTTGAACTGATGTTTGCCGTGCACATAGCTCCAGTTGTCCTGGATCTGATAAGTGTTTACGATTCGACCTTGGGGAAAGTTGTTGAGCGGGCCGAACCCTAACTCGTTAGGATTGATAAAGGAAATTTGAGCCAAACCGTTCAAAAGGCCGCCGTCCAAGGGCACCGTGTCCCCTATGGTGTTGCCTCCGAACTGAACATTTTCGCGGCCGACGCTCGCCCGGAATTCGTTCAGCATGTTGTCCGAGATTTTGTGCGTCCAGCTCAGCGAAAGGTCCTGGCCCAGCGAGGGAACGTTGACGGGATACCCGGCCCCGCCGTTACCTTCGTCCACATTGTAGAAGTTCAGCTTCTGAAATATGTACCGGAAATACACGTTGTCTTTATTACCGGTTATGTCGACGCGGCCCACCCAGTTCCATTGATGGGAACCGTCACCCAAAGTGCGGAACACACTGCCCAACTGTACGAGGCATCCAGTTCCGCCATCGTTCGGGACGGGAATAGGAAAGGTTTGATCCTGGTAGCTAATGCCAGGAGCTTGTGTAATGCTACCGTAACCGTAGTCGGTTAATGAAGCTCCCGATACCGTCGGGTGACCGCCGCCTACCCCGAAGGGACCATAGGTCTGCAAGGCAGGTATACTCGTGTTGTTTGCCGGAAAGCACCCGGCCAATTGTGTGATCCCAAGCGGCGTAGGCGTTACACCGGCGTCCTCCAACACGCCCGTCTCGGAGACGATTTCATTGTCGAAACCACCGAAAAAGAAGATCTTGTTCTTTTTCCACGGACCACCGATAGTCGCGCCGGTAAACTCGTCGTTAAATCGCGGCGGCTTCGTGAGCCCCTCAAACTCTATCTGCTGGTTAGTCAGCGACGTGAGCGCGGAGTTGCTCTCATCTCCATAAATCGCCCCGTGCCACACATTCGTGCCTTGTTTGGTGGTGATGTTGACCACGGAACCAGTGTCGCGCCCATATTCCGCGCCAAAGTTGTTGGTAACAACCTGGTACTCGTTCACAAAATTGGTGTCACCGATAAATAACCCGGGGCCGGCTACCGAATTGTCGTTGTTATTCTGTCCGTCAATTTGCTGGTCGTTATCGCGCGCGCGCAGCCCGTTCACAGAAAAGTCCACGCCGTTGGCGTTGGAAAAAGCCAGGTCGCGGGCCATGCTCACGCCCGGCAGCAGGATGGCCAGATTATCCAAACCCTCGTTTCCTCCTATCCCAGGAATATTGTCCAAGTAGGTCTGGCCGAATGTGTTTGTGACCTGAGCCTGCGTCGTTTCGACCAACGGAGTAGCCGCCGTGACCTCGACGGTTTCGGCCACCGATCCAATCTCCAGCTTAATGTTTCCCAGTCCGGCGTCGACGCCCGGCGTCACCTCGATCCCGGGCAGGGAGGCCTTGCGGAAACCGGCTTTTGAGATTTCCATGCGGAATGTGCCGATGGGCAACAACGGAATCTTGAACAGGCCGGAATTGTCGGTCATCGTGGTGGTAGCTTGATTCGTGGCCAAGCTGGTCGCCTTCACTTCCGCGCCCACGACGGCAGCCCCCGTGGCATCGACCACGGTACCGGAAATGGAGCCCTTGGAAACTTGGGCTGAGGCTCCAACGCAAAGACACACCACGACAAATGCAAGCAAGGATTGAATCCAAAAACGAAATGCAGAACCCATGGTTCCTCCTGGATAATTGGAGCTAGTTCTATTCCGGCGGAGACCGACCGACGAGCGCCGACTCCTAAACCCTCGGCGTGCACCTCGTAATCCAAACGTTCTCGCATTCTGAAGCGTGGGATAAGTAGCGTTGTAAGAGGGACGAAGACCTCGGAGATGCGGAAGAAGTGCCGCACGTTACCGGACGCGCCAACACAACTCACGCGCATTACTCGTGCTTGTCTACCGAGTTTGGTAGCTACGACATAATCCCGATGAGATTCCGTAGGTACCGTCGTGTCGTGCATCTGCGTCAAGTCGAGGAGTCGTTCTGTTAAGTGCCCAGTTAGGTTGGCCCGCAGCGAGATTCGTTATAACCGGCAGTCCAGGCAAGATTGACGCGGAGTTGTTTTCGCGGAAGAAGGTGCGCTTGATCGTGGCACTGGAGTTACATTTTGATGGGATCGGCTCTCTAATTGTTGATTTTGCGACAAAGAACATAGTTTCCTGGTTGCCGACTAAGCGGGAGGCACTCCGTTCGTGGACATAAGGTTGTCGGCTCCCGTGCTAGTGTGATACGCCTTTCCCCGTTTGAGGTCCTGCTACGAGCCACTGCCCGTCAGCGCGATTGTTTGCACTTTGGTAAGGGCCGAGTCTTTGATCGATAAAGTCCCGGTCCGCGTGCCCGTCTGCGTGGGCGAAAAGCTCACATCGACTGTGCAGTCTTTTCCGGTCGTGAGTTTGGCGGGGCAGTTGTTGGTTTGTGTGAAATCCCCGCTGATTGTGATGCTGGTGATTTTCAGCGGCGCTGCCCCGGGATTGCTTACGGTTATCACTTGCGCGGCGCTGGTAGTCCCCACTTTTTGCGATTTGAAAATGAGACTGTTGGGCGCTACACCAACGACCGGTTCGTTCAACAGCACGCTTGCGGAGCCGGAGTCGCCGGCTGTCGTTCCGTTTGCCGTCGCCAGATCCAGGCTACCGTCGCCGTTGAAATCCGCGGCTACGACCCCGGCCGGCAATGCGCCTGTCGCCAGCGTCACCCCGGCGCCGAAAGTTCCATCGCCGGCTCCTGGCATCACCTCGACGTACCCGAAATTGCTTCCCGCACTGACAATGGTCACCGCCAGATCCAGATTGCCGTCATTGTTGAAGTCGCCGACGGTGACCGCATAGGCGTCGTTCATGGTGTTGTAAGGCACAGGCGTTTGAAAGGTTCCGTCGTTGTTGCCCAACAGGACCACGATTCCAGGGAAGGCGCTGTTCGTCGTAACTACCAGGTCGAGGGTGCCGTTTCCGCGGAAGCTGCCGGCGGCAATCGATACCGGGCCGCCTGGTATCGTGTAATCCACTTTCGGAAGGAACGTACCCGAGCCATCTGCCTTGTTGATCAGGATGGAGACGGTTTGGCTCTGTTGGTTCGTCACCGCCAAGTCGGGCCAGCCGTCATGATTGAAATCTCCGACGGTAACCGAGTAAGCGAGAGTTCCAGTGGGATAGACGACGTACGATGGAAATGCACCTTTCCCGTTGCCAAGAAGGACAGATACGGTGCCGCTCCCGTAATCGGTGGCTACGATGTCAAGATTGCCGTCCTTATTGAAATCGCCCACCGCAATGCTATAACCGTAACCGTTGATGGCGTATGAAGTAGCCTGAGAGAAGGTTCCGGTGCCCGAGTTGAGCAGCACGGAGATGTTGCCGGCTCCGCCGGTCATCACCGCGACGTCCGGTTTGCCGTCGTTGTTGAAATCGCCGGCCACCACGCCCAGGGCTTGTGCCGGCAGCTGGTAATTGACTGGTGGCGCGAAGGTTCCTTTGCCTTTGTTCATCAGGATGGATACCTCATCGGAATAGGTGATCGGAACAATCAGATCTGGATTGCCTTTCCCGGTGAGATCGGCAGCCGCGATTCCGTTGTAGGCCCCGGTATCGGTGCCACTGCCGACGGCGTAATCGGTGCGCGCCGCGAACAGGGA
>Ga0070761_10001232_pt1 | contig 16121 bp, 11 predicted proteins | sample HubBroMetageREF1_FD_66724 | JGI IMG/M metagenome (GOLD analysis project Ga0070761, IMG submission 66724) | Reference soil microbial communities from the Hubbard Brook experimental Forest, New Hampshire, USA - Hubbard Brook CCASE Soil... | ecosystem: Environmental > Terrestrial > Soil >... | reverse complement strand
GGTGAGAAAAGCCTGGGTTCCAGAGGTCGCGAGCACCCGGAAGCCCAACGCCGCCATGAGCTGGACCGTCTCGAGGATGCGGGGCTTGTCGGCATCCTTGACCGAGACGAAAACCGTCCCGCTTTTTGGCAGCCGCGACCCGCCCCCGAGCTGGCTTTTGACGAACGCGACATTGTAGTCGCGGTCGATGCCCATGACTTCGCCGGTCGACTTCATCTCCGGCCCGAGCACGGTGTCGACCGCGGGCCCGAAGCGCGCGAACGGAAAGACCGCTTCTTTCACGCCGACATGCGTTGCGTGAGCGAATTCGAAACTTTGCGGTTTTAAGTGAAAGCTCGCGAGAGCCTCACCAGCCATAATGCGCGCCGCGATTTTGGCGACCGCAATTCCGGTCACCTTGGCGACGAACGGTACCGTCCGCGATGCGCGCGGGTTCACTTCCAGCACGTAGATGTCGCCGTCTTTGATGGCATATTGCACGTTCATGAGACCGCCGACTTTCAGCGCCAGCGCCAGCGCGCCGGTTTGGCGCTCGAGCTCAGCGATCAACTCGGCTGAGAGGTTGTGCGGCGGCAATGAGCAGGCCGAATCGCCGGAATGGATTCCGGCCTCTTCGATGTGCTCCATGATTCCGGCGATGTAGAAATCCTTGCCGTCGGCGAGGCAATCGACGTCGACTTCCACGGCGTCGGTCAAATAGCTGTCGATCAACAGCGGGCGTTTCTGCGACACCGCCAATTCCGACGGCCGATCGAGATCGGCGGCGAGCCGCGCCACGTAGCGGTCGAGCTGGCCCGGCTCGCGAACGATTTCCATCGCGCGGCCGCCGAGCACATAGGAGGGTCGGATCACGATCGGATAACCGATCTCGTCGGCGATCGCGCGGGCGCTTTTCAGGCTCGTGGCAATGCCGCTTCTCGGCTGACGCAAGCCGAGCCGATTGAGCAGCACGCGAAACCGCTCGCGGTCTTCGGCGAGATCGATCGCGTCCGGCGAAGTGCCGAGAATAGGCACGCGCGCCGCGGCGAGCGGCTCGGCGAGCTTGAGCGGCGTCTGGCCGCCGAACTGGACAATAACGCCGTGCAGCGTTCCCGCGTTGCGCTCGGCGTCGATGATCTCGGTCACGTCCTCGGCCGTCAGCGGCTCAAAATAAAGCCGGTCGGACGTGTCGTAATCGGTCGACACCGTCTCCGGATTGCAATTGATCATGATGGTCTGGTAGCCGGCATCCTTGAGCGCGAATGCGGCGTGGCAGCAGCAATAGTCGAATTCGATGCCCTGGCCGATGCGGTTCGGCCCGCCGCCGAGGATGATGACTTTGCGCTCGTTCGAAGGCGCGGACTCGTCAGCGCTACGGCCGGCGAATGGCGTTTCGTAGGTCGAGTACATATAGGCCGTCGGCGAAGCGAATTCGGCGGCACAGGTGTCGATGCGTTTGAATGTCGGGCGCACGCCAAGCTCTCTGCGGCGGACAGATACTTGTTCGGCGGCGAGGCCGGTGAGCTTGCCGAGACGCGCATCGGAAAAACCCATTCGCTTCAGCGCCCGCAAGGCGCGCGGCGTTTCCGGTAGGCCTTTGGCCCGGACTTCGGCCTCCATATCGATGACGCCGCGGATTTGCGCGAGAAACCAGGGATCGATGCGGCAGGCGCTGTGGATTTCGGCGTCGGAAAGCCCAAGCCGCATCGCCTGCGCGACTTTGAGGAGGCCGTCCGGCGACGGTGTGCCGAGCGCGGCGCGGATGGCGTTCTTGTCGTCGCCCTCGCCGAGGCCGGCGATCGCGACTTCGTCCAGCCCGGTCAGGCCGGTTTCCAGCGAGCGCAACGCCTTTTGCAGACTCTCCTGAAAGGTACGGCCGATCGCCATCGCCTCGCCGACCGACTTCATCGAAGTGGTCAGCACCGCTTCAGCGCCGGGAAATTTTTCGAAGGCAAAGCGCGGGATCTTGGTGACCACGTAGTCGATGGTCGGCTCGAACGACGCCGGCGTGGCGCCGCCGGTGATGTCGTTTCTGATCTCGTCGAGCGTGTAACCGACCGCGAGCTTGGCGGCGACTTTGGCGATCGGAAATCCGGTGGCTTTGGAAGCGAGTGCGGACGACCGCGACACCCGTGGATTCATTTCAATGACGACCAGGCGGCCGTCCTCGGGGTTGATGGCGAACTGCACGTTGGAGCCGCCGGTCTCCACCCCGATCTCGCGCAACACCGCGATCGAAGCGTCGCGTAAGCGCTGGTATTCCTTGTCGGTGAGCGTCAGCGCCGGCGCCACCGTGATCGAATCGCCGGTGTGAATGCCCATCGGATCGACGTTCTCGATCGAGCAGACGATGATGCAGTTGTCGTTTTTATCGCGCACCACCTCCATCTCGAATTCTTTCCAGCCGAGCACCGATTCTTCGATCAGCACTTCGGCGGTCGGCGACGCGTCGATGCCGCGCTCGACGATCTCGATGAACTCGGCCTTGTTGTAGGCGATGCCGCCGCCGGTGCCGCCGAGCGTGAACGACGGGCGGATGATGGCTGGAAGTCCGATGTCGTCGAGCGCTTCCAGCGCGCCGATCAAAGTCTTGACCTGGTGCGAGCGTGGCGTGGCGAGCCCGATCCGCGTCATCGCCTCGCGAAACAGCTTGCGGTCCTCGGCCTTGTCGATGGCGTCGGCGGTGGCGCCGATCATTTTGACACCGAACTTGTCCAGCACGCCCATCTTGCGCAGCGAGAGCGCGGTATTGAGCGCGGTCTGTCCGCCCATGGTCGGCAGCAGCGCGTCGGGACGTTCCTTGGCGACAATTTGCGCGACAATCTCCGGTGTGATCGGCTCGATGTAAGTGGCGTCGGCCAGATCCGGATCGGTCATGATCGTCGCCGGATTGGAGTTGACGAGAATGACCCGATAGCCTTCGGCCTTGAGCGCCTTGCAGGCTTGCGTACCGGAATAGTCGAACTCGCAGGCCTGGCCGATGATGATCGGGCCGGCGCCGATGATCAGGATCGAGGAGATGTCGGTCCGCTTGGGCATAATCGCGAGCTTATATAAGGGCACAAAAAAAGGGCGCGCGACCGCGCGTCCTTCAAGCATGATCCGGAAAAATGGCTACCGGTGTTCCGAAAAGATCACGCTCCGCCAACAAGGCCTAAGCGCCGAGGCTTAAGCCCGGCGCGGGCGGTGTTTAGACCAGAAATGGCGGCCAGGGAAGGGATTGGCAAGGTCATACAAGAATTGGGCACAGCCTAAAATAAGAGCGGCCGGCTGGTCCCGTGTTTTCGAGCTGCAACCGTTTGCCCCCTATCTTCGTTGTTCGTCGGGCCCGCAGATTCCCGAGCTTTATGTCGCTCAAACGCTCCGATTTGCCATTCTTGCTCAGTCTCGGCGCAACCGCGCTGTTGACGCTTGCCGTGCCTTTGCACGACCGCATCGAGGCGAGACGGCGCCGGCTGCGCCCCACCGCCGAAGAGACGCGGCCGTTCGGCGAGCCGCGCAGCTCCGAAGAACCACGCGAGATCGAGCTTCAGCGGGCACACGAGTATGGCCGGGGCCGGCACGCCATCCATCCGCTGCAGATTCCTTGGACAGGTTGGAAGGATATCCTGTGGCGGACTTACGCGGAGATGCAGTCCGACCGGCTATTGTCGATCGCCGGCGGCGTTAGCTTCTTCATTCTCCTCGCCATTTTTCCTGCCATCACCGCGCTGGTTTCGGCCTACGGGCTTGTTTTCAACGCGTCCACCATCACCAACAATCTCTCGCTGCTGACCGACATCGTTCCTGACAATGTACTCGGGATTGTGCACGAGCAGGCACAACGCATCGGCGCGAACAGCAGCCGGGCTCTGAGCCTCGGTGTCGTCGTCGGCATTCTGGTTTCGCTGTGGAGCGCCATGAGCGGCGTCAAGGCGATGATCGACGCGCTCAACGTTATTTACGAGCAACAGGAGAGCCGGAATTTTTTCAAGCTCAGCTTGGTGGCGCTCCTCTTCACGCTTTGCGGATTTGCCGCTTTTCTTCTGGCGATTGCCGCGGTCGTCATCTTGCCGCTCGTTCTCGCGCCGGTCGGACTTGGCAGCGCCGCCGGAACGCTGACGCGGTTCGGGCGCTGGCCGCTGCTTTTGCTGCTGCTCTTGATCGGGCTCTCCGCGCTCTATCGCTACGGTCCGGATCGCCGCGCCGCGCGCTGGCAGTGGGTGAGCGTCGGCAGTGTGTTTGCCGCGGTGACCTGGATCATCGCGTCGTTTCTGTTCTCCTGGTATCTGGCGAGCTTCGCCAACTACAACGCGACCTATGGTTCGCTGGGAGCGGTCGTCGGCTTGATGGTATGGTTGTGGATTTCCACCATCCTCGTGCTGCTCGGCGCCGAGCTTAACGCCGAGATCGAGCACCAGACCGCGCGCGATTCGACTATTGGCGGTGAGAAGCCGCTCGGTGCGCGCGGCGCGGTAATGGCCGACACCGTAGGCGCGAGCCAGAGCTAGCGTCACCGCCGCGCTTACTGCCCGGACTATTGGCTTGCCCCGGGCGCATCTGATTTGCCGTTCAAACCGGTGACCGCGCGATAGGCGTTGGCAAGTCCGGCTCCGAAATCCGCATGTTGGGCGGTGGCGCTTACCGGCTTGGCCGTTGTCATCAGGATGGTGCGGATATCGGCGGGCGTGAGCGACGGTTTGAGCTCGAGCAGGAGTGCAGCAATGCCACTCACCTCGGCCGCGGCAACCGACGTTCCCGTCGTGACTTGATAGGATTCTCCTGGAGCGAGCGCGAGCACATCGACGCCGGGTGCAGCGACGGCAATGAACTGGCCTCGATTGGCCATCTTGTAGAGGCCGTCGCGCATGTCGGTCGCGGTTACCGCAATGACATCGGCATCAGCCGCAGGATAGAGCGGGGCGGAATTCGGACCGGCATTGCCGGCAGCGGCGATCAGCACCATGCCTTTGCCGTAAGCTGCCGCCAGCATCCGGTGCAACAGCGGGTCGCTTGGTCCGGCGAAGCTCATGTTGACGACGCGTGCCGAATTGTCCGCCGCCCATTGCAGACTCTTATAAATGGCAAACGACGTGCCCTTAGCTTCGCCCGGCGTGTCGTCGAAAGCGCGCGCGGCCAAGAGCTGCGGCCCGAGCGCGACGCCGACGAGTTTGCCGTGCGCGGCGATGGCGCCGGCCATGGCGGTGCCGTGCTGGTGCGGCTTTTGTTCGCCGCCGAGCGCGTCGAAGCGTTTCATCACCGTCCCGTCCAGATCGGGATGTTTGGCGTCGATTTCGGAATCGATCACGGCGATAGCGACGTTTTTCCCGGTCGCGAGCCGATGGGCTTGGTCGATTTGCAGCTTGCCGAGAACGTATTGGGCGGTGTCGTCGCCGCTGCGCGGCGGATCCTGCGTAGCGTCCTCCTGCAATCTAAAAACGTAGTTCGGCTGCGCGCTGGCGATGACCGCGTGCTGGTCTTCGATTACGCCGACGACATCAGCCACTGAACGGCGGCCGTCGACGCGCCAGCGATAAAGCGTGCCGCCAATGAGCGGCAGGTTGATCGATTCAAGGCGCGTCAAGTTATAGCGGCGCGCGAGCGACTCGATCGCTTGCGGTGCGGCGCTGGCGGAAATTTCGGTGACGATCTCGTCGGCAACAAAGCGTCGTTCGCCCGCCGGCGGCACACCGCTACCGCTGGCGCCGCCACCCGCGGCCGGCACCTGCGTCGCGATCGGCGGTCCCAGCGCGGGTGGGCCGCCGGTGCCAACGATCGGGTGCCGTGGACCCTTTGAGCCGTTGCCGTTTCCACCGGACGGCCGGCCGACGCCAACAATGCGGCCTGGATTCTGGCGCGGCGTGAAGCGCATCGGGCCATTGGCCGGAGGCGCGCCGCGGAAGCCGCCCATCCGGCCGAAACCGCCCATGCCGAACGCAGCCGCCGGATTTGATTCCAGGGACGCGGCGGAGACGATTGCGCCACAGAAAATAATGGCCGAGAGCAGTTGCGGCAGTCTTGCCTTCATTCGCATGCCCACCCCCTGGGTCGATCACTGTGTAGCGGCAATGAAACTGACGACCTGATTCGTTTGCAGCGTTGTGATGAGGCGATCGCGGTCGGTCTTTGCGAGCTTGGCCGGAGCGATACGCACCCGGAACAATCCGCCGGCCAACGGACCTTCCGCGATGCTGAGCTTATTGGTGTCGAGGAAGCGGGTGATGTCAGCGGCGCTCACTTGCGGCTGAAAGCGGATCAAGGCGTAGGTTCCGCCGCCGGAGAGGGTCGAGGGCGCCGAAGCGGTGTCATAACCAGGCCCGTTATTCCCATTCACGAGGACGACGCCGATCACGCCGGCCTGCAATACAATAGCGAGCGCTGCTGCGGCAGCCGACCAGGCAACCGTGCGCGGGGAAAGCGCGGCAAAAAAGTCGCGGATGCGTGCCCCGAGATTCGCGGAGAACGCCGGGGCACGCGCCGGCTCTGCGTCGATTTTGGCGAACAGTGTTTCCGCGGCGCGCGCCGATGGCGCGCCAAGGGTTTCATTAAGATGAATGGTTTGCGCCAATTCCTCGCGCACCAGCTCGTAGCGACGGGCGAGTTCCGGATCTGCGGCGAGCGCGGTTTCGACGCGGTGCGCGTCGCGCGGGCTCAGCGTTCCCGCCGCATGCCAAGGCAGCAGGTCTTCGATGTCGCCGCGTCCGCTCTCATTCGCCGTCGTCATGGCCAGCCTCGATCAATTCCCCGCTCCTTGAGGAGCTCGGATAATTTCTTCCGCGCGTAGAACATGCGCGTCTTCACTGTGGCCTCCGGCACACCGGCAATCGCCGCCACCTCATCCACCGATTTCTCGTGGTAATAAACGAGATCGATCACCTCGCGATGCTCGGCCGACAATTTGGTCAGGCATTGCCGCAATGCTTCACCCTTGTCCTTCTTGGCCATCGCGATTTCCGGATCGTCTGCGTGATCCTCGATCGCGCCGGCCAGTTCGTCGTCCAGCTCCACCTCGCCGCGCTGCCGTAATATCGAGAGCGCCTTGAAGCGGGCGATGCTTAGAAGCCACGTGGAGACGGCGGACCGCCCCTCGAACTTTCCGGCTTGTCGCCAGACGTCGAGGAAGACATCGCTCAACAAATCCTCCGCCGTCGCCTCGTTGCGCACCATGCGCAGCATGAACCGATACACCCGCACATGGTGACGCGCGTACAGCACTTGCATCGCGAGCCGATCGCCACCGCCGATCCGTCCGATCAGGTTCTCGTCCGAGGTCGTCTGCATCGGCAGCCGTCGGCTCGTTACTTTAGTCGCGGGCGCAGGCGCGCGGGTTCAAACGCAATCGAGAAAAATTTGCGCAGTTTTTTGGCAGCCCGGCAGTTTCACCGTTCGGCTCGCATCCGGCAAGTCGGCGGCTGGGGCGCATTTTTCGCGGACGAGCACCGCCAAGCCTCTGATGCAGCGACGAAAACGGGCTTCAGGTCGGTGTGGTGCGGCGCTAACGGCGTGCATGGCGATAGATGCCGCGCAAATTTTTTGTGTTGGGTCTGAACCTTTTCCCGGCTGCTCCGACCAATGGGTATTGGAACGGAAATTCGACTTAACCCCAACCCTCGGAGAACGACCATGTCACGCAAACTCACCCTCACTTTCGCTCTCGCGACTGCGACCACGATCGCTGTGGCGAGCCTTGCTTCCACCACTGCGGACGCCAGGGGATTTGGCGGCGGTTTCGGCGGCGGCCGGGTCGCCAGCGGCGGTTTCCGCGGCGGCCACGTCGCCAGCAGCGGACGGACGCTGACTCCAATTCTCAATCCCGGCCGCGGCAATCCGCGCTTGCCGCGTTGGCCCGGGCATCCCGGCCACAACTGGACCTACCATCCGCACGGACACTTGGTATTCCGTTTTGGCCGCTGGATCACGGTTGACGACGCCGTCGATGACGTTCCGGCCACTCCGGTTTCCGGACCGTGCACCTGCCTGACCAAGACCTACACGGACGATGGCCTCGTGGTGTTCGCCGACGTTTGCACCAAGGAAGCAGCCAGCGCCCGCGTGGACGACAGTGAGGACACGACGAAACCCGCCGACAAGTCCTCGGACGCGACCGAAGATCAACCGGCCGTCTCCGCTGCCCCGACCTCGCAGAACTACGCCGGACGTACCTATCAGGACTTCCTGGCCGCGAACGGCAAGGCAGGCTCGCAAGCGAACCTGAAAAACTAGAAGCGGCCACGAGCGTCCCGAGCAAACTATCGTGGAGCAAACATCTCAAGGTCGCCTGCGAGACCCATCGCAGGCGACCATTTTATTTGATGAGGAGCTTAGCCGTGCTTCGCGTCGCGCATCATGCCGACGAAGCGCTTGAACAAGCCATGCGAGTCCTGCGGGCCTGGCGAAGCCTCGGGATGATATTGCACCGAAAATACCGGCCGGTCCTTTAAAGCGAGCCCGCAATTCGATCCGTCAAACAGCGAGACGTGCGTTTCGACGACGCTCGCAGGCAAGCTCGCGCGATCGACGGCAAAGCCGTGGTTCATTGACGTGATCTCGACCTTTCCAGTCGCAAGGTCTTTGACCGGATGATTAGCGCCGTGATGGCCTTGATGCATTTTCATGGTGCGGGCGCCGGTAGCGAGCGCCAGCATTTGGTGGCCGAGGCAGATGCCGAACACCGGCCTTTGCTCGATCAGCGTGCGGATGACCGGCACGGCGTACGCACCCGTCGCCGCCGGATCGCCCGGACCATTCGACAGAAAAATCCCGTCGGGCTTGAGCGAGAGGATGTCGGCTGCGGAAGTTTGCGCCGGAACCACGGTGATCTTGCAGCTATTGCCGGCGAGCTGACGTAGGATGTTGCGCTTGATGCCGTAATCGATGGCGACCACGTGGAATTCGGCGTCGCGCAATTCGCCGTAGCCGCCGTCCCATTGCCAGGGCGTTTCCTGCCAGGTGAAGCGCTGGCCGGTGGTGACCATCGGTACGAGGTCCATGCCGACCAGCCCCGGCCACGCTTTGGCTTCGGCCTTGAGCGCCTCGATGTCGAAACGGCCGGACGGCTGGTGCGCGATCACCGCGTTGGGCATGCCGCGTTCGCGGATCAACCCGGTGAGCGCGCGGGTATCGATGCCGCCAAGACCAATGACGCCGCGGCTTTTGAGCCACTGGTCGAGGCCGCGCGTGGCGCGGTAATTCGAGGGCGCGGTGATCGCGGAATGCAAAATGATGCCGCGCGCGCCCGGCGTGGCCGCAAGGTTGACCGTTTCAATGTCGTCTTCGTTGGTGCCGACATTGCCGATGTGAGGAAAGGTGAAGGTGATGATCTGGCCGGCATACGAGGGGTCGGTGAGAATTTCCTCGTAGCCGGTCATGGCGGTATTGAAACAGACCTCACCGACGGCATGGCCGGTCGCGCCGAAGCCGAAACCTTCGAGCACGGTGCCGTCGGCCAGCACCAAAAGCGCGGTCGGCTCGGGATCATCCCACGATGGACGTGACGGTCGCGGTTGTGTCGGCATCGGCAAAGTCTTAGATCATATGGTGTGCCCGCCGCTTTCGGCGGGCGACTTGCGAGTGGCCATAGCTGTGTTGCGCGACCAGATCAACAATGCCCTCAAGGAGGCCATGAAGGCCGGGGACAAGCGCCGCGTTTCGACGCTGCGCCTGATCAATGCCGAGATATTGAAGCGCGAAACCAGCGCTGCCGAACGCGTCACGCTGACCGACGCCGAAATTCTCGACGTCATGGGCAAGATGATCAAGCAGCGCCAGGAATCGCTCGAGATCTACGAGAAAGCCGGCCGCACCGATCTCGCCACGCAGGAGCGCGAGGAGATCGAGATCATCTCCGCCTATCTGCCGCAGCAGCTCTCCGACCTTGAGGCGGGCCACGCGATCTCTGAACTCATCAAGGAGCTCGAGGCCGCGACGTTGAAGGATATGGGCCGCACCATGACGGCGCTGAAAGATCGCTATGCCGGGCGCATGGATTTTTCCAAGGCTAGCGCGCTGGTGAAGAAGCTGCTTGCCGGCTGAACGCCTCGTGTGCGGCGCCGCGCGCATCTGAACAAAAGTCGGCAGAAATCGGGTGTCGTGAGCCTGTAAGAAACGTCACCATCCTCGCATCGCAATTTCGGGACAGCGAGCATGACAACCACGGCCAAGCTTCACCTCGTCGGCGAACAGACAACAGAGTCCGGCGCGCAAGAACGCGGCGCGCAACCCGGCTGGGATCAGGTCAGCTCCGACTTGAACGCCCATGCCAGCGCGATTCTGCAAAAGCTCTTGACGCCGCAGGAATGCGAACGTCTTGCCGCGCTTTACGCTGACGAGGAAGGCTTTCGCAGTCGCATCGTCATGAGCCGGCATGGTTTCGGCAGAGGCGAATACAAATACTTTTCCTATCCACTGCCTGCGCCGATCGCGAGCTTGCGCACCTCGCTCTACCCGCCGCTCGCGGCCATTGCCAACGACTGGAACGCGCGCATGAAGATCGATGCACGCTTTCCGGCGACGCATGCCGAGTTTCTCGCGCGATGCCACAACGCCGGCCAGTCGCGCCCGACGCCGCTGCTGCTGCAATACGGTCCGGGCGACTACAATTGCCTGCATCAGGATCTTTACGGCGACCTGGTTTTTCCGCTGCAAGTCGCCGTTCTGCTCTCGGAGCCGGGGCGCGATTTCACCGGCGGCGAGTTCGTCATCACCGAGCAGCGGCCGCGCATGCAATCACGCGCCGAGGTCGTGCCGCTGCGCCAGGGTGACGGGGTGATCTTCGCGGTGCATCATCGGCCGGTGAGCGGTACGAAGGGTGACTACCGGGTCAATCTGCGGCACGGCGTCAGCCGGCTGCGCTCTGGACGCCGCCACACCGTCGGCATCATCTTCCACGATGCGAAATGACGGCGGCTGATTTCGCTAAGGCAGTGCGCCGGCGAAGAAGCTGCACGTAAGCTGGGGCGCAGCGTCATTCCACGGCCGGACGCCTGTGGATAACCGGGACAAGCACCGCCACGGCTCGCGCCGCGGGCGTTGGGCAGCTATGCCGCCGTAAATTCAGCGGCGTTCCGCGCTATCCTGCCTGGTCATGCGATTCTCGCCGCAATTCCTCGACGACCTGCGCACGCGGCTTCCGGTGTCGGAAGTCGTCGGCAAGCGCATTAAACTGCGCAAAGCCGGCCGCGAGTGGCGAGGGCTCTCACCCTTCAACAAGGAGAAGACGCCGTCGTTCTTCGTCAATGACCAAAAGGGAATGTGGTTCGACTTTTCGTCACAAAAGAACGGCAACATTTTCGACTTCGTGATGCAGACCGAAGGCGTGAGTTTTCCCGAAGCCGTCGAACGGCTGGCCGGGATTGCCGGCGTTCCGCTGCCGGTGATGACGCGCGAGGCGCAGGCGCAGGAAGAGCGCCGCAAGACGCTCCACGACATTGTCGAACTCGCGGCAAAATTCTTCGAGGCGAATTTGGCGTCGCGCGCCGGCGCGCGCGGTCGCGGTTATTTCGCCGATCGCGGCATTCCCTCGGCCACGCAAGTGAAATTCCGGCTCGGTTATGCATCGGGCGACCAATACGCGCTCAAAGAACATCTCGGCGGGCAGAAAATTCCGGTCGAAGACATGATCGAGGCCGGTCTTCTCGTCGGCGGCGAAGACATCGCCGTGCCCTACGACCGCTTTCGCGACCGGGTGATGTTTCCGATCGCCGATTGGCGCGGGCGCGTCATCGCCTTCGGCGGCCGCGCGCTCGAAAAGGAGGTTGCGGCGAAGTATCTTAATTCGCCGGAGACGCCGCTATTTCATAAAGGCGCGACGCTCTACAACATCGCCGCGGCGCGAAAGGCGGCGCATGAGGGCGCGCAGGTCATCGCGGTCGAAGGCTATATCGATGCCATCGCCATGGTCATGGCCGGTTTTGAGGCGACCGTCGCGCCGCTTGGCACCGCGCTGACGACCGAGCAGATGCTTTTGATGTGGCGCATCGCCGACGAGCCGACTTTGTGCTTTGACGGCGACGATGCCGGCCGGCGCGCCGCCCACCGCGCCATCGATCTGGCGCTGCCGCTGGTCACGCCCGGCAAGAGCCTGAAATTTGCTACGCTGCCCGAGGGCCAGGATCCCGACGATCTCGTACGTTCAGGCGGCGGCGAAGCGGTCGGGGACGTGCTTGCCGCGGCGCGGCCGCTCGCCGAAATGCTCTGGGCAAGAGAAATCGAAGCCGGCCCCTTTGCCACGCCGGAACGGCGAGCGGCCCTCGAAGCGCGGCTTCGCGAAGTGACGGCGACGGTCGGCGACGAAACCGTGCGCCGCTATTACCAGGCAGACCTGTCCGCGCGCCTTCGCCGTTTGTTTGCGCCCGCCGAGATCGCGCCGCGGCGCAATTGGCAGGACCGGGGCCGTGGTGGCGGCGCCAGGCTTCGGACTTCGCCAGCTTCGTGGCGCGATGAAGCCTATGTGGCGGCAAGTCCGCATCTGGCGACGAGCCCGGTACATCGCGGTCATCGCGCGGCGATACCGCGACGCGAGGCATTGATTTTGCAGGCGGTGCTCAATCATCCCTGGCTGGTGCACGACCACATGGAAGAATTGGCCGAGACCGAATTTCACCATGGCGATGCGCGAAAGCTCAAAGCCGCGCTGATCGATGTTCTCGCCCACCACTCCGGCGAAGTCTCTTTCGACAGCGCCCCTGAGAATGGTCTCGGCCGCGCCGAACTCGTGGCGGCGCTCGATCGCCGTGGTTTTGCCGAACTTATAGCGCGGATCGAGCGCTCTATCACCACGCCCTCGGTCTGGGGCGCCCGCCCCGACGCCGGAATTGACGACGTTTTGCACACCTGGAAGCAGCTTATGTCCTTGCATCGGCAGGAGCATTCCCTAACTAGGGAACTTAAGGACGCTGAATTGGCGCTGGGAGCGGACACCAGCGAGGCGAATTATGAGCGTCTGCGCGACGTGAAGTCCCGGCTTGCGGCTTTGGATGGAACCGAAGCTCTGATTGAGGGCTTTGGCGATCAGTCCGGGCGACCGACTCGGGCATTCTAAGCGCCCGCCGGCGCTGGACGGTCTGGCGGCTGTTGGAATAAGAGGTTTTCGCGCGGTGGACAGGGTTAGTCGGAGCTTAACGGAGTTCCGGGAAGACTGACGGCTCGATTCGGGCGGCGTTGCCTCTTCGGCGCCGCCCCTTTGGCTGTTGGCAGGGCTTTGCAGCGGGCGTTCCGGCCGAAACCCGGAACTTTCCGATCCGGCCGGGGGATTAAGGGCAGGCGCTCGCAAAGCCGCGCGTTGTTAAGGGACAGGCGTTCGTGGAGACATACATGGCAGGCAAGAGCGCGGGCATCAAAGCGGTCGCGACCAAGGTCAAGGTTGCGCCGCAAAAGGAAGGCGAGACGCCGGAGAAGGAAGGCTCCGAGACGCCTGACGCGCCGCTCCCGCTGCTCGACCTATCCGACGCCGCCGTCAAGAAGATGATCAAGCGCGCCAAGAAGCGCGGCTACGTCACCTACGAACAGCTCAACTCGGTCATGCCGTCGGAGGAAGTCACCTCCGAGCAGATCGAGGACGTGCTCGCGATGATGAGCGAGATGGGCATCAACGTCGTCGAGACCGAGGAAGCCGACGCCGACGAGGAAGAAGGCGCCCGCGAGGAGCCCGAAGAGGAAGAAGCCGAAGGCGGCGAGCTTGTCGAAGTCACGGCCAAGCCGCCGGCAAAATCCGAAGCCAAGGAGCCGAGCGAGCGCACCGACGATCCGGTGCGGATGTATCTGCGCGAAATGGGTTCGGTCGAGCTGCTGTCGCGCGAGGGCGAAATCGCCATTGCCAAGCGCATCGAGGCCGGCCGCGAGGCGATGATCGCCGGCCTGTGCGAGAGCCCGCTCACCTTCCAGGCGGTGATCATTTGGCGTGACGAGTTGAACGAAGGCAAAGTTTTCCTGCGCGACATCATCGATCTCGAAGCCACCTATGCCGGCCCCGACGCCAAGAACGTCGTGCCGCCAGGCGCGCCGCCCGGCGACGGCGGAGCGGCCGCGCACGCCGCCGGTATCCCGGGCTTTGGACCGCCGCCGCCGCAAGCCGTGGCGCCGCCCTCGGCGCCGCCCGCCCCGACGCCGTTCAAGCCGCCGGGCGCCAACGGCAACGGCGCCGCCGGCGAGGAAAATCTGGAAGCGGCACTGAGCGAGGCCGATCTCGACGAAGACGATCTGGAAAACTCGATGTCGCTTGCCGCCATCGAGGCGGAGCTCAAGCCCAAAGTGCTCGAGACCTTCGACAACATCGCCGACACCTTCAAGCGGCTGCGCCGCCTGCAAGAGCTCGATATCCAGAACAAGCTCAAGAACGAGACGCTATCGCCGGCGCAGGAGCGCAAGTCGAAGAAGCTCAAGGAAGAGATCATCCAGGAGGTGAAGTCGCTTCGGCTGAATCAAGCCAAGATCGACGGGCTCGTGGAAATTCTCTACGGCATCAACAAGCAGCTGGTAAGCCACGAGGGCCGCCTGATGCGGTTGTCGGAGAGCCATGGCGTCATCCGCGAAGACTTTTTGCGGAACTACCAGGGCCAGGAACTCAATCCGCAATGGCTCAACCGCGTGTCGAAGCTCTCGGCCAAAGGCTGGAAGAGCTTCGTGTCGCGCGACAAGGACCGCATCAAGGAATTGCGCGGCCAGATCCACGCGCTCGCCACCGAAACCGGGCTCGAGATCGGCGAATTCCGCAAGATCGTGCACATGGTGCAGAAGGGCGAGCGTGAAGCCCGCCAAGCCAAGAAGGAAATGGTCGAGGCCAACCTGCGCCTCGTTATTTCCATCGCCAAGAAATACACCAACCGCGGCCTGCAATTCCTCGACCTGATCCAGGAAGGCAATATCGGCCTGATGAAAGCGGTCGATAAATTCGAATACCGCCGCGGCTACAAATTCTCGACCTACGCCACGTGGTGGATCCGGCAGGCGATCACGCGATCGATCGCCGACCAGGCGCGTACCATCCGCATTCCCGTGCACATGATCGAGACCATCAACAAGATCGTGCGCACCTCGCGCCAGATGCTCAACGAGATCGGCCGCGAGCCGACGCCGGAAGAGCTCGCCGAAAAGCTCGGCATGCCGCTGGAGAAGGTGCGCAAGGTCCTCAAGATCGCCAAGGAGCCGCTGTCGCTCGAAACGCCGATCGGCGATGAAGAAGATTCGCATCTCGGCGATTTCATCGAGGACAAGAACGCCATCCTGCCGATCGACGCCGCGATCCAGTCGAACCTGCGCGAGACCACCACGCGGGTATTGGCTTCGCTGACGCCGCGCGAAGAGCGCGTGCTGCGCATGCGCTTCGGCATCGGCATGAACACCGACCACACGCTGGAAGAAGTCGGCCAGCAATTCTCGGTGACGCGCGAGCGCATCCGCCAGATCGAGGCCAAGGCGCTGCGCAAGCTGAAGCACCCGTCGCGCTCGCGGAAATTGCGAAGCTTCCTGGATAACTAAACAGAATTGAACCTAGGAGCGTTGCGGAATGGCAGCGTTCATGTGGAACGCCAACCCGACGAAGTGGGACGTCGTCCCGCCATCGACCAGCGGTTGGGATGCTCTAAAGAATTATCTTCTCGATAGCTCCAACTATGTCTATTGGTCCACCCCGGTAAATCAAAAAGCAATAACGGCTTCCGATCGAGCGTTCATCTGGAGGACAAAGTCACACAACGGTCCAAGCGGCATCGTGGCGGTTGGTCACGTTGACGAAATCCCGAAACTGCTAACTGCCGCGTCCGGATCGTCGTTTGCCTACCCAGGGCGGATAACGGCAGCAGGATGGAATGAAGCGAATGCGCCGTCTCCTTGGAAAACTGGAATCCGAATTGCGCGCGTGTTTTGGAGTGATCCCTTGCAAGTTAGTTTTTCTGCTGCGCAGGGAACTCTCCGTCGGCTAACAGATGCCGAACTGGCAAAGCGGAAGCCCAAGTTTCAATGCGGTAATTACACCGTGAAAATTATTAGGTGTGGGAGGGATTCCCTCCTCCCGTAGGCCAGAAACTCAGCCCGCCGCACTCGGTGTCGCCGGTACCGGCGTAAGCTGGCCATAAATCACCGACCACAGCTGGCGCAGCCTTCGGGTGTGGAGATTGTCGCCCATGACGGTAATCGCCTGCCGCACGCTCACGACGTCGAGCTCGCCC
>Ga0070761_10001229_pt1 | contig 16129 bp, 13 predicted proteins | sample HubBroMetageREF1_FD_66724 | JGI IMG/M metagenome (GOLD analysis project Ga0070761, IMG submission 66724) | Reference soil microbial communities from the Hubbard Brook experimental Forest, New Hampshire, USA - Hubbard Brook CCASE Soil... | ecosystem: Environmental > Terrestrial > Soil >... | reverse complement strand
AACAACTTCCGCGATTGATGCCGCAGGGCAGACTGCACGACCGGCTTCGACGGGCGCGCGTCGGGCACACGAGCCTCAGCGGCCGACGTGCTCGATCGCCCGACACAGCTCCTCGGTGGCGCCGATAACGCTCGGACCCAGGCGGCTGAGCGCCGGGTCGTCGAACGCGATGAGCCGCCCGCGGCTCACCGCCGTCAGCGTCGGAAAGCGCTTCCAGTCCTCGAGCCACGCGCCAGCCTCTCCCGGGGGAGCGGCCGCGATGATGATGTCGGGATTGCGGGCAATCACCGCTTCGATGTCCACCACCGGCCCTGGCTCGGGAAGATCGGCGAACACGTTGCGCGCTCCGCAGGCGGTGAGGGCGTCGCTCAGCAGCTGCCGGCCGCCGACCGTGTAGATCGGGCGATTCCACACCTGCAGCAACACCGTGGGCGGATGCGCAGCCGAGCGCCCGGCGCCGAAGCTGCGCCGCAGCGCCTCGAGCCGCGCGTCGATGGCGGTAGCGGCGGCCGCGGCCTGCCGCTCGGTGCCGGCGAGGACGCCGAGGCGGCGAACCGCGGGCGCGAGGTCGGAGAGTCTTCCCACCTGCTGGTCGTAGACCGGAATCGCGAGCCGCGCGATCCCGGCGCGCTGCGCGGCGTTGCCGCCGTCGGGCCAGGCCACGACCACGTCCGGCTGCAGCAGCACCAGCCGTTCCATGTCGATCGCGACCACATCGCCGATGCGCGGCACCCGGCGGGCCGCCGGCGGCTCGTCCGAATACTCGACCGTGGCGATCACCTGGGTTCCCGCGCCGGCGGCGAACAGCATCTCGGTCGCTCCCGGGGCGAGGCTCACGATGCGCAGCGGCGGCCGCGGCACTTCGAGCTGCCGGCCCAGGTCGTCCGTGACCGTGCGCGCCGCCGCCGGGCAGGCGGCGGCGATGCCGAGCGCGAGCACCGCGGCAACGGCCAGTGGGTACGGGATAGCGGACACGCGGCGGCGATTATGGTACCGCGCGCCGCGCGGCCGCCAGCCGCGACCGGTCCGTTGGAAAAATCGCCTGCGGTCAGGCTGCGGCCGCGTGCTCGATGCCGGCATCGCTCTCCAGCACGCGCGCGACCGCGTGCACCGTCGCGGCGATACGCACCGCACTCTGCACCGCCTCGCGCGTCAGCCCGTGCTGGCGCAGCTGGCGTTCGTGGGAAGCGACGCAGGTCCCGCAGCCGTTGATCGCCGACACCGCGAGCGACAGCAGCTCGAAGTCGGCGCGCGCTATGCCGGGGCTCGCCAGGAGGTTCATGCGCAGCCGCGCCGGAAGCTTCGCGTACTCGGGATCCTCCACCAGGTGCAGAAAGCGGTAGTACACGTTGTTCATACCCATGACGGCCGCGGCGGCGTGCGCCGCGGTGACGTGCGCCGCATCGAGGTGCGGAGCCGCGAGCGTCTGCAGCTCGCGGCTGAACGCCGCATTGCGCGAGGCGAGCGCGGCGGCGAGTGCCACCGCCCAGATCTGCCGCTCGCTCAAGCCCGGTGCCCCGGCCGGCGTCAACACCGATCCGAGGTTCAGCTGCAGGTCGCGGGCGTAGCCGGGGAGCGCCTCGCGGATGCCTTCGAGTGTTCTCATGTCAGGCCGCCTTGAGGGTGTCCTCACCCTTTTGCCAGTTGCACGGGCACAGCTCATCGGTCTGCAGCGCGTCGAGCACGCGCAGCACTTCCTCGGGGCTGCGGCCGACATTCAGGTCGGTGACGTAGACGAAGCGGATCACGCCCTGCGGATCGACGATGAAGGTGGCGCGCTGCGCCACGCCCGCCTCAGGATCGAGGATGCCGAGCGCACCGGACAGCTCGCGCTTGACGTCCGCCAGCATCGGGAACGGGAGCTTCCTGAGCTCCTCCTTGTCGCGCCGCCAGGCGAGGTGCACGTACTCGCTGTCGACGCTGGCGCCGAACAGCTGCGCATCGCGCGCGCGAAACTCCTTCTCGAGGTGCCCGAAGGCGGCGATCTCGGTCGGGCATACGAAGGTGAAGTCCTTCGGCCAGAAGAACACCACCTTCCACTTGCCGGGAAAGCTCTCATGGCTGAACGGCTGGAAAGCGCTGTGCATGTCGTTGGAGACGACACCGGTGAGCGCGAACGCGGGAAACTTCTGACCAACGCCTGACATGAAGATACCTCTCACAATGGCCATGAACACAGTGCCTTGCGGCTTCGGTGAGCATGATGGGTCCGGGACTGCTATCATTCAAATAGATTGATTTGATTAATCCGATAGATGCCATATATTGAGCGGCCATGGAACTGAAACTCAAGGACCTGCGTTATCTGGTGGCCGTGGCCGACCAGCGGCACTTCGGCCGCGCCGCGGCGCGCTGCTTCGTCAGCCAGCCGACGCTGTCGACGCAGCTGAAGAAGCTCGAGCACTCCCTCGGCGTGCAGCTCATCGAGCGGACGCCCAACAACGTGTCCCTCACCGAGGCGGGCGAGCAGATCGTGGCGCGCGCGCGGCGCATCCTCGAGGCGAGCGACGAGGTTGTCGCGCTGGCACGCAGCCAGCGCGATCCGCTCTCCGGCCGGCTGCGTGTGGCGCTGCTGCCGACCATCGGCCCCTATCTGCTGCCGCGCGTGACGCGCGCGATCCGCAGAGGTCTGCCGCGGCTCGAGCTCATGCTGTACGAGTACCAGACCGCGCCGATGCTCGAGAAGCTGCACGCCGGCGAGCTCGACCTCGGCATCCTGGCGCTGCCGGTCGAGCTCGGCGGCCTCGAGGCGCGCGAGCTGTACAGCGAGCCGTTCACCGTGGCGCTGCCCGAAGGACACGCGCTCGCGCGCCGTCCGAGCGTGCGCGTCGGGGATCTCAAGGGCGAGCGGCTGCTGCTGCTCGAGGACGGTCACTGCCTGCGCGACCAGGCGCTGGAGGTCTGCGCCCGCGCCGGCGTCAGCGACAGCCAGGACTTCCGCGCCACCAGCCTCGAGACGCTGCGCCAGATGGTGGCCACCGGTGCCGGAGTGACGCTGCTGCCGGAGCTCGCCGCCCGTGGCGGCTCCGGCAGCGCGCGCGGGGTCGCGATCCGTCCGTTCGTGCGGCCCGCACCGGTGCGGCACGTGGGCGCGGTGTGGAGGCGCAGCACCGCGCGGCGCCAGTCGATCGAGGCGCTATGCGACTTGATGGCGGACCACTCGGGCAGCCGGTCGTAGCACGACGAGCGTCTGGCATAATTGCGCAGCGCGCACCACGCGCGCCTCACCCGGAGGTTGCCGCGCCGTGAATGCTCCGCGCGTGCTGCTCGGTGCCTGCCTCAGCGCATGGCTGGCGGGTGCGGCCGGTGCGCAGCCGCCCGCACTGCAGGTGCTGGACGCCTGGATCCGCGCGACCCCGGGCGGTGCGGTGGCCGCCGCCTACATGACGCTGCACAACGCCGGCAGCACACCCGTTACCGTGACCGGCGTGCGCTCGGCACTGGCCCATGATGCGATGATTCATGTGTCGAAGGTTGAGCACGGGGAATCGACCATGCGTCCCGCGGGAGCCGTCACCGTCGCGCCGGGCGCGAGCGTGCAGCTCGCGCCGGGGGGCATGCACGTGATGCTGATGGAGCTTGCGCACCCGCTGGCGGTCGGCGAGGAGGTGCCGCTCGAGCTGCAGCTCGCCGGCGGCGGCACCGTCGCGGTGAGCGCGCGCGTGCGGCCGCTCAAGCCCGAGTGAGCGCGCCCGACCCGCCGCGCGATCACGTCACTCCCTACGATCGCTGCGCCTGGAGTGACGCGCAGATCGAGGAGTGGCTCGCCGCGGGCGCGCACCGCGCCGAGCTCAGCGCCTACTTCGGCGGCGCCGAGTACCGGCAGCTCGCGACTCTGGCGCGCCGCGCGCAGCGGGTAGCGCTCGCCGCCGATGCGATGCGCGTGCTCATCGTGCCGGGCATCATGGGCTCGCAGCTCGGGCTACGCCGCCCCGCGCCGCTCCCCGACGACATCCTGTGGCTCGATCCGATCGACATCCAGCAGGGGCGCTTGAGCGCGCTGCGCGTCGGCGGCCCGGCGCCCATCGTGCCGCTCGGCGCGGTGCTCTATTCGTACCTGCCGCTGAAGCTGTACCTGCGCGCACGCGGCTTCGCCGCCGAGCTGTTCGACTACGACTGGCGGCTGTCGATCGCCGAGCTCGGCCGGGCGCTGGCGGCGCGGCTGCGCGCGGCGCCGGCGCCGCGCGTGGCGCTGGTCGCGCACAGCATGGGCGGGCTGGTGGCGCGCGCCGCGCTCGCCGAGCCCGGGACAGGGCACGTCGAGCGGCTGGTGCTGCTCGGCACTCCCAACTGCGGCTCGTTCGCCGCGGTGCAGGCGGTGCGTGGCACCTACGCCGTAGTGCGCAGGCTGGCGCAGCTCGCCGCGCGTGCCTCGGCCGAGGAGCTCTCGAGCGCGGTGTTCAACACCTTTCCGAGTCTTTATGACCTGCTGCCCACGGGCGTCTGCGCTGCGGACGCGCAGCTGCTCGAGGGCGCGGCGTGGCCGCGTTCCGGTCCGCAGCCGCGCGTCGAGCTGCTCGAAAGGGCGCGCGCCACGCAACGGCTACTGGCGCCCGCCGACCGGCGCTTCAGCGCGATCGTCGGCGTCGGGGTGGAGACCGTCACCGCGGTCGCGCGCCGGGGCGATGACTTCCTCTACACGCTCACGCGCCACGGCGACGGCACGGTGCCCGCAGTCAGCGCCGCGCTCCCCGGGGCGCGCTGTGTGTACGCGCGCGTCGCTCACAGCGAGCTGACTCGCGACCCGCTGGTCGCCGCCAGCGTCGCGGACCTGCTGCGCCACGAGGCCACGCGCCGCCTGCCGCGCTCCTGGCGCGCGGCAGGGCGCGCCTGCGCCCGGGTGAGCGACCGGCAGTTGCGCGCGCTGCAGGCACACAAGGTCGACTGGGCGGCGCTATCCCCCGAGGCGCGGCGCCTGTTTCTGCAGAACCTCAACGAGCCGCCGCGCTTCGTGCTGCGCGTGCCGACCGCACGGCGCTCGCGGCGCCACCGCTAGATCAGCGCCGCGTCGGTGTCGGTGACACTCACCGCCCCATTCTCCACCACCTGCGCGAGCGCGCCCGAGAGCGGCAGCACCTGCGCGGCGTAGAAAGCCGCGGTGCGGATCTTGGCGCGGTAGAAATCGCGCTCGGCGCCGGCGGTTCCGGCCTGCGCCAGAGCCGCTGATCTCGCCAGCAGCCAGCCGCCGAGCACGTAGCCACAGAGCTTCAGATACGGCACCGAGACCGCCAGCGCGAGATCGGTCCGCGTGGCGAGCGCCCGCAGCAGCGCCTGGGTGGCGTGCGCCAGCCGCTCGAGCGCCTCGAGCGCCGCGCGGCGCGCGGCTTCCGCCGCCGCGTCGGTGATCGGCAGAGCCTCGAGCTCGCGCCGCGCGTCGGCCAGCAGCGCCGCCATGGCGGCGCCGTGGTCCTTGCCGAGCTTGCGGCCGAGCAGATCGTTCGACTGGATGCCGGTGGTGCCCTCGTAGATGGTGGTGATGCGCACGTCGCGCATGTACTGCGCCGCCCCGGTCTCCTCGATGAAACCCATGCCGCCGTGCACCTGCACGCCGATGGCGCTCACCTCGTTGCCGATCTCCGTGCACCAACCCTTGACGATGGGCGTGAGGAGCTCGCCGCGCGCACGCGCGGCTGCGCGCCCAGGCTGGTCGGTGCCGTATTCGGCGAGGTCGAACTGCCAGGCGGCGTAGAAGGTGAGCGCACGCGCCGCCTCGGTCTGCGACTTCATCATGAGCAGCATGCGCTTCACGTCCGGGTGGTTGATGATCGGCGCCGGTCCGCCACCCGGCGACAGGACCGGCGGCCGGCCCTGCACGCGCGTGCGCGCCCAGTCGAGCGCGCGCTGGAAGGCGCGCTCGCCGACCGCGTAGCCCTCGCTCCCCACCGACAGGCGCGCGCTGTTCATCATGATGAACATGTACTCGAGGCCCCGACCCGGCTCGCCCACCAGGTAGCCCACGGCACCCGAGCGCTCGCCGAAGGCCAGCACACAGGTCGGGCTCGCGTGGATACCGAGCTTGTGCTCGATCGACAGGCAGCGCACGTCGTTGCGCGCCCCCAGCGAGCCGTCATCGTTGACCAGCACCTTCGGCACGATGAACAGCGAGATGCCCTTGACCCCGGGAGGCGCGCCGTCGATGCGGGCGAGCACCATGTGGATGGTGTTCTCCGTGAGGTCGTGATCGCCCCAGGTGATGAAGATCTTCTGGCCGAACAGCCGGTAGTGATCGGCCTCGGGGGTGGCTCGCGTGCGGACCTGGCCAAGATCCGAGCCCGCCTGCGCCTCGGTCAGCACCATGGTGCCGGTCCAATCGCCGCGCACCATCCGGCGCAGGTAGAGCTGCTTCTGCGCCGCGCTACCGCACAGCGCGAGCGCATGCGCCGCGCCGTGGGTCAGCATCGGGCCGAGCTTGAACGCGAGATTGGCGGAGGCCCAGAACTCGGCCGCCGCAATCGCCAACACCCGCGGCACGCGTTGCCCGCCGTACTCGGGGTCGGCGCCGAGCTCCGGCCAGCCGCCTTCGACGAAGCGGCGGTACGCCTCGCGGAAGCCGGGCGCGGTGACCACGCCCTGCTCCGTCCAGCGCGCCCCGGCGGTGTCCCCCGGACGGTTGAGCGGCTCGAGCACGGTCTGTGCGAAGCGCGCCGCCTCTTCGAGCACCGACTGCGCGAGCTCGTTGGAGTACTCGGCGAGCTTCGGACAGGCGTTCAGCGACTGTGCACCGAGGAGCTCCTCGAGCACGAAACGCACGTCACGCACGGGTGCACGGTACATCGACTCTAGTGTACCGGGCTTTCTCTCAGGCGCGGGCGGCAGGGGCCGCGGCCAGCGCCGGCACGATGTTTGCGGCCAGGAAATCAACGAACTGCTGCACGCGGGCATCCGACTCGAGGGCCGTCGGGTAGAGCGCGAACAGCGCATCCGCCGGCGGCACGCCCCACTCCGGCAACACCGGCTTCAGCCGCCCGGTGGCGAGCCCCTGGCGGCAGAGGAACTCCGGCAGCAGCCCGATGCCAAGACCGGCCGCGGTGGCCGCATGCAGCACGGCCGGATCGTCGACGGCAAGCTTCGGGGACAGCGGCACCTCGGCACGCTGCGAGCCGCGAGCGAGCGCCAGGCGGAATTCCGGCTGCCCGGATACTTCGGGCGTCAGCAGGTCATGCGCGCGCAGGTCATCAGGGCGTTCCGGCACGCCGTGCTGCTGCAGGTACGCGGGCGTTGCGCACAGCAGCGCGGGCGGCGCGCCGAGCAGCCGCTGAGTGACGGCCGCGTCGGCCGGCGGGCGCGTACGAATCGCAACGTCCCAGGCGCCCGTGGCGAGCCGCGTGGCATCGAGCGCTACATCCAGCGGCGCCTGCGCGAAGGCCTCGAGAAAGCGCGGCACGAGCGGCGACAGCAACACGCGGCCATAGGTGGGATCGGCCACCACGCGCAACGGGCGGCTGTGCGGCGACTGCAAAAGCGCGATCGCCGCGCGCGCGGCGTCCGACTCCTCGACGACACGGCGCGCGTGCGGGTAGACGAGCCGGCCCGCGGAGGTGAGCGCCACGCGGCGCGTGGTGCGCTCGAGCACGCGTACTCCGAGCGTGCGCTCGAGGTCCGCAACCGCGCGGCTGACTGCGGCCTTCGGCACCGCGAGTGCCCGGGCGGCGGCGGAGAACCCGTTGAGATCGACCACCTTGGCGAGCATCGCGAGCTGGGCGGGGGTCCAGATCAGGCTCATGGGGGCTCCAATTTCTCCAGGCTGGTAGCCTATTGTTTCACCAGGGAGGCAGATACGCCAGTCTTCCCCAGGATCGGCCTCCTCCGGAAGAACCATCACGTTCATTGCGGGAGGCTAGAATCGGCGCCCGCTAAAGACCCCCGTGCCCACCTTCAGGAAGGACCAAACGAGTGAAAGATCCAATGCATGCCTTCTCGGTCGATGTCTTCGCCAACACTCTCGGTAATCTCTCGGCGATCCTCGAGAAGGCGGCTGCCAACGCCACCGCGCGCAAGTTCGATCCGGCGGTGCTGCTCAGCGCGCGCCTGGCGCCCGACATGTTGCCGCTCACGCGCCAGGTGCAGATCGCGTGCGACATGGCCAAGAATTCCACCGCGCGGCTCGCCGGCCGCGAGCCGCCGCGCTTCGAGGACACCGAGACCTCGATCGGCGAGCTGCGCGCGCGCATCGCGCGCACCATCGACTACCTGCAGAGTGTGCCGGCGAGCGCGCTCGAGGGCGCGGAGACGCGCGAGATCGTGGTGCCGGCCGGGTCACGCAAGCTCAAGTTTCAGGGACTGGAGTTCCTGCAGCGCTGGGCGATTCCCCATGTGTTCTTCCACGTCGTCACCGCGTACGCCATCCTGCGCCACAACGGGGTCGAGCTCGGAAAGAACGACTACACCGGGCCGGCACGCGAAGTGTGATCCCGAGCTCTGTCATATGTAATGCGGGCGGCACGCCAGTGTCGCCTTTTGCGAACAGAACGCGAAGGAAATCACGGCAGCGCGGCGCGCGCGCTGCCACTCTTCTGGCGCAGGGAGCGGGCGCTGAAGTCTTGCCGCTCGTGCGTCGGATAAGTACGGGGACTAAAGCTTGCGATTCAAAGCCACGGCCGCGCGCCCGCCTGCCCAAGCGTCAGCTGTCGCTGGCCCAGCGCCCGCCGTGCCTGCTTCTACCCAAACCGTCCAAACACTCGGAGAACAGCTGCGCGAAGTGCTGCCCTCGCGCCGGCTGCACTCGGTCTCGCTCTGCGATCACGAAGCGAACGTACTGTGGCTCTCGGAAGGCGCCCTCGGCCCGGATGAGCACGGCGTAGTCGTCGAAGCCCTCGAGGCGCTCACGGGGGATCCTGCGCTTCCCTGCCACGAGGCCCCGCTCGAGGATGGCCGGCTCGCGGTGTTCCTGCCGGTGCGCGCGCCGACCGGGGCGCTGGTCGGCATCGCAATGATTCTCGCCGACAGCAAGTCTGTCGGCGATGACACGCTCGAGCGGCTCACGGCCGCACCGGTACGTACCATCATGCAGCGGCTCGCGGTGCTGCTGAAGCCCGCCGCACCGGCCGCCGCGCACCACGATCCGATCCCCATCGAGCTGACGCTCGAGCCTGAAGTCGCGCCGGCGGCCCCGGCTTCCGCGGCGGCGCCGAACCCCGCGGGACAAAAGCTCGCAGCAGTTCGCCCGATACCGTCCGGGAAGGCGGCCGCCGCCGCACCCGCGGCGCCGGCCGTCATGTCGCCCGAGCAAGTGAACGAGATGCTCGAGCTCGCTCCGGCCGAGGAACTCACCAACTCGGCGCCCTCGCTCGAGCTCGCGAAGGAAGATTCGAGCTCGATGGTGAGGCTCGAGTTCCTACCCGACCCGCCCGTGGCCGCGCATGCGGCGCCGGTGGCCCGCACAGGCGCGGCCCCACCCACGGTGCGCAAGGCCCGCGTGCTCGATCCCCCGACGCAGCCCAGGCCGGTGGCGAGCACCAAGCCCGCTGCGGCGCCGACGCCGCCAGCGGTGGCATCGCTGGCTCGCGCCCCGACCCCGGTCCCGGCGCCTGCGCCAGCGCAGGCCGCCGATAGCGGCGGCGTGATCCTCGAGCTGTTGCCGTTCGCGAAACTCCGCGCCGGCGGTCAGTCCCGGCGCTTCCAGCTGCAGGCACGCACCACGCAGCCGCAGCGCGATCCGGTGGCGCTCGATGCGCTGGTGCTGCAGCGGTTGCTCGGCTGGCTCGCCCAGCATCGCGCGACCTGGAACGCGCAACCGACCAGCTTCACGGTCAACCTGTCCATCGCCACTCTCGAGGACGAGCGCTTCGTGCCGAAGCTCGCCCAGCATCTCAACGCCAACGGCATCGCCGCCGAGACGCTTGGCTTCGAGATCGCGGAAGCGCTGTGCGCGCAGCGCCGTGCACCGGTCGAGCGCTTCATCACCCAGTGCGAGAAGGTGGGCGCGTGGGTCGCCATCGACGACTTCACGTTCGATGCGCAGGTGCTGCCGCTGATGCGCTGCAAGGCGCTGCGGCTGATCAAGCTCGATGCCAAGCTGACCACGGCGGCACTGCGCGACAAGCTCTCGCAGGCGCTGGTCGTCGCCAGCGTGCAGGCCGCCAAGGTGCTGGGGATCCACTGCGCGGCCAAGAAGGTAGACTCCAAGGCTTCGCTCCAGTGGCTGACGGCGATCGGCTGCGATTTCGCCCAGGGGGACGCGCTCGCGCCGGTGCAGCCGCTCGAGTCCCTCGGAGCCCTCCCACCGCCGGCTCCCGCCCCGGGCGGGTAAGCCCTTAGACTAGGCCGGGCCAGGCGCCCGTGTGACTGCGACGAGCCGAGCCGCAGATGCGTTGCATGAGCGGCCCCGGCCCGGCGGATGCCCTAAGCTCCGGAGCGCAGGCCCTCATGAAAATGCCGACGCTCGAACAGGTCCGCTCCAACCGCAACGTGCTGTTCTGGAGCCTGCACGCCGCCGGCTGGGCGGCCTACGGCATCACGCAGTACCTCGGCGCGCTCTTCTACGAGAAGCCATCGAGCTACGCGCGCGTCTGGCTGGTCGCGGCGTTCGCAGGCTTCGTGCTCTCCGCCCCCATGCGCTACATCTACCGGCGGCTGTGGGGCCGGGCGCCCCGCACCATGATCATCGGCGTGCTGGCGACCTGCTACGTGACCGCGCTGGCGCTGCGCATGGTGATCAACCTGTCCTACCGGGAGTTCGTCGCGCCCGACTGGCAGATGCAGACGCTGTTCGAGCTGTTCGGCGGCTCGCTCTCGACCGCCTACCTGCTGGTGTGCTGGAGCGTGCTGTACTTCGGCATCAAGTTCTACGAGTCCCAGCGCCAGCAGGAGCAGGCGCTGCTCAAGGCGGTGGCGCTGGCGCAGGAGGCGCAGCTGAAGATGCTGCGCTACCAGTTGAATCCGCACTTCCTGTTCAACACGCTGAACGCCATCTCGACGCTGATTCTCGACAACCAGAACCGCAAGGCGAACCACGCGGTGACGCGGCTGTCGGAATTCCTGCGCTACACGCTCGATCAGGATCCCATGAAGCGGGTGACGCTGCGCCAGGAGCTCGAGGCGCTCGATCTGTACCTCGGTACGGAGCGGCTGCGCTTCGGCGAGCGGCTGCACCTCGAGTACGCCATCGAGCAAGGCGCGCTCGAGGCGCTGGTGCCGAGCCTGCTGCTGCAGCCGCTGCTGGAGAACTCCCTCAAGTACGCGGTCTCCGCGCGCGAGCAGGGCGGACTGGTGCGCATCGAGGGGCGCACCCGCGAGGGCCTGCTCGAGCTGTCCGTCATCGACGACGGCCCGGGGCTGCGCGAGGGCGCGCCGGTGAGCGAGCGCGGCGGCGTGGGCCTGCGCAACACGCGCGAGCGGCTGGCGGTGCTCTATGGGGCCAACCACCGCTTCGCGGTGCTCAACAGCCACCCCGGTTTGAGAGTCGACATGGCGCTGCCGCTGGAGCTGGCCGCGCCCGCAGAAGGCACGGCGCAGCGGCCACCGCCACGCCTGTCGGGAGGCGCACGCGCATGAATATCCGTACCCTGATCGTGGACGACGAGGTGCTGTCGCGGCGCGGGGTCGAGATCCGCCTGCGCGAATTCCCCGAGTTCGAGATCGTGGCGCAGTGCGCCAACGGCCGCGAGGCGTGCGCCGCCATCCGCCAGCACCAGCCGGATCTCATGTTCCTCGATATCCAGATGCCGGGCATGTCCGGCTTCGAGGTGCTGGCGCAGCTGCCGCAGGAGTCGCTGCCGCTGGTGGTGTTCGTCACCGCCTACGATCAGTACGCCATCCAGGCATTCGAGGCGCGCGCGATCGACTATCTCCTCAAGCCCATCGACGAGGCGCGCTTCAACGCGGCGCTGGCGCGCGTACGCGAGCACCTGCGCTCGCACAGCGCCGAGAGCCAGCGCGACCGGCTGCTCGAGATCATTGCCGAGATCACCGGCTCGGGTGAGCTGGCGCTCGATGAGCTGCTCGCGCAGGGCTCGAAGGCGCTCGCCGCGCCGCGGCCCGAAGTGCTGCCGATCCGCCAGGGACGCGAGACCCACCGCGTGCCCGTCGCCGCAATCGAGTGGGTGGACGCGGCCGGGGACTACATGTGCATTCATGCGGGCGGGCAGACCCACATCCTGCGCGGCACGATGAAGGAGCTCGAGGCGCTGCTCGATCCGAAGCTGTTCCAGCGCGTGCATCGCTCGACCATCGTCAACCTGCGTCTCGTCAGGAGCCTGCGGGCGCACATGAACGGCGAGTACTTCCTCACGCTCGAGGGCGGACATGAGCTGAAGCTCTCGCGTACCTATCGCGACAAGGTCGAGTACTTCCTCAAGGGCTGCGCGGCGCCGCGCGCGCCGTGACGCAATGGGCAGGGGCCGCCGAGCGCCTGAACCGCTGAGACCTGCGTCACAGTCCCGGCCACAGTGCTTCCGATGTGTGAGCCATCGCGAGGCCGAAGTGGCGACAGGTTGCTTAGATATGTAGCCATATGGACCCAGGATCGCGCCCCGTGCTCGAGCCGCTGCCGGACCTGTCCGTGGACACGCCACTGGATGTGGCGCCATCGCGGCCGGGCTCCAAACAGGCCGCTGCCGCCCCTGTCGCCGGCCTGTCCGGCGGTCTGGATGACGAGGAGGCGCGGGCGCTTGCTTTCATGGACCCGGACTTGCAGCTCGCACCGTCGCAGGCCGCCGCGCGACCGGCGCCGAGCGCCGCCGCCGTAGTGATTCCCGTCCCGGCCGCGCCGCGGCCCCGTGCCGGCGAGCACCGTAGCATCGATGAGTCGCTCGACGAGCTCGATGCGCTGCCCAAGACTTCCTCAGTCAACCCGTCGACCCGTCCGGAGCTGACGCTCGAGGAGCTCGACGCGGCGGCTGCAGCCGCGACGAGCGCGAAGCCCGCGGCAGCGCCAGCTGCTGCGCCGACGTTGAGTCCTGCGCCGGCACCGACGCCTGTGCGTCCGGAGCTGACCCTCGAGGAGCGCGACGTCGAGCTCGTGCTTGCCTCCGGTTCGCCAGCGCCGGATGCGTTGCCTGCGCTTGCTGTTGCCGCCACTCCACCAACCATCCCGCCCGCGAAGCCGCGCGCGCCGGTCGCCGCGGCACGAACCGGCACCCCGCGCGCCGCCCCGGTCGCGCCGGCCGATGCCGCCGCGAAGCGCGCCTCAGTGTCGCTATCGACCGCCGCCCAGAAGCTCGCAGCCGCTTCGGCCGCAAGCCCCAACGGCCGTGGTGCGAAGGCGCCGCCGTCTGCCGCACCGGCGGGGCCGGTGCGCGCTGCGCCCGCTGCATCGACAGGCGCTGCTTCCGCGGGCGCTGCCGCGCCATCGGCGCCGCCCGTCGCTGCACCCTCGCTCACGGATTGGGCAAGCGCCCGTGCAGCCGCCGCAACCAAGGTGGTCCCGACGCCCGCGCCCGCTGCGCTGCGGGCTGCTGCGCCTCCGACTCTCGCGCCTGTCCCCGCGGCTCCCGTGGGCGCGGCGGCTGCACCTGCACCTGCGCACGCCACTGCAGCCGCAGCTGCCACACCCGCAGCCGCCCCATCGCCGCCGATGGACCGCGACTTCATCACCCGCAATCAGGTCGTCGAGCGCTATCTCTCAGGACGGCTGCCGCTCAAAGGCGCAACCGAGTTCGAGCGCTACTGCCACGATCATCCGGAGCTCCTCGACGAGATGGGGCTGCCCGAGCGTGTGAACGCGGGCCTGCGGCTGCTGGAGGCCAGCGGCAAGCCAGAGCCCTGGCAGGAAGCGCCGCGCCCGCGCTGGCAACAGCCGGCCGTGACCATCGGGCTCGCGGTCGCCGTCGTGGCGCTCGTCATCGCTCTCCTGACCGCCACCAGCAACAGCGCCGCCAAGTCCCACCGCATCGCCGACCTGCAGAAACAGGTGGTCGATCGCACGCTCGACCCCGCCACCAGCACGCGCGATATCCGCCTGGTGCCCAGCCGCTCGGGTGCTTCCAACTCACCTGCCATCACCATCGGCGGTGGCGACGCGCAGCTCGCAGACTTCCGCATCGACGAGTCACACTCGCCGTATCACGTGTTCCGGGTCACCATCGATCGCGTCGATCAGGGACGCGTGGGTGTGATCAACAACCTGGCGAAGGATTCCAACGGGCACCTGCGCATTGCGCTCAACAGCTCGGCGCTCGGCCCCGGCACCTACCAGCTGACACTCGAGGGGCTCGACTGGCACGGCGATCCGCAGCCCGACTCCTGGGTCACGATCGGCGTGCAGCACTGATCCGGCTGGCTGCGCAGCAGCCTTTGCGTCACGCCCGCAGCGTCGTCAGCGGCGGCTGCCTCACCACCGAGCGCGTCGCGAGCCAGCCCCCGGCCGCCACCAACAGCGCACCGCCCGAGATCCCCGCGGCCCAGGGCCACAACTCGAAGGCGTAACGGAGCTCGAGCCACTCACGGGTGAGATAGAAGGCCGCCACGACGGCGCCGGCCGCGGCCAGCAGTCCAGCGAGCGCCCCCAAGGTCGCGAACTCGGCCAGCACCCCCTGCGCCACGATGCTGCGGCTCGCACCCAGCGTGCGCAGCACAGCGCTCTCGTAGCGCCGCTCGTCGCGGCTCGACTGCACGGCTGCGAGCAGTACGGTGAAGCCGGCGAGCAGCGTGAACACGAACACGCTCTGCACGGCGAGCGCCGCCTTGTCGAGCACCGCGCGCACCTCACCGAGCAAATCGTCGATATCGAATATGGAGACGCTCGGGAAGCGCCGCGCGAGCTGTGCCAGCGAGCGCGCAGTCCCGGGGGTGAAGTACGCGCTGGTCATGTAGGTGCCCGCCGCGCCCTCGAGCGCCCCGGGAGCAAACACGATGAAGAAGTTCGGCTGGAAGGAGTCCCACTTCACCTTGCGGACGCTCGCTACCGTGGCTTCCACGCTCTCACCGGCAATGTCAAAGGTGAGGTGATCGCCGAGACGCAGGCCGAGCGACTCCTGGAACTCGCTCGCGAGCGACACCAGCGGCTTGCCGAAGTCCGCCGGTGTCCACCAGTGTCCGGCGATGATGCGATTGTCGGCGCCGAGCTCCGCGGTCCAGGTGAGGTTCTGCTCGCGTGTCGCAAAGTTCTCCCGGTCCTCGCGGCCACGTGGCGTCGACTCGACGCTCACGCCGTTGATGGCGGTCAGCCGCCCGCGGATCATGGGCAGCACCCGCGTGGTGCGCGCGCTGAGTCCGTGCAGATACGCGATGAAGTCGGCGCGCTGGTCCGGAGGAATGTTGATGAAGAAGTAGTTGGGCAGGTCGGGCGGCAGCGTGCGCCGCCAGTCGCTGTTCAGGTCGCCGCGGATGATGCCGAGCAGCAACAGCACCATGATGCCGGTGCCGAACGCCACCAGCTGCACCAGGCTCTCGGCGCGGCGCCGGGCGAGGTTAGCGACCCCATAGCGCCAGGCGACACCGACGCGCCCGCGCAGCCGGCCGGCGAGCGCGACCAGCGCAGCGCCCGCAAGCGTCAGCACCGCGACAAAGCCGGCCAGCCCCGCGCTCACCCACAGGAACAGCGACCGCTCGGGCACCATCCACCAGATGAGGAGCAGCACCACTGCGATCGCAGGCCCGAACGCCAGCAGCGTGAGCGGCGGCGGCGGTCCGACGTCGCGCCGCAGGACACGCACCGCCGGCACGCGGACCAGCTGGGTCAGCGGCGGCAGCGCGAATCCTGCGAGCACAGCGACCGCGGTGAGGAAGCCGACTGCGATCGGAGTGAGGCTGACAGGCGGCAGCTCGGGAGTGGCGAGCAGCCCGCGGATCGTGCGCAGCAGCCATTCCTGCGCGAGAAACCCGAGCGCGGAGCCCGAAAGTGCCGCGAGCAGCGCCAGCGCGAGCAGCTGCAGCAACGCGACGCTGAGCGTGAAGCGGCGCGTCGCGCCGAGCGTCTTCAGTAGCGCGACAGTGTCCAGGTGCCGGTGCACGTAGCGGCGCGCCGCCATGGCAACCGCGATCGCGCACAGCAGCACACTCACCAGGCTGGCGAGACTGAGGAACCGCCCGGCGCGGTCCACGGCGTTGCGCACCTGAGGGCTGGCGTCGCTGATGTCGCGCAAGCGCTCGTCCGGGCGCTTGTGCGCCCGCAGCCAGATCTCGAACCCCTCGATCCGGGCGCGGTCGCCGGCAAAGAGCGCCGCGTAGGTCACGCGGCTCCCCGGCTGGA
>Ga0070761_10001228_pt1 | contig 16146 bp, 16 predicted proteins | sample HubBroMetageREF1_FD_66724 | JGI IMG/M metagenome (GOLD analysis project Ga0070761, IMG submission 66724) | Reference soil microbial communities from the Hubbard Brook experimental Forest, New Hampshire, USA - Hubbard Brook CCASE Soil... | ecosystem: Environmental > Terrestrial > Soil >... | reverse complement strand
GTGGTCATTTCGCCCTTCACGCGCAATCCGGTTTCCTTGGCGACGAAGCCCGGCGAATCGGGAGCGTCGCGCCCTTCCAGCAGCTTCTTCTGTTCGTGCAGCACCCGTTCCACCTGGTGCTGGCCGTTGCCGGGCGAATCGCCTGCGGCGGAAAGCTCAATGATGGTGTGTCCCAGGTCGAGTTGGGTGCCGGTCATGCGCGAGCCCGACGGGTAAAACAGATGCCGGTAGCACTGCAGGACGGCCATCGCCACGTCGAGCTTCAGCTTCTCGTATTCGGCTTTGATCTTGCCCTGCTGGTAGTCCGCCAGCGTAACGTGAAGTTCTTCCGGTTTTTGCAGCAAGCCATAGGCCAGGCGGCGGCGCACCAGGTCGCGCATGTTCGGAATGGTGCGCTCGTCGGCCGCCACGAAGACCAAGTTGTTCTGAAGTTCGCGGTTCTTGTGCTCGTTACCTTTGTACTCGAAGATCTCGGCGATGTCCGGCGGGGGCTCCCGTAAATCGGAGGGTACGGCGGTGGATTCGTGGTTCATCACCACCAGCATGGGCCGGCCGTCGCCCATTTCGTCGGGCACAGCGTAGGGACCGGCCGGCGAAAGCACCGCGTTGAACTCCCCGCGGGGCAGGGTGAAAAGGGCGCGAATGCGTTCGGCGAGTTCGGCGCGGACCTCGGCGGCGTCGATATCGCGCATAGTCCGCCGAACGATCATGGTCAGGTTCGGCTCGGCCATGAAGCGCAGCGGCGCGCCCGGGCGGTCGTCCAGATAGATGGAATCGGTAACGAATTGCACGCGGGCTTGCTCGATGAAGGAAGGCTCCAGGGCAGGCGAGCACACTGAAAGCTTCACTTGCTCGGGTGTGATTCCCTTGGCCGGGTCTCCATAAGCCAGCGTGTGCCAGAAGATGGTGCACGCGACGTAGGTCGTCACCGGCGGCAGGCCCGGATACTTCTGGGCGTCGATGCGCTGAGCCAGCGCCGGCTCCTGGCCCGCCACGGCGGCGACATCGGATTTGACAGCCGGCGCGTATTGGCCTTGGCCCAGCTTGACGTTGATTTCGGTGCGGATTGGCTCGAAGGCGGGGTCCATGTGGTGCGTGTGGATCGAAGCCGCGTCGGGCGGCTGGATGCGCCAGAGGTGGTGCACGGTGCGGGCCAGCAACCGCAACATGCCGCGCGTGCGTTGGAAGGTGCTGAGCGACGCGGTTTTTTCGGTCAGCATTTCGAGCAGCTTGGGATGCAGCGGGTAGCTGCGCGCGAACTGGTCGCGCAGCTCCGGGTCGGCGGCGTCGGCCGGTAGCGCGTCGCGGTTCGAATTCCAGACCTGGGAATATGCCGCGATTACGGTTTGGGCGGCATCCAGATCGACGTGTTCGAAGAGGCGCGCGCGCAGCACGTTGGGCGTCTCGTCTTCCTCTGTGGGGTTGAGGGGTGTGGTGCTCCGTACGGCGACGCTTTCGGCCTCGGTCATGGCAGCCGCGGCCCGTTCGTTCTCTTCTTTATAGGCATCGCCCGCCTTGTCGTCCTTTCCCAGCGCCAAGGTGTAGACGAGTGCCACCTGGGGCGTGGAGGCGACGGCCTTGAACAGGTCGTGTATGAAGGCGGCGAATTGTTTGGATGCGTCCGTGAATGCGCGCTCCACTTTGCGCAGGTATACGGAAATCTCGTCGAGCAGGATCAGCGTAGGCTGGCCGCCGAAAAGCTCGCGAATGGTGTCCGCGCCCGGTGCGATGTGCTTTTCGTCGCTCACGCGCACGCGCTCGTAGCCCGCGCGGCCGGCCAAGCGGTACGCCATCTCGCCCCATAAAGAGCGGGCGAGCAGCCCCGTTTCGAGCGTGAGTCCGTTGGCAGGGTCGGCGTTCTCTCCGTCGAGAGCGGCGATGCGGACGGCGCCCGATGGAAGAATCGCGGGATCGACATAGTTCAAAAGGTTCGGAACGTCCTTTGCCCCGCGCACTGCATGCACGAGTGCGATGAGCGCGTGCGTCTTGCCGCCCCCGTATTGCGTTCCCAGCCGGATGATCGACGAGACTTCCCCGCCCTTGCCGGACAGCCGCAGGCAGACCGCCTTGAGCAACTCCTTCATGCCTCGCGTAGGGTAGCTCCTGGCAAAGAATGCGGCAGGGTCGAGGTAGTCGGCGGGGGCGGTGCCGTTCACCACGCGCGAAAGGTCGGCCATGAATTCGTCGTCGCGAACGGTGCCGCCCAGCACGTCGGCTCGGGGGCGGCAGGTCGAGAATATGGTTGGCAGACCCATGGCGGCTGAGATACTCCAGTGTATGCTTTCGGCAGGGTCGAGGCAATTGTGTTATAATGATGTTGCATTTGATCTCCCGCCAATCGTCCTGGTTTCATCTCCTCCGATTCGCTGCCGTCAAATCCCAGAAGGAAAACGCATGAAGAACATCTTTGTAGGTAACCTCAGTTTTGGGGCCACGGAAGATAGTGTCCGTTCGCTCTTTGCAACTCACGGAACCGTGGATCGGGTCAATATCGTGACCGACCGCGACACAGGACAAGCGCGAGGATTCGGCTTTGTCGAAATGGCTAATGACGCCGAGGGCGACAAGGCTATTGCCGCTCTCAATGGCCGGGATCTCGACGGTAGAGCCCTTAACGTCAACGAAGCCCATCCGAAACCGGCTGGTGGTGGCCGCGGTTCTAACGGCGGCGGCTATCGGGGCCGCTCATAACAATGCGGGGTCGTGTGGCTCTATTCGGGAGCCACACGCATCGCTGGCGATTATGTCAACCAATGTGACAAGTTTCCCGCATAATACCGGGGTTAACAACGGCAGGCGGGTTATCGAGCGCCTCAAGGGAACCGGTCTGGTCACCACGGAGCGCGGCAAAGAGAGCTCCGTGAGATATCATCTGTCTTTAACCCAAGATGAAGTCGATTCCGGCACCGGAGACCAACCGCACTTTGGGCCGAAGAACTTTGCCGGCCAGATTTGGTGCCCGCACGATGGATCTTTCGTGGCTATCCATCTGGGGCAGATCATGACTTTGCGCATGGAAGACGGGCGGCGGCTCCGCTTCACGCACCGAAATCGCGATGGCGGGATTACGGTAACGCAGTGGATCGGGTGATTGCGTCGCGCTTCGCGCACTTGGCCCAACGGACCGGTAACGACGCCGATGAGCACTTCCGTTCGCAGATGGGGCGGCTACCCGCGCGCGCCCTACGAAGGGTCTGCGTATGCTAAATAATATAAGGAGAGGGAAAAATCCGATCTATGGCCTCTTCCCGGCAGCATGCCGCCCCCCCGGCTCCCGAACGAGCGCCGGTTCCGGAGCCCACGCTTGCGGAGCGCGGCCGCACTCTCATCCAGTTTGGACACATCGGGACGCTCTCGACCCACTCGCGCAAACAGCCCGGATTCCCCTTCGGCTCGGTAATGCCCTACGCCCCGGACGAACAGGGCCGGCCGGTGTTCCTAATCAGCAACATGGCGATGCATACGCAGAACCTGAAGGCGGATGCGCGCGCCAGCCTGCTGGTGATGCAAGAGGGCGGTGAAGACCCGTTAGGCGCCGCCCGGATCACCCTGGTTGGCGAAGTCGTGCCGGTTCCCGAGGCGGAGACCGATGCGGTGCGGGGCCTGTACCTTGGCCGCCACCAGAGTGCCCGCTATTGGGTGGATTTCGACGATTTTGGCTTTTACCGGATGCCACCGGCGGATGTCTACTTTATCGGTGGTTTCGGCGTGATGGGTTGGGTTTCGGCCGATGAGTATGCCGGTAGCCAACCGGACCCGCTGGCCGGCCACGCCGCTGGAATCTTGCGGCATATGAATACGGACCACGCCGGCGCGCTGGTGCTGCTGGCGCGGGCAGCCGGGGAAACCGGCGCGGAAGAGGCCACTATGGCGGCCGTGGACCGCCTGGGATTCCACCTGCGGCTGCGCTCGGGCGATCGGGTGCATGGCGCGCGGATCGCCTTTCTGCGGGAGGTCCGCGATCCAGAGGGAGTACGCGCCGTACTGGTCGAAATGGTGCGCGCGGCCCGTATCCGAGATGACGGGGTGTTGTTACCCTAATTTCGCGGCTTGCTTTCAAGGCGAATTTAAGTTTAAGATAACGATGTGGATAACTCCGAATTGGAGGGAGCTGCAGGATGATCTATTCTCGTTCCGCCGAGTACGCCATTAGGGCTTTCGTGCACTTGGCACAGATGCCGGAGGGAAAATATGCGATGGTCAAGAACATTGCGGAGCATGAAGACATTCCGGCACACTTCCTGGCCAAGATTCTTCAGCAACTGGCGCGGAAGGGACTGCTGCGCTCGAGCAAAGGTCCCACCGGCGGCTTCGCCATGCGGGTGCCGCCCGAGGACGTGAAGCTCTGGGACATTGTGGACGCGCTGGACGGAATGTCGCAATACACCGCCTGCGCCAGCGGCTTGTCGGAATGCTCCGACGAGATGCCTTGTTCCATGCACGATAGCTGGGTGGCTCTCCGTACGCGTATCATAGATTACTTGGAGCAGAATACGATCGCGGACCTGGTGAAGGCGCTGGATCAGAAGCGCAAATCGCTGGCCAAACAACGCAAACCCAAACGCGTGGTTGCGGCCCGCAAATAATCTACTGCATCTAATAGCTAGGGGGTGCCCAATGGGCCAATCTGTCTTGGTCCCCATGGTGGTCGAGCAGACTTCGCGTGGGGAACGCGCATACGATATCTATTCCCGTTTGTTGAAGGAAAACATCATATTCCTGGGCACGCCGATCGACGACAATGTCGCCAATCTGGTAATCGCCCAACTGCTGTTCCTGGAGGCCGAAGATCCGGAAAAGGACGTCTCTATTTACATCAACTCGCCCGGAGGCTCCATTACAGCCGGACTGGCGATTTTGGACACCATGGATTTCATCCGGCCCGATATCGTCACCATTTGCGTGGGCCAGGCGGCTTCCATGGCGGCCGTCCTGCTAGCCAAGGGCAGCAAGGGCAAACGCTTCAGCCTGCCGAATTCCCGCATCATGATCCACCAGCCGTCCATGCAAGGGTTGGCCGGCCAGGCGGCGGACATCGATATCTACGCCAAGGAAATCCTGCGCATGCGCGAGACCCTGAACACGCTGCTGTCGGATGCCACCAGCCAGCCGGTGGATCGTATCGCGCGCGACGTGGACCGCGACTACATCATGAGTCCGGAGCAGGCCGTGGAGTACGGCATGATCGACCGGGTGATCGCCAGCCGCGATCTGGTGCCGGTGGCTGTACCGAAGTAAAGTCTGAGCGGTTCGCCGCCGATTTACTGGGTGTATGAACGTCACAGGCGTCGAGTGGCGAGATCCGAACCCGCCCGAGGCCAGGTATTCTTCGAAGCGTCCGCAGCGGCGCACGCCGAAGGCTGTGGACGCCGACGGCGAGGATGTCATCGAGATCCACGGCCAGACCGACGAAGAGATAGCCGACGGCCTGGACGAATTCGAATAGCCGGCAACCTTACTTCGCATGGCCATCCCGTGATCCCCTGCCCGCCGGTCGCAACGCGGCGCAATTTTTTTTGCTTTCCATTTCAATCGTTTGCGCGAAATGCCCAGCGGATCGCCGGGGGCCTCGTGTCATCGTTAAATCAAGAAGGGCGCTGCGCTGACTCGGCAGCGTTCCCGATGAGGAGCGTATTTGGGGCGCTTCTCCCGTCCCAGCCGGAATTCAGCGGCCGGCTGCTGGCGAACCACCCGGAGCCCTTGAGAAAGGCTTGCCGGCCAATCTACGACGGTTGTCCGAACGGGGTCGGACGAGGCACGGCGGCCTCCGATCCGATAGGTATCGCCGCGCCCGGCCTCCTTGCAGCTATTTGCGGGAGGCCGGGCGGCGACGGTTTCAAACACTGATGGATGCTTTGGCGAGTATGCCTCCATCGCAGACCAGGTGCGATCCGGTCACATAAGACGCCTCGTCCGACAGAAGCCAGACCACGGCCCGCGCCGGTTCGTCCGGGCTTGCCAGGCGGCCCAGCGGCACTTCTTCGCAGATGCGCCGCCGCATCTCGGGCATCGCCGCAGGCTCCACATTGGCCCACATCAGGCGGGTCTCGGTGGCGCCGGGCACGACCGCGTTGACCCGTATATCGTATTTCGCGTAATCCACCGCCATGCAACGCACCAGCGCCGAAAGGCCGCCCTTGGAGGCGCTATAAGCGCCCGCGGCGCCCGCAGCGAAGGCCACCGACGCGGCCGGCGACGATGTACACACGATGGATCCCGGCGTTCCCGCTTTCAGAATCTGCTGCAGCGCATACTTGCAGGTGAGATAAATGCCGGTTAAATTGGTGTCCAGCACGCGCTTCCATGTCTCGAACGGCAGTTCGTGCAGGAAGCCCCCGGCATCCAAGCCCGCATTCGCAAATACGCCGTAGAGCGGCCCGAGCTTGGCGACGGTCTCCTCAAACGCACGCGCTACGCTCTCCTCGCGCGAAACGTCGCATTCCAACCCGACCGTTGCGCAGGCGCCGGCGGCCAGCGCCGCGGCGGATGCGTCCCTTGCCGCGGGTCCGTCGATATCCATTACGGCGACCCGATCGCCGCGCGCGGCGCACTGCATCGCGACCGCCCGGCCGATTCCCGCGCCGCCTCCCGTAACCACGATAGTCCTCACGGCACAAGTTCCTTTAGGGCTTCGGCGATCTGCTGGTTGTGCCGCGCGTTATGCAGCGGGATATAAAGCAACCACTGGTATGCATTCAGCCTGTTGAAGACCGGGAACGGGTGTTCGGCCAGATGGTCCTTCATCGGCTGGTCTATCTCTTCGGCGAGCTTCAATGTCTTGGCGCGGCCCTGTTTATAGCGAGTTATGGTCTCCGCGCGCGTCCACTGGCGATGCGGCGCCAGCCCCGCCGGCGCGATAGCCTTACGGCCGCGGTCCGGGAGCACGCGGCCCAGGAACCTGGTCTTGCGGGCGTCCTGTTGCTCCCAGTCCGGATCGGGCGCGCCTGCCAGAGCTTCCTCGATCTTGCCGAGCATGGCCTGTTCGCCCAGCACCAGATGTTCGGCGGTTTGCTGCACCGACCAGCGGTCCGGCGCGGCCTGCCAACTCCACTGCGCATCGGTCAGGCCAGCGGTGAGTTCCAGGAACTGGTTCTCCGAATCATGCAGCAGCCGGACAACGTAGGCGCGCTCTTCGTTGTTCAGGCCGGGTGCGGGCGTGTGCATGGACGACTTGGGTTCAGTCTATCAAACCTTGCCACGCCGGGTGAATGTAACGGTTGAACTAAGCCCTGCGGCCGACTGCCGAACAAGGGCGCCGCCGAGCTGTCTGGTCAGGATCTCTACAAGCCGCATGCCCAGCGATTCCGAATGCTTCTCGTCGACCGCCGGCGGCAAACCGATTCCGTTGTCCGCCACCGTCATGGTGACGGTGCCCCCATCCGTGCACCGCAGCGAGACCAGAATCTCGCCGTCGCGCTGTCCGGGAAAAGCGTACTTCAGAGAATTGGTGACCAGCTCATTCAAAATCAGGCCGCAGGGTATCATTTGATCCATGGCCAGCGATACCGGATCGAGAGCAAACCGCAAGCGCGCCCGGCCGGCCGCGGCTCCGAACGAATCGAACAGGCCGCGGCAGAGGCGCCTGGCGTATTCACCGAAGTCCACCTCACCCATGTCCTGGGCTCCGTACATCTGCTCGTGAATTAAGGCCATCGAGTGCACCCGGCGCTGGGCATCGCGCAGGGCGTGGCGCGCAACGGCGTCGGGCAGCAACTCGGCTTGCATATTGAGCATACTGGAAATCGTTTGGAGATTGTTCTTGACCCGATGATGCACTTCCCTGAGAAGCACGTCCTTGGCGGCCAGCCACCCGGCTAGAGCCTTCTCGCCGGCCTTCTGCTCGGTGATGTCGACGGACACTCCTCCCAGCAGGCGGTGGCCGGCCGCGTCGTCGAACAGGAAGCGCGAGCAGAGCATCTGGCGAACCTGTCCGTCCGTGGTGGTCACCTCTTGGATGGTGCGCGAAGGCTCGCCCCCTTCGAAAACCGGCGTGTAGGCCTGTAGTTGGGTAGCGATGTCCTCCGCATCGTTCGACGCATTATTGACATAGATCAATCGGCCAGAGTCGTCTTTGATGAACGCCAACACCGGGCTGTGGCGCATGAATGTCCGGAAGCGCACCTCGCTGGCTTGCAGTTCGTCTTCGGCCCGGCTCTTGTCATGGCGCAGAGCGTTTTCCATCAGCGCATGTTTAACGGCCGGCCCCAGACGCCCCAGGCGATCCTTAAAGAGGTAATCGGCCGCGCCTAGCCGCATCATGGTAACAGCCACGTCTTCGCCGATGGTCCCGGACACCACGATGAACGGGATGCTCAACCCGCGCTCCTGTATCAACTGCAGCGCCCGCCGGGCATCCAATTCAGGCATGGTGTAGTCGGCCAGGATCACGTCGGGTACCGGGCTGAGGTGGGCTAGAAAGTCCGGTTCGGTCTCCACCCGTTGCCACTGCGGGTCGAAGCCGCTGCGGCGCAGCTCGATCGCCATCAGCTCGGCATCCGTGGGCCGGTCTTCCAATATCAATACTCTAAGAACGATTATCGCCAGGGCCGTGCGCACCGCCTCGACGAATTCCTTGAATTCCACCGGCTTCACAACATAACTGTGTGCGCCCAGTTCGCGCGCTGTGCGGGCATCGCGATCCTCCCATGATGAACTGAAAACCACGATCGGAATGGCCTGTGTGCGCGCGTCGGCCTTGGCCTGCCGCAACACTTCCATGCCGGCGACCTTCGGCAGCTTGAGATCGAGCAGGATCATCTTGGGTGGATTGTGGAGGTCGCGGCTGGCATACGCGCCCCTGCAGAAGACGAACTCCAGCGCTTCGGCGCCATCGTGTACGATCTTGATTCTATCTGCGAGGCCGTGTTGGCTCAGCACCTGCAGGGTCAACTCCGCGTCGCGGGAGTTGTCGTCCACCAGCAGAATCTCTACGGGATCGTTCACGGTTCCGGCTCCATGGTGAAGTAAAATGTCGCACCTTGTTCGACCTTCGCTTCGGCCCAGACGCCCCCGCCGTGCCGGTGCAGGATTCTTTGCACGATGGCCAGGCCAAGGCCAGTTCCCGGGTAATCGCCCGCGTGGTGCAGCCGCTGGAAGACGCCAAAGAGTTTGTGAACCTGGCGCATGTCGAAGCCGGCGCCATTGTCCCGCACGAAGTAGACGGCGGCATGGCCGTCTGCCCCGGGCAGTGCGCCCACCTCAATTCTGGGCCGCTCGCGCCGGCCAGTGTACTTGATGGCGTTGGAGAGCAGATTGACAAAGACCAGTTTCAATAGCGCCGGGTCGCCCGCACAGGCCGGCAGGTCGCGCACCAGGATTTCGACACGCGGTTCAATCTCAGGCCGCAAGTCGTCGAGCGCCTGCGCCACCAGTTCCGCCGGTGCCACGGGCTGCTTCTGCAAGGGCTGGCGGCTGAGACGCGAAAAAGTTAGCAGCTTGTCAATCAACTCCCCCATTTGCAGCACATTATCGCCGATAACTTCGAGGTAACGTTTAGCTTCTGCGGGAAGCGTCGGCGCATGATCTTCGAGCAGTATCCGCGAAAAGCCGTGGATGGCTCGCAAGGGCGCGCGCAGATCGTGAGAAATGGAATAGGCGAAGGCCCCCAGTTCGCGATTGGCGGCCTCCCGCTGCGCGGTGCGTTCCAGGACGCGTCTCTCCAACCGCGCGTTGATGGTGCGCACTTCCTCCTCCGCGCGTATGCGGGCGCGCTCCTGGGAATCCCTTTGCAACCTGGCTTTGAAGACTGGGGCCAAATCTCGAGCAAGACGCTCCAGGGTCTGGCGATCGCCTTCGCCGTAGTCCGTCGCTTTGTTGGCGACGGCGAAGAGTCCAATCGGTTCCTGTTGGAAGAGGATAGGCGCCGCCAGAACCCTGCGGGACGGCTCTTGTTCGTTGGAAAACACCGAGCGCTCTTCGGTAAGCGCGCGTCCCCAAATGCCAACCCACTCCGCGCGCTGGAAGCGAACGGTTTGCCCGGCGGCTGGCGGCTCCCCGCCAGCCGCCCACCGCCAGATGGGGAACGTCAACGCGCCATCTTCATCGATGTAGCCGAAGATGCCCTCTGCGCTTTGGGTGTGCTCCAGGACTGCGTCCAGCACGGCCGCGAACATCTCCCGCTCGGGCAACGTGAGAAATATCGTGGCAAACCTGGTCTGTAGAGCCATTTCCAGGCGCGATCGGCCGGCTTCTTCCTCCGCCAGCTTCCGCTCGGTGATGTCGGCGCAGGAGCCAATCCATTCCCGGACCCACCCTCCGGGTTCGAGCACCGGCACGCCACGCACGGCCATGTGCCGGTACTCGCCATCGTGCCGCCGCACCCGATATTCCGTCTCGTATACGGTTTGTTTGAGCAGAGCGGCCGCCCAAACCTGGGAAATTCGTTCGCGGTCTTCAGGATGCACGGCGCCAGCCCATCCCCGGCCCTTAATCTCGTCGGCGCACTGACCGGTGAAGGCTCGCCACATAGGCCAATCCTCCACCACGTCGCCCAACGCGTTCTTGGTCCAAACGATCTGCGCGCTGGCCAGTGCCAACGACCGGTAACGCGCCTCGCCGATCCGCAGGGCGTTTTCCAAGGCGTCCCGCTCTCGTATGTCGCGGGCAATCCCGGAGGCGCCCACCACATGGCCGCTGGCGTCGCGTATGGGCGAGATGGTGACGGAGACGCCGATCCGGCAGCCGTCCTTCCGGATGCGCATGGCGGAGTGGTGGCGGATGGTTTCCCCGCGTGCAGTTCTTCCCAGAATGCCCGCAATCTCGCCGGCTTGCCCCGGCGATTCGAGCAGCGCAAGGTGTCGGCCGACGGCTTCCCGCGCGGTGTAACCATAGAGCCTCTCTGCGCCTCCGTTCCAGGTTTCAATGGTGCCGTCCAGCGCCGCACCGATAATGGCGTCGTCGCAGGAGTCTACGATGGCGGCCAGATAGGCCTGCAGCTTTTCCGTGGTTCGATCGTTGGTGGCAAGCATGAGAACGCGTTTCCGAGCCGCGCGCTTCAGCAAGCGGGTGCGGCGCTCAGGAGCGTACGCACCCGGCCAAGCAGCTCCGATCTCGAAAATGGCTTGGGGAGAAAGCTCCACTGGCGGTCCGGCAGGCCGTCGCCTTCCAGGGAATCATGCGGGTAACCGGAGACGAAAAGGACCTTGATATCAGGTCGGAGAGCGGCCAGCCGGTCCGCCAATTGGGGCCCGGTAATGCCGGGCATCGCTACGTCGGTAACCAGGATGTGAATTGGATCGTTATACCCCTCGGCAATGAGCTGGGCTTCTTGGGCATCGCTGGCCTCCAACAGTTGATATCCCCCCTTCTCGAAGTGCATGTGCATGGTGCGGCGAACATCGTCTTCGTCTTCGACCAGCAGGACTGTGGGCGCGGCTTCGGAGGCGGCGGCCAGGCTTTGGCCCTGGATATCGCCCAGCGTACGGAGGTCGGCTAACCGCGGCAGCAGGATCTCGAAGGACGTGCCCAAGCCAACCTCGCTGCGGGCTATGACGTGTCCGCCGCTCTGGATCACGATGCTGTGTACCATGGATAATCCCAGGCCGGTGCCGAATCCGGGTTTCTTGGTAGTGAAGAACGGCTCAAAGATATGGGCCAGCGTGTCCTGGTCCATGCCTTCCCCGCAATCGGATACCAGCAGCCGCACGTAGGGTCCGGGCGGAAAGATCTCCGATTTCGGGCTTCCGGGCCGAATATCGACATTCGAGGTTTCGATACGCAACTCTCCACCCAGGGGCATGGCATCGCGCGCATTCAGCGACAGGTTCAACAGGGCTTGTTTGAGCTGATTGCGGTCGGCACGCACGCGCCCCAGATTCAAGCCCAGGCTGGTGGTCAGGATGCGCTTCTTGCCCAGAACGGACGTGATGGCCGGCCGCATCTCGACGATGGATGCGTTGATGTTCAGCGCCTCCGCGCGCATGCTCTGGTGCCGGCTCAAGGTCAGCAACTGGCTGGTGAGCGCGGTGGCCAAGGATCCCGCGTGTTTGATCTCCAGCGCGCGATCCCGGGCGCCGCCGGAAAGGCTTTCACAAAGCTCGTCGGCGCATCCCAGAATGACCGTAAGCTGGTTGTTGAAATCATGCGCCAGCCCGGCCGCCAGGTTGGCGATGGCCTCCATTCTCTGCGCTTGCATCACGCGCCTCTCCAAATCCCTGCGCTCACCGATATCGCGCAGCACCAGGATGGCGCCTAGGAGTTCATCTGAGCGGTTCTCAGAACAAGCAAGTTCGACGGCGGCTGGCACGCCCGTGCGGGAAGTGAGCTTGTAGGCGCGATTCGTGCAGCGGGGCGCGCCGCGCGCCGGGCCAGCCAGGAGTTCGGCAATGGGATTCTCCGCAGGCGCTCCCGTAGATTCCTCGTGCAACACCAGCACCTCCATCAGCGGCCGTCCGTCTGCGTCCCGGGCAGGCCAGCCGGTGAGCTGCTCGGCGAGCGGGTTCATGAATACCACTTTGCCGTCCGTATCGGTGGCGATTACGCCCTCGCCGATGCTGCGCAGAGTAGTCGCGAGCCACGCTTCACTGTTGCGGAGGCGGCGTTCCATCTCGTGCTTGCGGATGGAAATCTGCACAGTCCTGCGCAGCTCGGAGTCCATGATGGGTTTAAGGATGTAACCGAATGGCTCAGTCTGGGTGGCCCGGTTGATGGTTTCTTCGTCGGCGTGGGCGGTGATGTAGACCACCGGCGTTTCCAGTTCGGTCTTCATCGCCAGCGCTGTGGCGATGCCGTCCATGTCACCCTTCAGCCGGATGTCCATGAGCACCAAATCGAACGGCGTGGATCGGGCAAAGCCGAGCGCTTCTTCGCCGGAGCGAGCGATGGCTGGCACTTTATAACCCAGCCGCTCCAGTCTGGCCTGGATGTCTGCGGCGATAACTCCCTCGTCTTCAACGATCAAGATCTGCTTTTGTGGTTCCATGGCGATCCCCATGTGAATTGGTCCGTCTGGGAACTTGAGTGTGTGGAGGAGGGCGAGTCTCTCACGCAGTTTTGCAGACGGCGCGGCAGCTCCCGCGGGATGGTAGGACTCTGCTGGTACGATCAAATCCCAAGCGATTGAATCTAAATGGATTGGGGTGCGACGCAGCGCGCCAAGGAAACCGGCGCATCACTCCGAGGCTGTTTTCACGCGGTTCGGGACCCCGGAGCTGGGTATTGCGGCGCGCTTCCTGGTACTGGCCGTCGAACGGCCGGGAGGCCTCCCCCGTCCCCGCGGACGACCACTGGCGAGCCGTTCCAGACTCACAATGGCCTGGTTAAGGTCATCGCGTTGCTCCCGTAGCTCGGCAAGAGCTTTGGCTAAGTCCATGGCGCGTATCCTCCTTCACCGGAACCAGCCGTCGCAGAATAAACGACTCCAGCCAACCTGGCAAATGCTAGGTGATGACCGATTATATTACGATTTCCAGGTTTATCAAACCTCGGCGGCCCATGCACTGTAAGCTATAGTACTTTAATCCTGGTAAGGATAACAGTACTACATGCCAGGGTCGGCATTGACTCATGCAGCGTGCGAGAAGGACAATAGCTCCAGTTGAGATTGTACCGCTAGCGGCGATTATCCTCCATCCGGCACGAATCGCGGTCACCCAAACTTCAAGGAGAGACGATGCGAAATTATATATCAGGCAAGATTGGCCGGGCTGCGCTGGCTCCGGCGGCAGTTCTGGCTTTAGCCTTCATTACGATGCAACCGGTTCCAGCGCAGACATTTACCGTGCTCTACACGTTTACGGGCGGCGCCGATGGCGGCACCCCAATGGCAACGCCGCTGCTATACAATGCCGCGCTCTACGGCACTACCAGCGGCGGAGGCACGAACGCCAGCGGAACCATCTACGGATATAGCGTGAAGGAAAAGAAAGAGGTCGCGCTGCACTCATTCGCGGGCTCCGATGGAGCCGATCCGATCGCCGGTTTAGTCCAGGGATCCAACGGCAACTTTTACGGCGTGGCTTACAAGGGCGGCGCCCACAACGATGGCACACTGTTCGAGATCAGCCCCGCAGGCAAGTTCACGCTGCTCAACAGCTTCATCGGGCCCCCATCGGAAGGGATCGGACCCGCCGGAACCTTGGCCTTCGACGCCTTGGGAGATCTGTTTGGGACAACTTATGTTGGCGGCAACCGCAAAGGGTGGGGAACCGTGTTCGAATATTCCGCCGCCGGCGTCTTTTCGACAGGCCAGAGTTTCTCGCCGGATGGCGCGTTGCCCCGGGGGGGATTGAACTACATATCCGGCAAACTCTACGGTACGACGTTCGGGGGCGGCACTCAGCCGTATGGTGGAACCATTTACGAAGTGGGCGTTCAGGCCGCCCTCTACACGTTCACCGGGGGAGCCGACGGGTCGCAACCGTTAGCTAGTTTGATCGGGGACAGCCAGGGTAATCTCTATGGCACAGCCTCAGAGGGCGGTACCGGCAATTTCGGTCTGGGGTATGGGGTGGTGTTCAAGTTTGACACGGTAACCGGCCAGGAGACTGTCCTGCACACGTTCACGGGACCGGATGGCGGTGCTCCGACGGCCCCCCTAACCTGGGATGCACAAGGCAATCTGTATGGCACCACGTCGGTCGGCGGAGCGTTTGGCTACGGCAATGTATTTAAGCTGGATCCGTCGGGCAACTTCACCACCCTGCACGACTTCACGGGCGGCGCGGACGGCGCCAGATCGTATGCCGGCGTGATGGTGGACGCCAAGGGCAACGTCTGGGGCGCCGCCTCCGCCGGCGGCTCGGCTACTGCTCCCGGCGGCTACGGGGCACTCTTCGTCATCTCCCCGCCGGCCACATAGGCGGGCGGGGAGGGCTCGGCCAAGGCAGCGCATGGCTGTGCCACGGGAGATTGCCCATTTCAACACCCTTGTGGCCCAGGCACTCGGCCCAATGCCGCATACCTTGCTGCGGAATGTTGTGGGGCGGACCTCCAGGTCGGGGTGCCCTCTGGGCCGGGTCCTCCAGGACCCGCCCTTCGCGCAACGGAACAGGCGGGTCGAAAACCTGCTCCCCGTAAAGGCTGTTCGTCATGAGGTGCCCGCCGTTGGTGAAGAAGTGACCTGCACCTGGTAGCCGAGGGCGTGCAGGTCGCGAAGCAGCCTCTGGGCACGCCTTCGCGCAGCCTTCGCGTTCAGACGGGCTCCGTACTCGACATAGCTTACCCCTTGATGCAGAATCTTCCCAGTGAGCCGGCAGAGTCGATGGGCGATGGCCCAGATGGCCTTTTTGTGGCCTAACCGTCCCACTATTTTGCGGTAGGCGATCTCGCACACGCTGCCCTTAGACTTTACCGCCGCGTTGGCTACCTGGGTCGGCACCCGATTCAAGCCGGTTTTCATCACTATTGGTGGGCCACAGGCCCATCCCGACAGGACTGGAGGCCCGCCCCACCAGCCGTCCTACGCCAAACTGACACAGGCCCCCAGTTCGGTTAAGCACCTATGGCGGTGAAGCCGCTTCAGAGGCGGCCGAGTAATGTTAAGATTCCCTAATGAAAGCGCTGCTGCTGCTTTGTCTTCTGTCGATACCGGCATCGGCATCTCAGATCGGGATCGGCTTGATCTCCTACGACGTGGTGGTTCCCGCGGGGGTCGCGCCCGGCGTGAATGGTTTCGACATCTACGATTTCACCGGGTTGACCTATGGAATCTTCGCCGGCAACCCGTACGTGACAACTCCTGTGAATCTCGACGATGTTACGCTGACAGTTTTTTTCGTGGGCGGCGGCTCCGCGATGGTGCAGGATAACACCCTGTTTCCTGGCGAGTTCGGACCCCAACTGGAGTTCCCCAGCACCACGGAGATCGCCTCAGCCGAATTGACCGCCACTTTGAGCCAGACCACTTTCACGCTGTCCGATGGCTCCACTTTCACTGCTTCAGCGGACATAACCTTGGATCTGTTGCCGTCGTCGGGTGACATGCTGCAGGCAGGCGTGGACTTCGCGCCGATCTACGCACAATCGGCAGGCGCCTCTACCCCCGAGCCCGCCACTGTCGTACTGTTGTCGCTCGGCATCGCCGGACTGGCGCTCTGGAGGAGAAGATGAAGCCTTTGGCAGCGTTAGCCGCGTTAGCAATGATGTGCGGAGCCATGTCGCTTCACGCGCAGACCACCATCACTTTGGAAAGCCCACTAGCGCCCAACG
>Ga0070761_10001227_pt1 | contig 16147 bp, 11 predicted proteins | sample HubBroMetageREF1_FD_66724 | JGI IMG/M metagenome (GOLD analysis project Ga0070761, IMG submission 66724) | Reference soil microbial communities from the Hubbard Brook experimental Forest, New Hampshire, USA - Hubbard Brook CCASE Soil... | ecosystem: Environmental > Terrestrial > Soil >... | reverse complement strand
GAGCCGGTCGGGCACTCGACGCGGAAGTCATCCCCGTAGAAGTAGTGGTAGCGCTGCAGCGATTCGACGAGCAGGTAGTTCAGGGGAAACCAGATGGGCCCCCGCCAGTTCGAGTTGCCCCCGAAGAGGCCCGAGTTGGCGTCGCCCGGTACGTACTCGACCCGATACTCGCGGCCCTGCGCTTGAAGGACGTACGGCCGATCCTTGTGGACCCGGCTGAGGGCGCGCACCCCGTAGGGCGAGAGAAATTCGTTCTCGTCGAGCACGTAGCGAAGCACGCGCGTCAGACGGTCGCGCGAAGGAATCGCCAAAAGGCGTCGCCCGCTGGCGCGATCGGCCGAAGTCTCGAGGTATGAAATATGACGGGCCAAATCCTGCCGGTTGGCCAGAAACCAATCCAGACGCTTCTTGAAGCCGGGAAGGCCGTCGAGCACGGAGCGCTCGAGGGCTTCGACGGCGAAGAGCGGAATGATGCCGACCATCGATCGCGTGCGCATCGACTCTGAGCGCCCGTCGACATGGAGCTGGTCGTAGTAGAAGCCATCTTCCTCGTCCCACAGCCCCCGGCCACCGAAGGAGTTCATCGCGTCAACGATTCCGACGAAGTGCTCGAAGAACTTGGACGCGACGTCCTCGTACGTGGAGTCTTGCGCGGCGATCTCGAGCGCAATGGCCAGCATCGTCGACGCATAGAACGCCATCCACGCCGTTCCGTCGGCCTGCTCGAGGGTGCCTCCGGTCGGCAGAGGCTGCGAGCGATCGAAGATCCCGATGTTGTCGAGCCCGAGAAAGCCGCCGGAAAATAGGTTGTTGCCGTCGGCGTCTTTGCGATTGACCCACCAGGTGAAGTTCAGGAGCAGCTTGTGGAAGACGCGCTTGAGAAAGCCGAGATCTCGCTCTCCGCGTTTGGCCGCAATCTTGTAGATGCGCCACGCCGCCCACGCGTGAACCGGAGGATTGACGTCGCCGAACGCGTATTCGTAGGCGGGAATCTGCCCGTTGGGGTGCATATACCATTCGCGCAGAATGAGGAGAATCTGCTCCTTGGCGAACGTCGGGTCGATCTTCGCGAAGGGCACCATGTGGAAGGCCAAGTCCCAGGCGGCAAACCAGGGGTACTCCCACTTGTCGGGCATCGAAATGACGTCGCGGCAGTAGACCTGACGCCAGTCGCTGTTGCGCACGGTCTTGCGCCCGGGCGGCGGAGCGGGCTGGGTGGGGTCGCCCGCGAGCCAGTGCTCGACGATGTAGTGGTAGAACTGCTTGCTCCAGAGCAGGCCTGCGTAGGCCTGGCGCGCGACGCCGCGTTCTTCGGTCGTGGCCGTGGCGGGGATCCGGTCGCCGTAGAATTCGTCGGCTTCGGCCAGCCGTTGCGCCATCGTGCGGTCGAACTCGTCGTCGAGGTTCGTGCCCGTCAGCTCGGCTTCGGCGGTCAGGCGCAGGCGAAGCACGATTTCACCGCGGGCCGGCACCCACAGGCGATAGTGGGCCGCGGCCTTCGTCCCCGTCGCGTCGGTGCGCAGGGCTTTGCGGCGGCCGTGGACGACATATTCGTGGAAGGCGTCTTTCGCTGACGCTCCCGACCGGGTTCCGTAGAGGCGATCCGTGTTCGTCTCGTTTTCCGTGAACAAGAACTCGGGGGATCCCACGCGCGGGTCGATGCGAAGAATCATCGGCGAGAGCGCCGCGTGATCGGCGCGAATGGCGTCAGGCGCGATCTGCTCCAGACGCGGTCTCGTCCCGTACGACTCGCCCTCGCGGCCCCACGACCACGTGTTGCGAAACCATAACGTCGGCAAGACGCGCAAGGCCGCAGCCTGCGGCCCGCGATTCGCAATCGTGATGCGAATCAGGATGTCGTCGGGGCTACCTTTCGCGTATTCAGCCGTGACGTCGAAGTACCGGTCGTCGTCGAAGACGCCGGTATCGACGAGCTCGTACTCGGGCACGCCATAACCTCTGCGGCCGTTTTCTTCGACCAGCTTGGCGTACGGAAAGGCGGCCTGCGGATACTTGTAGAGGGCCTTGGCGTACGAATACGTCGGCGTCGCGTCGAGGTAGTAGTAGCACTCCTTCACGTCCTCTCCGTGATTCCCCTCGGGATTGGTGAGACCGAATATGCGCTCTTTGAGGATCGGGTCGCGCTCATTCCAGAGCGCGAGAGCGAAGCAAAGGCGCGCCTGCCGGTCGCAGAATCCCAGCAGCCCGTCCTCCCCCCAGCGGTAGGCTCGGCTTCTGGCCTGATCATGGGAGAAGTCGGCCCAACAGTCGCCTCGCTCGGAGTAATCCTCGCGGACCGTGCCCCATTGACGCTCGGACAGGTACGGGCCAAAGCGCTTCCAGTTCCGGGTGCGCGTGTCGTCTTCGTGCAGACGCCCGAACTCCGCCAGCGCCGGGGGAGGTCGGCTGCTCATGTTCCTGGTCCCGTCTGCAGTCATCGACCAACCCTACAGCACCCGTACCCGCCGCCGTCGACCGGCGCAATGAGGTGAATCGGGAACGCGCGGCGCTTGGGACGCGGCGGATGTCGCCGAGCTGGCGTGCGCTTGGGGGTGGAGTTAGGCGGGGGCTCTTGGGGCGTCGGCTTCGAAGATCTTCGTTGGCTCGGGGATGCTTCGATCGGGCGCCTTCGACGCTGAGCGCGCGTCGCGGTAGGTCCGGCAGCGCTCGAGGAGCTCGCCGGTGGTTTTGGGCATCGGCACTCGGGCGCGGGCGATGTACATGATGATTTCTTTGGCGTCGCGGATCAGGCTCAGGCCTTGGGCGATAGGGGGCGCGGGAGAGGCTCCGGGCGCTAGTTTGGGTGAGAATCGCGAGAGCGCTTCTCCGGAGACGACGAGCGACGTCCAAACGTCGAAGATGTCGTCGTCGGTGCGTAGAGTCTCGGCGTGGGTCTTGGCCGCGTGCGCGAAGGCACCGAGGAGGGGTTCGATCGCGGCGAAGGTGGGTAAACCTCGGAACGTCTCGAGGAGCACCTCGGCGATGCGGTCGATGGCCGCCATGGTGTGAGCGATCTTGACGTAGCGGCTCTTGTAGAACTCGGCGATCGGGAAGGAGAACGCTTTGAAGGGCTCACCCCAGAGCTCGTCGAGCCCCTCTTCGCCGCTTCGATGCAAGACGAGTCTCGACAGCGCGAGGGCTTCTTCGAGGTGCTTGCCGCACTCGTCCATGAGGGCGTTGTCCGGCTCGATTTCCACGCCGAGGGCTTGCATTTCGACGACCTTCCGGAAGATGTCCGCCGCTCGATTGAAGAGGGCACCGGCGAGCATCCCGCCCTTCACGCGGCGGCGGTCGGGGTCGGCCTCGAGCTCGAAGGACCGTCGAGCCTCGCGCAAACGGCTGCCGGGAACGTTGATCCCGTGCTCGACGTGGTTGAAGAGGCGCCGCGTGAGCGCGTCGATCAATTCTTTTTTTGCGCGGAGAGTGTCTGCGGGTGCCTCGTAAGCGCGGATCCAATATCCGTAATAGAAAACGCGGGGACGACCGTCGATGACCCGCTGGGTTCCCAAGGCAATGGCGTCGTCCAACTGCAAACCTCGCTGGATTGTAGCAAGCTTGCCAAGGATCGCGTTTCGCCATCGTTTCGGCGAATCGCGATCCCGCCCGACAGAGATATTGAGAGTAGGGAGGGCGGAAGATCGGGAGTGCCGAATCGGTGCGCTCAGAGAAGGAACGGCTTGATGCGATCGACAAGCTGGGACACGGCCGGTCGGTATCCGTAGAGCGGGTCGCTCGGGTCGGCGCTGTCCGCGACACGGATCGGGCAAATGGACGAAACGATGCCCTGCGTCCGCATCCGCTTCGCGAGGAGAAGCTCGCGCACGGTGGGATAGGCCTTCGCCGCGAGCTGAGACGTGGGGGGGTCGTCGTCGCAGATGGAAGGCGTCTCCGCGTGCGTGAGCGCGGTCGCCGTCGAAGGGCAGTCGCACGAGTAGTTGGTCCCTGGCTGCGTGCAATCGCGCGGCGTCGCCAAGGGGAACGTGCATGCGTATTGGCGGTCGACGTTCAGGGGAGACCGTCCGAGCGGCGGGTCCGTGATCCATTTGCGACCGCTCACGGGGTCGGTGTTGCTCGCCGCCGTCGTCGGTGCGAGCGCGTTCGTGCCGCTCGGGTCGAACGTCACGCCCGTAATCATCTGCCGAGGCAGATACGAGGCCCCCCGCCACCCCCGTGTGAGAGACCTCATGCCCCGAATCCCCCCCGCCCATCCCTGAGCGCCGCATGGCCAAGCATCGATCGTTCCCTCTCGGCCGTTATGCAGAGACGCCCAAAAGCTCGCACCGCGAGCGTGCCACCAGAGGGGGGTCGGCCCAAACCGTGACATCCGTGTCGCGACGCGGCCCTTTCATCCATCTCTCATGGCTGCGAGGGCGACGCTTCGGCACTCGTCGAGCGAGACTTCGCGAAGCGAGAGCTTCACCTTGGCGAACCGGCCTGTGGCGACGCTGAGCCGGTCGACGCCGAGCCCGACCAAGATCCGCGCAAGATGCGGATCGCCGGCCATCTCGCCGCAGACGGTCACCGCGCGCGAATGCGTGCGGGCGCTGGCGACGATCCGCTCGATCATGCGTAGCACGCGCCGATCGATCGACAGCACGCTGTCGGTGCGGCGCCGTCCCGTGATTTCGGCGTGAAGATCGTTCGTACCTATCGAGAGAAAATCCGAAGCTCGTGCAATTTCGTCGATTCGTTCGACGGCGGCGGGGTGCTCGATCATGGCACCGACCGGAAGCTTGCCCTCCGTTCGAGCCCGAACGCTCTCGACCTCGTGCGCGCGGTTCACGTACGGCAAGAGGAGCTGGATGTCGGCCCGCTCTGCCGCGCGGAGCGAAGCGCGGAGCTGAGCCTCGAGAAGAGCGGGGTGCAAGAGGAGAAGCTCGATTCCACGCGCCAGCGACCCGACCGGCGGGCGCAGCCAGGGAAGCGATTTGTCGGCCGCCACGTCGAAGAGCCGCACGACGACCGGAGCGCCGTCGACGCGCGCTGCAATCGCGCGCACCGCGCCGAACTGTTCGGCCTCGCTCGGGGCGTTGTTGTGGCCCGAGAAGAGCAGCTCGGTCCGCACGAGGCCGATGCCCTCCGCGGCAGGGGGCACATGCTCGTGCAAAGACCCGATGTTGACGTGGATCCCGATGCCCAAATGAGAAAGCGGTTGCGTGACGTCCTCTGCGTCCTCGGCTCGAACGCGCATCCAAAGCTCGCGCCGCGCGTGCGCCTCGCGCGTCGCCTCATCGCTCGGTGAGATCCACACGGAAGCGACGCTCGAGGTTGCGTCCACGATGATACCGTCGCCGTCGTGGACGGTCAGGACGGCCTCGGGGCGAATGAATGCGACCGGGATGTCGCGCGCTCGAGCGAGGATCACGGCGTGCGAGGTGTGGCCGCCGCCCTGCTCGAGGTCGTCGGAGGCCGCCGCGATTCCGACGACGCGGGCGGGCAGCGATGCGACGACCGAGGGCGTGAGCGTCGCTGTGACCAATACGCAATCGCCTTCGCGACCGTCGAGCAGGAGCTCGATGGATCGCTCGTCACACGCGAGCCCGTCGAGCAGGCGCGCCCGCGCGTCGGTGAGCAGGTCGGTCGTCACCTGGGACGTGGCCTCATTGACCACGTCCTCCGCGTTTTCCCCGGCGTCGACTCGCGCGAGCATCGCGGGGCCGAGCTCCTTGAGGATGGCCACTTCGGGCTCGAAGAGCTCAGCCTCCGTCTGGGGGAGCAGTCGAGCGAGCTGCTCGACGCCGGCGATCGCCCGAGCGACCGAGCGAGCCAGGCGCGCGTGCTCTTGCTGCACGGTGGCCGCGACGCGTGAGGGCGGGGGATCGCTCGCCCAGACGACGGCGCGGCCGATCGCGAGGCCCTCCACCACCGAGACGCCGGGCTCAGGTTCGCCCCGACCTTTCGGGCTTTCGTCGGGCATGGGACCAATTGACCGCGTTGTCCTCCAAAATGCACGTCCTACGGTCAAAGCGAGCCGATCGGGGCACTGGGACGGCGCGAAACCGGACCTTGTTCTGCAGGATGGATGAGGTTGCGGGCCATCTGGGCGCCTAGCGACGTTCCGCCGACGCTGCCCCTAGGGGCTCGACGCCGTGGCCGTCTTGGCCGTGGTCGCCGGAGTGCCGCCGCGCGCGACGAGGCGCTCCGTTTCGATCCACAACCTTTCGGCGAGCGCGTCGTCGAGCGCCGCGGCGCTGGGCTTCGCGGGCTTCGAGTCGACGAAGTACTTGCCCGAGATCTCTCCCGCCGCGGGTGATGTCGTGAGGTACAGGGAGGTGCGCGCGCCCTGCGCGGGCGACCTGAAGAACCACCTCGCGATGACTCGGAACACGACGCCGTAGTCGCGCGCAAGCTCGGTCGAGACAACACCTGGGTGAAGCGCGTTCGCGACGACGTGCCACCCCTCGAGCCGCTTCGCCAACGCACGAACGAAGAGCAAATTGGCGAGCTTCGACCTCGGGTACGCTCCGTCCCAGCGCTTCTCGCCCTGCAGATCTTCGAAGTCAATCCTCGCGCCCGAGTGGATGCCCGAGGACACCACGACGATGCGCGACGGGGCCGACGCCTTGAGCAACGGCAAGAGAAGGTCGGTGAGCAAAAAGTGGCCGACATGGTTCACGCCGAAGTCCATCTCGAGCCCGTCGGTCGTGAGCTGTCGGCCCTTCGTCATGACGCCGGCATTCTCGACGAGAACATCGAGTCTCGAAAATTTCGCCGCGAACGCATTCGCGAACTCGTGCACCGACGCGAGCGATGCGAGGTCGAGCTGCATCACGTAGAGGTCGCGGCTCTCCGTCTTTGCCGCAACCTCGGCCACGACCTTGCCGCCTTTCGCCACGTCGCGACAAGCGATCACCACGGTCGCGCCGCGCGACGCGAGCCCTTCGACCGTCGCTTTGCCGATGCCTGAGGTGCCGCCGGTCACGATACAGACCTTGTCCTTCATGACGTCCTCGCTTGCAGGGCTGGGCGCGCTCCGTACGGACTGGCGCGACAGGTTGCGTCCCTGCGCGTGAGCGAGCGCCGAGGGTGCTTGGCAACCGACGATCGCCGGAGCCTCGTGGATGAGCACCGGGTTCGTCAGCGCCTCCACCATGAAAAGCGCGAAGTCCACCCTACGCACCAGGTTGCTCTTCAACACAGGGTCGCCCGCGTGACCGCTCCAGACAGGGAGGCCTTGGCTCTCGCCCTCCTCCAAGTCGCTGCCGCGCACCACGGTCCAGGGTCGGGCGCTGGCGAAGATCCATCGGCACGCCTCCACCTGGTCGTTTAGCTCCGCCACGCGAGCGAGCCTTGCGAGCCCACCGAAGACGCTCACGATCGCCTTGAGCTTCCACGAGTACACGTCCTGGCCGTCGCGCGTGATGTGCCATCCGCACGAGAACACCAGGCGTGCGTCTGCCGGGGCGTGGTCGAGGACCGCCCGAGCCGTGCCCGACGCGTACTGCCGCATTCCCCAGGGGACGAGCACCGTAAGCACCCCGTCGCATCCCGCGACAGCGCGCCGGATGAGATCCGAATCGTTCGTCTGTCCCGCCATCACCGTGATGCGCCCTTTGAAGCGTTCGAGCTTCGGGACGCTTTTCTGGCGGCACACGCCGACGACCTCGTCCCCGCGGTCCAGCGCGTGCTGGATCATGCACTGGCCCAGCTTCCCAGATGCCCCGACGATGCAGACTTTTGACATTGGAATCTCCTCGGTAGGTTGCTTCCGCCGCGACAGCGACCCGCTTCGAGAACCGCACGTCTGCATAATCGAATAGAAAATCCACTTTTTCGCATCCGTGTTATGCGTTTGCGCATGGACTGGCGAGGCGTGAGGTTCGACTGGAATCGTGCCCGCGCCTTCTTCGTCACCGCCGAGGAGGGCTCGTTCTCCGCTGCCGGCCGCGCCCTCGGCATCGCGCAGCCCACCATCGGACGCCAGGTGGCGGCTCTCGAGGAGGAGCTCGGAGTCGCGCTCTTCGAAAGGACCGGTCATGCGGTCGAGCTGACGTTGGCCGGTGTGGATCTCATGGAGCACGTGCGCGCGATGAGCGACGCGGCCACACGCGTGTCGCTGGCCGCCACAGGCCAATCGCTTTCGATCGACGGCACTGTTTGCATTACCGCCAGCGAGCTCATTGCGGCGTATATCCTGCCGCCGATCATTGGCCGCCTGCGCCTAGCCCACCCGGGCATCGAGATCGAAATCATCGCCTCGAACAGCGCAACCGACCTGCGGCGCCGCGAGGCCGACATCGCTGTCCGCAACTTCACGTCGACGCAGCCGGACCTCATCGCCAAGAAGATCGCCGACCGAGACGCGAGGCTCTACGCGACCCCGGCGTATCTCGAGAAAATCGGGAGCCCCGAGTCGCCCGCAGATCTGTCGCGCGCGGACTTCTTCGGCTTCGACCGCACGGAAATAATGATCAAGGGCTTGCGGGCTCTTGGAATGGATCTGAGTACCAAGAACTTCCCGATCGTCACCAACAACCATCTCGTGCAGTGGGAGCTCGCCAAGCAGGGAGTTGGCATCTGCATCGTCATGGACGAAGTGGGCGACGCCGAGCCTCGGGTCCGCCGTGTACTGCCGAGCCTGCCGCCGATTCCCGTGCCGGTCTGGCTTGCGACGCACCGTGAGATACATACGAGCCGACGTATCCGCGTCGTGTTCGATCTGCTCGCCGACGAGCTAAGCAAGTCCGCACCGACCCGAAGGCGCGAGAGAGCGTCGTCCTGAACCCGTGCTTCATCGCGCCGGGGCGCTGGGGGCTCACCTTGGGGGGCGGTCGTCCACGCGGGTGAGCCTTCGAAGCGGAAGGGCCAGAAGAAGGCCTCGTCAATGATTCGAATCACCACACTTCGTTCCGCCCCTTCGTTCGTTCACGGGCTCGTGCGCGATTTCCGCGTTCGGTGGGCGCTCGAGGAGGCGGGGTTGCCCTACGAAGTGGCTTACCCTATTCGAGTCGGGGGCCATCGTGCACCACATTGCGGAGCAGAGCGGAGTGCTCATGCCGAAGGATGCGCACGGTCGCGCGCGCACGCTGACGTGGATGCTCGCGGCGCTCAATTCGACCGAGCCCGCGATCTTGAACCTCCTCGAGGTCGATTTCTTCCATCCGCAGGCCGAATGGACCACGGCGCGCCGGCCCGCGGTCGTTGCGTTCTTGAACGGGCGGCTCCCAAGCCTATCGGCATGGCTGGCGGGCCGCGAATACCTCGAAGATGGCTCTCAGCTGCCGGCGATCTCCCTCAGGAGCGCCGTCCTCCGCATCCCGACCGAGCTCGTGAACGAGACGCCGCATCTGGAGGCCTACCGCCTTCGATGCGAGGCGCCTCCGGCCTTCCCGAAGGCGGTCGCCGATCCGATGAAGGGGCTCGCGGACGGCGTGCCATCGCCCAAGCCGTGTTCCTCCAGGCTACCATCCTTCGCGCCCGATGCTGCACGAGCTCTATTTCTTCGTGGTCGTGCCGCTGTCGCTCGTTCTCGGCGCGGTCGCTCTCTTTCTGATCCTGTTCGAGCCGAGCGTCGCCTATCGCATCGTTTGCCCCACGACGGCGCCGCGCGACGCGGCGTTTGCGGAGCACCTGGCGACCCTGTGCGGCGCGGTGCGGAGGCGCGTCGACTCCATCGAAGTCTTCTCGCGCGGCGAATCGTTCTACGAGGCAGAGCTCGTCGCCATTCGGGCGGCGACGCGGAGCGTTCATCTCGAGGCGTACATATTTCACACGGGCCGCGCAGCAGATCGCTTCGTTCAAGCGCTGACCGAGCGGGCGCGCGCCGGCGTGAAAGTGCGCCTCACCCTGGATGCGTTCGGCAACCTCTTCACGCGCAATGGCTATTTTCGAGAGCTCGAGGTCGCAGGCGGAGAAGTGCGATGGTACCAACCCCTTCGTTGGTACACGCTCAAGCGTTACAACAATCGCACGCACCGCGAGCTTCTCGTCGTCGATGGCCACGTGGCGTTCGTCGGAGGGGCCGGCATCGCCGACTGGTGGATTGGCGCCGGCGGGAAGCCTCCGTGGCGCGATACGGTCCTTCGTTTCGAGGGCGCGCTGGTGCCGGCCTTGCTAGCCGTCTTCGCCGAGAACTGGCTCGCCGCCGCGGGTGAGATCCTTTTCGGTGACGATGACCGCCCGGCTGTCGGCTCGCCGAAGGGCGCGCGGGAAGACGACTGCGCCGTGCCGCTCGGCTTTCTCGTTCAGAGCACGCCCAGCGAGGCGCGCGCGACTCGAGCGCGCCTTCTGCTTCAGACTCTCGTCGCCAGCGCGCGTCAGACGATTCGAATTCAAACTCCGTATTTCGTCCCGGATCGCAGTGCGCGGCGCGAGCTCGTGCGGGCTGCGCAGCGCGGGGTATCCATCGAGATCATCGTGCCGGGCTCGTGGAACAACCACAAGGCGACGCGCCTCGCGAGTCGCGCAAGGTACGGGGATCTGCTCAAGGCCGGCATCGTCATCCGTGAGTACGGAATCTCGATGATTCATGCGAAGATCCTGATCGTCGATGAGCACGTGTGCGTCGTCGGTTCGACGAATTGGGACAACCGGTCGACGAGCCTCAACGACGAGATCAATCTCGTCGTCTCGAGCGACGCGCTCGCGGCTCGTCTTGGCGAGGATTTCGCGAAGGATAGCTCCGAGAGCCGTCCGGTGACCTACGAGGAGTGGCGGCGGCGCAGCGCCTTGGAGAGGATGACCGGCGTGTTGGCGAGCACGTTGGCACGTCAGGCGTGAGGCGCGGGCGAGGCGCGCCGCCGCGTTTCCGTTTCGAGCACCAAGCCGCTCGCGTCGTGATGATTTCGCACCGGGGCCCCAGTCGCGGCAGCATTCATGGCGCCTGCAGCTTTGCCGTTGGATGCAGGCGCCGGGCCGATGCGCTTGATGCCGAGCCACGCTGACATCACTGTCGTGCATGCTGTGAACTGGACGCAACAGTTGAGCCGTATCCGGTGGGACATGGCGCCACCGACGAGCTGTCGCTTTCGTCCGACGAGTCGGCGATCCGAACGGTCTCGGTCCCGCGATGCAATGGGGCGGATCGTCGCGCGCGCGGGATTCCGTGCACGTCACGTGGCCAAAAACGCGATGCGCGCGCTTCTTGCACAACGGCCCAGCAACAACGCCTTGCCGTCACGCGTAGGTGTGGCAGCAGGACCAAGCGTTTTCTTTTTCTTCGCGGAGGTATCGATGAAAAGGCTGCAACGGATGACCTGGGGTGTGCATTTTCTAGCGCCTGCCTTGCTGGCGCTTCCGAGCTGTAGCGGCGTGAACGGTTGGGGGAGCAGCGAGAGCTGCTGCGCCGGCGCCACGCCGGTGGAGCCCAACTGCACGGATTGGAACGCCTATGACCCGGATTGGCACCGATGTCATTGGGGTGAGCGGGGAATCAATTGGTGCAACGCGCCTCTGGGCTACACCGAAACCGTCGACGCGGGCTCGACCGGGACCGGGACGTCTGGCTCAGGTACAAGCACAACCGCGGACGCCGGCGAGACCGCATCCCCCGATGGCGCTACGGGAAGCGGAGGGTCTGGGGCAACTGCCGACTCGGGGACCGCGTCCAGCAGCACGGGGACCGCGTCCAGCGGCACGGGGACCGGTGCGGGCGGCGCGGGCGGCGCGGGCGGCGCCGACGCGAGCAGCACGATGGGCGCTGGGGATAGCGGCCAGGCGATCACGTGCACCGTCGGCGCCACCTGTCCGGCGGGCAACGATTGCGTGTCCGGGTCATGCCAGCCATGCGTTGGCGGGGTTTGCGCATGCCAGCGCGACGACGATTGCCCTGCGAATCAGATCTGCGATCACACCGCCGGGACGTGCACCCAGCCGCCGCCTGCGTGCACTGCGCTGACGACCGAAGCGGCCTGCGTCGCCCGCGCAGACTGCACTCCGATCTACGGCGGGATGAGCTGCACCAATAGCGCAGGCGATGCTTGCCAATCCGGCGAAGCCAACTGCACTTGCGCGACCTACGCCTTCGCGGCCTGCATCGCTCGTAGCCCGTGAGCAGGGGCGAGTGGCGGGCCGGGCTACGCGGTCTGCGATGGGTCAGTTGTCCATCGCACCCGCGTTGATCCACGACGTGATCTCATCGACCTCGTTTTGCGAAAGCGGCACGCCACCGAGCGGCATCTTCAAGCCGCAGGGCGATGGCTCGGTGGGGCTGACCTTGAGATAGAGGATGCTCATCGCCGTGCTGTTGGGCGTCACTCGGATCCCCTTGCCCGCGCATGCGCTGCCCTCGGCCCCCGCGTTGACGAGATTGGTATAGGCGGTGTCTGGCGAGCTCATGTCGAGCTTGCCGAGCGCGCCGCCGCTTCCGGCAGGATTGTGACAACTGGCGCACGTCGGCCCGATGATGTCGGCGTAGACCTGCGTCCACGTGGTGGGAGCATTCGCGTCGTAAGGGTCGGGGGTGTCGGGCACGCCGGTGTAGCCGTTGTTCGAATCCGAGCACGCCCCGAGGAGGCCAGCGAGCAGCATCGTAAGAATCACTCGAAAGTGCACAAGAACCTCCTTCGCCGAGCCTGCTGGTGGCCCATCAGGCTCCAGTATGCGGTCAAGGACCCCTCGGCCGCCAACCGAGGAAATTTACCGCCACGCCCCTGAAGCCTACGCCTCCCGGCTGACCGCGCATCTTCCCTATGGCCTCATCGCGGTTGCCGACGTCGGCCGGAGCGTGACCGGCGGCTCCGCGGCGGCGTAACCGCTGGTTCACGCCTCGGGCGATTTGAGCGTACCTGTACGACAATCGCCCATTTTCGCGAGCGATTTCGGGCGCGCGACGGCCACGGTCCGCGGCCTCGCCGCCGTCGTGCTCGACGTTGTCCTTGGAACAGCTGAGTTTCAAGGCATGGTGACGGTCGATTCGTTCTCGCTCACCGCGTTCGGCTCTACGTCGATGAAGGACGGCGCCTGCTCCTTCACGATCAAGGCGATGCTGGCCGGCACTATCTCGGACTATTCCCCGGCCAGATTACGTACAGCGAAACGACCAACGGCAGTCCCGCGTGCACCTATCACGCGACGTGCACTTCGGTGCAGGCCTTTGCCGGAGTCCGTGCCCCTTCCGCCGACGGCGGATAATCGAGGTATAGTCCTGCGGGTCCCGATGAAGCTCGCAGCGCTCAGCACCGTCGGTCTCTTCTCCTTCTCGCTGGCGTGCGGCGGCGGTGGCGCGCATGGAGTCGCCGCGAACTCCGGCTCGGGTCTCGGGCAAGGGTCCGGAGCCTCGGGAGCGAGCGTGCCCACTGGCGCGGCATCGGGCGGCGCGAGCGGCACGAGCGTCGGGCCGAGCGGTGGCCAAAGCGGAAGTCCGGCTGGGGGCAGCGGAGGCGTCAGTGGTAGCGGCAATACGGCAGGAAGCACGACGGGTACGTCGACGGGCAATCCCGGCGGGGGCGGTTCGAGCAGCGGCGGTTCGGGAGCGGGGAGCGGCGCCGGAGCGGGCTCGGGGGGCGGGGGAGAAGGCGGGACGGCTTACAAGAAAGTCGTCTGTGCGCCTGGTCCCTATCCCACGCCGATGTTCGGGACTCGGCAGAACGTCTGCGTGGGGTTCACGCTCAAGTACAACTGGAACGAGGGCCCCGTCTGGATCGCGAGCCAGGGGGCGTTTTTTTTCTCGAACTTCGAGCTCGACGCGACCACCAACTACAACGGCGACATCATCAAATACACGCCCGCCTCCGGGCAATGCGAAGTGTGGCTCGCCAACGCCGGCACGAACGGGATGGGCGTGGCGCCCGACGGCAATCTCTTGGCCGCCGTGAACACGACGCAGTCGATCACCGAGTTCGATCTCGGCACGACGCAGCCGAAAATCATCGTCGACCATTACATGGGCAAGAAGTTCAACTCCCCCAACGACCTCATCGTGCACTCGAACGGGACGATCTACTTCACCGATCCGGACTACCAGCGCGGCAATCGCGCGCAGGAGTTGCCGCTCGCGGTTTACCGCATCGATCCGACGGGCGCGATCAGTCTCCTCGAGACGGCGATGGAGCCAAACGGCATCACGCTGTCTCCGGACGAGAAGCTCCTCTATGTTGAGCAGGACACAGGCGGCGGTCTCAGCGTCTTCGATCTCGACGCCAATGGAGTACCCGTGGGGGCGTCGCGCCCTTTCGCGGGCGTGACCGATGGCATCGCGATGGACTGCGCGGGCGACGTGTACGAATCGTCCGCCGGCGGCGTCTTCAACCCAGCCGGCATGTCGCTCGGCGCCATCCCTGGGAGCGGGGGAACCCATCCCACGTTCGGTGGCGCTGATTGGAAAACGCTCATCATCGTCGGCGACGGGGCGAACCTAACTTTGGCAACCCAGGTCTCCACGATCCAGATGAATCTACCCGGTATTCAGTGAACGCCTAGGGTCGCGCGGCGCCATCGCGCATGCGTCGTCCGCCGGCGTCGAAGAACTCGCGGATCCCGCCATCGAAGAACGGGAAGACTACTCCGGCGTCGAAACGAAGTCGCACGCCCGCGTCGCGATCGATCACCACAGGTGCCGGGCCGCAAAGGTCGAGCCCCAACGCGTCGGCGCGACACGTGTCGCCGGTCGGGCACTCCGCATCCGTGCTGCAAAGCTGAACGGCGACAGCGGCTCTCATGCCGCCGTCCTGTTGGGCGCAAGAATCCGCGCACGACGCCGAGGCAAGGCTTCCGGCTCTTCCGCCGCCGCCGAGGTCGAGCGACGCACAGCACACTTGCCCTGTTGTACAAGACGCCGCGCTGGAGCACGTCGCTGCGATCGATGCCCCCGTGCACGTGTCCTGGCAAGCGACGGTGGCCGCGGCACGACCCGTCGCGAGCGAGACGCAGCACTGCTGCGTGCTGGTGCACGTGGCGGTGCCGCAAGTGGTCGCTGTGATCAGGGGAAGAGGATGAGCCGGACCGCCTGCATCCTCGGGCGTCGGATTGCCCATGCCGCCGGCAGGGGCGCCGGCAGTGCCCGCTCCGCTCGAAGTATCGCCGCTGCTCGCAGTCGTATCGCCGCTGCTCGGCGCCGTGGTGCCGGAGGTGCCTACGATTACCGGCCCGCCGGACGTCGTGCCGCTCCCCGTGCCCGTATTGGTCCCGTCAACCCCGCTGGCTCCGTCGACGTTCGATGCCTGACCGCCGCAAGCCGCCGCGGACAGGAATAGGATTGTCGACCATCGGATTTTTTTCATAGATCACCTTGCTGACGAGGTTTTTCTACGGGCGGCACGTTATTCGGTGGCGACCCGCTCACATTGGCAGACGAGCAGTACCTCCGACGCAGGGACGCCAGGCAGACGTCGTAATCTTTTTACCGAAACGGCGGTTTGCGGTGCGATCCCGTGAAGTTTTCGGGTGAGCGCGGCAGACTTCCCATCTGGAGCAATCCGCGTGGTTGCGTCGAGGGCCGCTCCCGTTTTGGGACGTGGTGACGGGAACGCAGGACGCAGTACGCTTGGCCCCCATGCAGCCCATCGCCCGGGGTACCGCTCTATTCGCACTCGTCGTGGCGTGCGGAAGCCACTCGACTTCTGGGGCCGACGTAGCGCTCGACGGGGGTGCTGGCGGTCACACGGGCACTCGGGATATTCCGGCGCCCGTCCCCGCGTCCGATGCGTCCTCCGCGCCGACCGAGCAGAACGCCGATTCCTACGATGACAAGGATCCGACGGCGCTCCAAGATTTTCATCCTGCGCTCGACGCGCACGGCACCTGGGCCGACGACCCCACCTACGGCACGGTCTGGACACCCAGCGCGACCGAGACCGGCCCCGAATTCGTCCCGTACGTGTCGGGTGGCCACTGGGTCTACGGAGACGACTATCTCTGGACGAGCGACTACGAGTGGGGTTGGGCGCCCTTTCACTACGGCCGCTGGGTCAACCTCGAGGCGCGTGGATGGTCGTGGATCCCGGGCCGAGAGTATGCGCCGGCTTGGGTCGAGTGGAGGACCGGAGATGCGTATCTCGGTTGGTCGCCCGCTCCTCCGCTTTTCATCTGGCGCGGAGGCGTAGCCGTCACGGTGGGCTTTGCGCCGCCACAGCCGCGCTTCGTCTTTTGCGCTCACGCGGATCTCTTCGCGCCGCAGCCGGGTCGCGTGGTCCTCATGGGACCGAGGGCCGTGGAAATCGAGTCGCGGACTCGCGTCTATGGGGTGCCCGGCGGCCCCGGGCACTTTCGT
>Ga0070761_10001225_pt1 | contig 16152 bp, 12 predicted proteins | sample HubBroMetageREF1_FD_66724 | JGI IMG/M metagenome (GOLD analysis project Ga0070761, IMG submission 66724) | Reference soil microbial communities from the Hubbard Brook experimental Forest, New Hampshire, USA - Hubbard Brook CCASE Soil... | ecosystem: Environmental > Terrestrial > Soil >... | reverse complement strand
CAGTGGCCGCAGCGGCCACACTGGTGAAAGTGCGGCTTGCACTCTGCGATGGCCGCCGCGTAGGCGTCGTCCCATGCCTTGCCGCGGAAGGCGTCTTTCACATGGTCGGCGCCCCAGCCCGCGCTCGCGACGGCGCCCCCGAAAAGGGACCCAGCCGCTTTGAGAAGATCCGAGGCGAGGCCCAGCGCGTTGGTGGCGAACGACGAGCGGAAGCCGCTCCCGCACTTGTCGCAGAAAAACTCGAACTGGAAGCCTTCGTTGTTGGAGTGGTCGCGGTAGTTGCGGGTGAAAGGCGTGCTGGTCATACGCGTCCTCGAAACGTCAACTTCATCGCGTCTTCGGCCACCGTGCAAGGCGTCACCGATGAAAGCCGAGGATACCCTTGCGTCCCGCCTACGCGAAGCGTGCTTGTCCGGGTAGGAAGGCGGTGCCACCACGAGAGGTATGGCCGTTCGCAAGCTGTGCGTCGCGCTCGACGAAAGCATCGCGGTGTCGGCGTCGCAAGCTGCGCACACGGCCGGCGTGAGCCTTTCGGCTTGGCTATGGTGTGCTGCGGAGCATGAGCTCGCCTTGGGCCAGCGATCCGCGTCGGGCGAATCGCCGTGCGGGGTACGGGTCGCTGAGGGGCCTATGCCACCGAAAATCGGTCGACGTTATCCGAGATTCCTACGGTAGCGGCCGCGACGCCGACGTTTTTTCGATGGGGCAGCTCGGCACACATCTTGTCTCTTGTGGGGGCATGCGCGCCTTGTGCATCGACCCTTGGAGGCTCCCGTGATTCGACCGATTCGTCGTGTGTGGCTTGTTGCGCTCTCGGGCGCGTGCGCCGTGGGCGTGAGCGCGGCGTTCGTCGCTTGCTCGTCGTCGGAGAGCCCTTCGCCGGTCGACAAGCCGTCGCCGACGCAAAACCAGCCGAGCCAGGGAGTGGCCGGGCGGATCGGCACCATCGGACTGCAGCTTTCCATCGGCGGGGGCGAGACGGTCAACACAGTCAACTATACGCTCACCGGACCGAACGCGTTCAGCCAAGCCGGGACGATCAACGTCGCGAACAGCGCAACGATATCGGCGATTATCGCGGGTATTCCGGCAGGAAGCGGATACTCGATTTCGCTGAGCGCCGTATCAACCGACGGCACGGTCACCTGCAGCGGCTCGTCGATGCCCTTCACGGTCGCCTCTGGGACGCAAACGGCGGTCTCGGTCACCCTTACCTGCTCGACCCCTGCTCCGGACGCCGGGACGATCGCGGTCACGGTGACCACGGTCAATTGCGCTAGCATCAGCGGCATAACGGTCACGCCGAGCAACGCGTACGTCGGCGGCTCGATGAGCCTCGCGGCGGCCGCGCAGGGAGTGAACCCCGCGGCGCTCACGTACTCGTGGACGGCAACGACGGGCACCCTCGCGAACGCTTCGACTTCGACTCCGACCTTCACGTGCACCAGCCCCGGGTCTCCGATCATTGCGCTGACCGTCACCGACGGCAGCAACGCGGTGGGCTGCCAGGCGACGCAAAACGTCACGGTGACCTGCGACGGTCTGAATCCCAACTCACTCGTCATCAGCAGCTCCACGTACAGCAACACCCAAGGCGCCGTCGCCTCGCTGATGGTCGGTACGACGCTGCCCGGGAGTAACGGCACCTTCAACACCAACGGCACCGTGAAAAAGCAGGCCACGACCGTCACCGCGGTCGCGGGCAATGACTACGTCAACGTGTGGAACAACGCCCCGGTCGACGGGAGCTTCGGCGTCACCTCGGCGATCCAGCTGTCGGTTCTCAATGCAAGCAATAACCAGGTGCTCAACACCGTCTCCGTACCCGCCAGCCAGGTGGTCACGAGCTTCTCTTCGAAGTCGGAGCTGGGCCTCCACTACGGGACGGATTCGAGCGGCAATCCGCACATCGTGTTCGTCGCCTACGCTGGGGCCGGAGTCGGGGCGCTCGACGTGTCGAACTCCGACGCCGTCCCCGGGCAGGACCCGACCAACCCCGTGACTTTCGTCTTCGGCTCGAGCTACGCGTTCGCCCGCACGGTCGTGTCGATGGATATGATGGGGAACTTTGCCTACACGCCCACGATCGACTACGGCGGCAATAACGGCCGCAACGCACTCCTCGGCCCCAACGGCCTTTACTATGCGGTCGGCAACGCCAACAACGGCGGTGCCTCCACGTTCGGTCCGAACGGAACGAGCCCCGACGTCACCGAGACGACCGGGGTCGAGGTCGTCACCCCGATCAACGGTTCGACGTCGAGCGTGACGATCCCGCCGAACAACTCGGCAGAGGTCGACCCGTCCATTCAGCTCGAATTCTTCGACGGCGGGCTCATCACCGGCCCGCTCCCCGACGGCGGGACGCTCGACAAGGCCGGCAAGGACGACAACTACCGCGGTCTGACTCAGTACGGCGGCGCGCTCTACTTCACCAAGGGCAGCGGTAGCAACGGCATCGACACGGTCTACACAGTCCCGCTGCCGACGGTCGCCAATGCGGCATCGCAGACGGTCAGCGTCGTACCCGGCTTCCCGACCGATCAGGCAAGATTGACCAACGGGGACTTCACTCCCTTCGCCGTCTTCTTCGCCAACCCGACGACGATGTACGTCACGGACGAGGGCACGGGCAGCGGTACCACCGACGGGCCGGACTCGGGGCCCGCGGGAAACGGGATCGGAGGCAACGCGGGGCTCGAGAAGTGGAGTCTCGTCAACGGCACCTGGCAGCTCGACTACGTACTGCAAAGTGGTCTCATCGGCGTGGTGGATAGCAACGTGACTGGCTCCGACGGACCGTGGCCCAACATCAAGACGATCGGTCTGCGCAACATGGACGGCGTCGTGAACCAGGCCGCGGGCACCGTGACCCTCTGGGCGGTCACGTCCACGTTGAGCACGTCGGGCGACAACGGCGCCGACCCGAACAAGGTCGTAACGATCACGGACCAGATCAGCGCGACCACGCTGCCCGCGAACGAGTCGTTCAGCGTCGTTGTGGGACCGACCTACGGCACCGTTTACCGCGGTGCCGCTTACGTGCCCTGAGCGCAGCGAGCAGGGCGGGGAGGGGAGGATGGTCGGTCGTTGCGACCACGCCCCTCTTCGACGTTCGCCGGCTACGGCGTGCAGCGCCGAGCAACGACGAGCTCGCTATCGGCGACTTGCCGCTAGTTCTGATCACGGCCGAGTCGTTCGAGGGCCATCACGAAGTAGGGGGCGCGGTTCCTCACCTAGAGCACCGAACACCTAACTGCCCGTACGTTGAAGGCGGTCGAGGGCGAGCAGGTTTTCAACCGCGCAGGTGCGTCGCAGGTCGAGCACGTTTTTACGAAGGCCGAGATAGCGAGCGCGCGGTCCTTGTCGTCGTGTGACGTGGGCGAGGGAGTGTTCGATGGCGACGCGCTGTCGCAGAGCGCGCCGGCCGTCGGGGGAGGACTTGAGGTTGCGCAGTTGGATGAGCAGTCGCTCGTCGGGATGAATAGCGATAGTGCGGCCGTGTCCGAGAGCGGCGCGTGTGCAGCGCTCGCGCGAGGGGCACGCGTCGCAGTCGGTAGCGTGGAATCGGGCGATGTGGCGATGAATGTGGGCAGTGCGGTTTTCGGGGCAACGCACCAGACTGTGGTCGAGATCGATGAGGAATGCGGTCTTGGGGAAGCGGTCGCCATTTCGCGCGGTCCACGGCTTGGCAAGGATTCGGTCTCCGTGTTCGAAGCGGTCGTGGGTCCAACGGCTGGCCAGATAGCCGCGGTCGATGTGTAATTCGGCGATCGGTCCGTGGGCTTCGATCTGGGGGCGGAGCAGGTCCGCGGCTTGGTGCTCGGGCTCGTTGGCGGGGCGCACGGTGGCTGCGAGAATCAATCCGGAGTCGAGTTCGCGCGCGACGTGGCGCTTGTACCCGTTGAACAACTTGCTCTTGGACTTGCGACCGTGGCGCATGTCGCTGTCGACGACCGAGACGCGTCGATCCTTGGCCACGCCACGCTTGATGCGCATCCCGGACCCATTTGGGTCGGGCTCCAGATCCTGCGCGATCACGCGCTCGACGAGCGCGAGCGCTTCCTTGAGCGGCGGCTGAGCGACCTGGTCGGGGAGCTCGGCAATGAGCCACACGCGCAGCTTTTTGACCTCATCGAGCAGCCTGCCGAGTGCGCGCTGCTGCTGGTCTTGGTCGTCCCAGTCGATGTCGAGCGCCGCTTTTAGGCTCGATTGGCCGAGCAGCTCGAGCTTTGCATCCGCGCGCACTTGCTCCGCGTCGACGCCGAGTACCTGCGCGGCGCAATCGACGACGACGTCGAGCGCGTGGCCAAGCAGATTGAAAGTGTCTTCCACACGACCGGCGCCCCACAGGGGCGCCGAGTCGAGCGCGACGCGAAGCGCCTTGTCGCCGAAACCTCTCGTGCGCCGTGCCAGCTCCACGGTGCGCTCGATGAGCCGCTGATCCATGTCGTGCTCGATGAGCCGCCGACGAAAGTCCACGAGCACGCCCTGCGAAAAGATCGCGTCTTCGGCGCCAATGCAATCGAGCACCATCTGCCAGCGACGATCAAACACGGCTTCTTCGACCGCTAGCACGGCGCGCCGTCTAGCTTGGTCGCGTCGACAAGGGCACCACGGCAGCTGGCCACTCGGCTCTACGCGAGCACCGCCTCGATGGCGCCTTCCATTTCGGGGCTCGTCGGCTCGACTTTGGGCTCGAACCGGCCGACGATTTCGCCCTTTCGATTGACCAAGAATTTGTTGAAGTTCCATCGGATGTCGCCGGCGAACTTCGGGTTGGTCTCGGGGCTCGTGAGGTACGCAAAGAGCGGATCGATACCTGGGCCCTTTACCTTCACCTTGGAGAACATGTCGAACTTCACACCGTAGGTTGTGGCGCAAAACGTCTCGATCTGCTCGTCGGTCCCGGGCTCTTGGGAGCCGAACTCATTGGCCGGGAATCCGAGGACGGCGAGGCCCCTCGGCCCGAACTTCTCGTGCAGCCTCTCCAGCCCTTCGTATTGCCGCGTGAAGCCGCACTTCGACGCGACGTTCACGACGAGAAGAGCCTTGCCCCTGTAATCGGCGAGTCTCTTGGCCTTGCCATCGATCGTATTCGCGGAAAATTCGTAAATGCGACTGTCCATGATTTGGTCTCGTCTGAGGCTAGTAGTTTTCGGAAAGGGGTCCAGATGCAGCGGCGATAGAAAGGCATCCAATTGGCTAGTGGGCGCTCTCAGTGGGGTAGGGGTCCTGCAGAGCGGTGGAGCCGGTCTCCAGCAGGGACTTGAGGTTGGAGATGACCTTCGGCCAGCCGCCGGAGACCGCCGCGATGAGTTTCGAGGGTTCGCGCTCTATGGTGTGGGTGATGGAGCGCTTGACCGCCCGTCCACTGGGTTCCTTCACGGTCGCTGCTCGAGCACGACCCTGTGGTCGAGGGCAACGATGACGAACGACCCGGCTACGTCCCCGACCGCCACGGTGGCGCCCGCAGGGCCGCTCCAGGCGACGCCGCCGTCGAGGTCGTAGATGGCATCGCTCCATGGGTCGTAAAACTGCGTGCTTCCCACAGGCGTGAGCGTTTGGAGCTGAACGGGCACGGGCAGCGGCGCCAGCACACGACCGGTCGTGTCGCAGATGTTGGCGCCGCTGAAGGAGACGAAGTTCGACGGGGCGGCGTCGGGCGAGCCGAAGCTGTTCACGACGAGGCGCGCATCGTCGAGCCAGCCCACCGGGTAGCCGCTCGCTGTCCCAACGATGGTGCCATTGCGAAAGATGTTGGTCGTGGCCTGCGCGCTCGCGGGGTCGAGGGTGAAATCCGTGATCGCCGCCAATCCACTTGGCGAGAGCGCGAGCGGCGCGACGCTGCCCGGTTGCAACGGAACGCTGTCGTTCAGCAGGAGCGCGCCCGTCGAGGCGTTGTAAAGCCGTCGCACGTAGTCCGTACCGAAGTTGGAGCCCTCGGCGCTCACCAGGCCCAGCGATCCGCCACCCCGCGCCAGCGCGAACAGGTCGGAGGGCGTCGTCTCGAGCGTCACCGGATTGCTCCCGGTCGGTAAATCGAAGATGCGCAGCGTGGGCCCGAATGCGGCGAGCACGCTGCCGTCGTCGGAAATGGCCAGGCCGGTCGCCGGAAAGCCGAGCGCACCGAGGACCGTGCGGGTGGTGGTCGAGACGTCGGCGAAGAGGATTTGCCCGGCGGCTGTCGCTACCGCCACGCGCCCTCCCGCGCCGCCGGCGATGGCCAGGACCGAGCCGCAGTCGAGCGGCATCGGGCCGCTCGGGCCAAGCGCATCGGCACCGTCGAAGACGAGCGAGCCCGTCGAACCGTCGGTGAACGCCCAGTTACCCGCGGCGTCAGCGTCGAATAGCCCCACGGTCCCTGGGGGCGTGTTGAACAGCCCGATGCTTCCGATGTTCACGTCGGTGTCTCGCACCGTCACCGACGAAAGATCGAGCACGTGAAGCTGCGTGCTCCCAGTGTCGCTGAACGCCAGCAAGCTGCCGGCCGCGAATATTTGGGAATTGAGGTTGTTCGGGTTCGCCTCCGTCCAGACTGGATTGGCGCCGCCGCTGACGGCGAACACTTGCGGCGTCGCCGTGCCCGGCCCATTCCCGCCCGCCCAGAAAACCGGACCGAAGCCTCCAATCGACGCCTGCGACAGAGGGAATTGCGACAAGGTGGTCTGACTCACCTTCGCGCCGGCCGACGAATACACGGTAATGAGCGTGCCTCCGTTCCCAGGCGCGGAGGTCACGAAGCGGCTGCCATCCGTGAACCAGACCCCGAAGCCGTTCGGCAATGTGTTGCTTCGCAATGGGACCTGCGAAGCTCCCGTGGCGATCGAGACGAGCTCGAGGTCGCCAGAGGGTGAGGCCCCCACTTCGAGCGAGCTCGGGGCCGCGAAGATGTTCGCGTTCGTGTAGTCGCCATTTGTGCGGTTGACGACGCGCTGGCCGGCCGTGGTGTACGCCTGCAGGCCGACCAGCCCCGCGACCCAGAGATAACTACCGTCGCTGGCAAGCCCGTAGACGTCCACCATGGTGTTGTCGATGGCGACCGCTTGAAGGACGTGCCCATCGACGGCCGAAAGAAGCGTGATCGACGACGCGCTCGCGACCGCCATGGTGCCGCCCGCGAGGTCGACCGAGAAAACTCCCGGCTGGAGATTCACGTTTTGCATTCCGCTCAGTTGCGGCACCGCTGGGTTATTCACCGGATCGCTCGGGGCGTCACCGGTAGCCACCGGAAGCTTGCTGGTCAGGTTCCACAGGATCCAATGTCCCGACGCGTCTTCGCTGAGAAGGCGATTACCCGATTGTTTGAGCACCGAGACCTGCGTGCCGTGCCCCAGATCGAAGAGTGTTGAGCCCGTCGACACCGCGCTCGCGCAAGGTGGCACCAAGGTCACGACCGGAAGGGGGGCAGCGTCACTGCTTCCGTCGTCGATGCTGCCGCCTTCATCGATCGCGCCGCCGCCGTCGTCGCCAAGGCTTTGCGTGTCGGCGCTCGCGTCCTGCCCGCCCGTCGGTGGCTCGCCGGTCTCGTCGTCGGTAGCCCCTTCGGAGCCCTCGCCGGTGGTTCCATCCGCTCCCGCTTCGTTGCCGGGACCGTCCGGCTGCCACTCGCCCGCTTCACCGTCCATCGGAGCGGTCGAGTCGCCTTGCGAGTCGGAAGCTAGGGCGTCGAGCTGCACGAGCATCGAGGCCTTGCCGTCGGCAAGCACGCCGCTTTCCCGCATTGCGACGACCGAGCTGTCGGCGGGGCCCGCATCGTCGGTGGCGCTGCCTGGCGGCCCCACGGCGACCTGCGTGCTCGTGCTCGAGCACCCGGCCGCACAGGCCGCGATCGCCAGCGTGGAGAGCGCAGTGGCCCTCATGCTTCGTGCAGAAAAAGGGCCGACCCTCCACATGCGTCGCAGGATAGTCGCGGCACCCGGCTCGCGCTGCTCAGTAAATCATCGCGGCCCCTCCGCACCTCTGACGTGGGCGTCGCAATACTCATCGCTTCGGGGAGGGGCTCGAATTAATTGTGATCAGATTTTGTTCGCGAATGTGACTACGATAACGGGATATCGCATGCGTACTAGGGTGGTAGTCGCAGTTCTAGGTTCCGTTGGGACGGCCATTGGCGGCTGGGCCTGCAGCGACGCGTCGCAGGAGCATCCCGTCGTGGTGGCCGGGGCGGCAAGCGGGGCAGCCGGCGGGGCCGCCTCCGGGGTCGGAACGAGCTCCGGGGTCACCGCCAGGTTGGTGGCGTTGTTCCCGTCCACCCCGGTGTCGAGCGGCGGGCAGTCGTCCGACGCCGGGCCGGGAATAGGGCCGGGGACGGAATCGGCCACGACGCCCGAGCCGCCGCCCGCACCCTCGACGACGGCCGAGGCGTCCGTGCCTGCGATCGGGTCCGCTCCCGACGCCAGCAGCGCTGCAAGCTCAGCGAGCCCTCCGCCCATCTCCGGGGGAACGCTGCTGCTTCTCGCCGACGGGCATACGGTCGCTGCTTCGGACCCCGACCGCGATCAAGTCTACGTGGCGGATACCGCGGGGCAGATGGCGCTCAAGTCCACGATCACCCTCGACGCGGGCGACGAACCCGGCAGGCTCGTTCAAGACGGCGCCGGTCTCGTTCACGTGGCGCTGCGCTCTGCCGGCGCGGTGGTGACGATTGACCCCACGACGGGCAGCATCGTCGACCGCCGTTCGGTGTGCCCCGCCCCTCGCGGCATCGCCTGGGACGGCGCCACCGACACCGTCTGGGTCGCCTGCGCCACGGGCGAGCTCGTCGGGTTGCCGGCCTCCGGCGGCCCGCCCAACGCGCAGTGGGTGGTCGAGCGTGACCTTCGCGATGTCGTGGTCGGCTCCGAGCTGCTCGTGTCGGAGTTCCGATCGGCCGAGATTCTGCACATTTCGATGGCCGATGGCACCATCGTCAGCCGCGACACGATCCCGCCGGATCCCGGTGCGGCTCCGCACATGGCGTGGCGAACGACGCGGTTCGGGTCGAACGGCATGACGGCCATGCTCCACCAGCGCCACGGCCTGCAGAACATCGACACGATGCGGCCCAACGCGTACCTGCAGGTCAATTCAGCACCTCCCATCGTGTCTCCCCAGTGCGCCGTGCACGACGCGAACGGGGGGCTGGTTTCCACCTTTCCCCTTCATGCCGCGCTGGCCTTCGACCTGGCCGCGTCGGCCGACGCCACCAAGGTCGCCGTGATCGGCGCGGGCTCCACGAACAGCTCCCTGGACGCAGCGATCGTCGAGCTGGCGGCGATCGACGGCAGCAGCGACATCGTCCTCTCTCTCACCGATTGGCAGACCGTCTCCGGAGGGCAGGCCACGGCCGTCGCCTTCGACGCGAGCGGCAACATCGTCGTGCAGACCCGGGAGCCGGCCGCGCTGTGGCGCTTCGACCCGTCGCTCGATGTCATCAACGCACAGCACATCAGCCTTTCGTCGATCTCGCGCGACGACCCGGGTCACGACCTCTTCCACGGGCCCACCATCGCGAACATCGCGTGTGCGTCGTGCCACGGGGAGGGCGGCGACGACGGGCACGTCTGGACCCTCAACGCGCAGCCACGCCGCACGCCGTCGCTGCGTGGCACGATCGCGGGAACGGCCCCGTACCATTGGGCCGGCGACGAGATAGACTTTCCAACCCTCACGGAGGACGTCTTCACCGGCCGTATGTCGGGCCCGACGCTCAGCAGCACCCAGACCAACCAGCTGGCTCAGTGGGTCGAGGCAATCCCCGCCCCCGCGGCGCCGACGTGGGTCGACGCGGCATCGGCTGCGCGCGGCGCGGCGCTGTTCGCGACGCCGACCATCGGCTGCAGCACTTGCCATTCGGGGGCGAAGTTCACCAACAACCTCACCCTCGACGTCGGCACGGGGCAGCCGTTCCAGGTGCCTCCGCTCGTCGGAGTCGGCTGGCGCGCTCCGTTTCTGCACGACGGCTGCGCAACCACGCTCGCCGACCGGTTTGGCCGCTGCGCTACGGCGGGGCACGGCGCCATCTCGTCGCTCGGCACGCAAGATATCGGCGACCTCGTCAATTATCTCGAAACGTTGTGAGCGTGGATTCGGACGCGGCTCGCACGACCAGCCTCGCTCAGTCGACCCGCACCTGGATCCCCGCCCCGATGCCGAAATCACCGCTCTGGTGGTTGAGATCGGGGAAGAGGAACATGGTCTTGAGGTCGAGGGCGTGCGTCAGCTGGTAGCCGAGCCCGAAACCTAGAGACACGTTGGTGACCTCGTTGACTCGGCCCGGGCGCACGAATTCGAGCCCGGTCATGGGCCCCAGCCACAATCGGTCGCTCGCTTGGATCCACAGATCGGCGGGTAAGCTGAGGTCGACCTCGGTGTCGGGGTTGTAAAAGACGACGGGCATATAAGCGCCGACGTCGAGCCGGAGGATGTCGGCCAAGTGAAAGGCCATGGGCACGCCAAAGAGGAACCCTGCAGCCGTGCCTGCCTCGAAGGGCAGCACGACGCGACCCTCGAGCGCGAGCTCGACGACGCTCTCGCGCACGATGGCCCCGGTGACTCGAAACTCCGGGTTTGCAAAGACCCCGGAGCCGGTGTCGAACGTCTGCCGATCGAAGAGCCGGCCGTAGCGATCGGCTTCGACCCCTCGATCGGGCTCTTCTCCGAAACGGAGCGCGCTTCGCAAGCCCAGCTCGACGCGGCTCGTGACGCCGACCGCGGCTTCCGTGCTGACGCCGGCGGTCACTTCGTGAACCGGGGCGGGCGGCGGCGGAATGTGCGCCACACCGAGCCCGACATCGAAAGCCCAGTCGCCGGCCGGAAGCGTGAGGTTGCGGTCGACCCAGGGCGGTGCGGCGTGGGCGTCGGCCGCGAAGGCGAGCACCAGTGGAGCCAGCGACGATACGGTGAGGAGCGATAGCCGAGCCCGCATGGGAGTCCCTCCGAGCCAGCGACTCTTAGCCGATTTCCCGGTCATTCTCCCTTCGGCGCCAGTGTGGGTGGCGCGACCCCCCATATTGCGCTAGCGTGCCTCGCGTTATGCATCGGCTCTTTCGCGAGTTCTACTTTTTTTGGCCCGCCTCCAGGCGGCACCAGAGGTTGACCTCGTAGAAGATTCGATTCTCAGGTCCCCGAAACCCCTGGTCGCCGCGAGTGACCGGGGGTTTTTCGTTTTGGAGCTTCATCATGCGAGAGACAAGCAATCTTCACGTCGTCGACGCCGTACCCCTTCTCAGCCCCGACGAGCTGAAGGCCGAGCTGCCCATCACGGACGCGGCGGCCGAATCGGTACACAACGACCGGGAGCAGCTGCGTGCCGTGCTGCGCGGGAGCGACCCCCGCATGCTCGTCATCGTGGGACCGTGCTCGATCCACGATCCGAAAGCGGCGCTCGACTACGCCGAGCGGTTGACGGTGCTGAGGCGGCGCTACGAGGACGACCTCTTCATCGTCATGCGCGCGTACTTCGAGAAGCCGCGCACGACGGTGGGGTGGAAGGGGCTCATCAACGACCCTCACTTGAACGGAAGCAACGACATCGCTTCGGGGCTGCGCATCGGCCGCAAGCTTCTCCTTGACCTCGCGAGCATGGGCGTTCCCACCGCGACGGAGATGCTCGACCCGATCGTTCCCCAGTACTGCGCCGATCTCATCACGTGGACGGCTATCGGTGCGCGCACCACCGAGAGCCAGACACACCGCGAGATGGCGAGCGGTCTCTCGATGCCGGTGGGCTACAAGAACGGCACCGACGGCGGCCTCGACGTCGCCATCAATGCGCTCATCGCCGCATCGAGGCCGCATAGTTTTGTAGGTATCGACGGCCGGGGCCGCGTCGCGGTGGTGCGTACGACGGGCAATCCGGACGGCCACGTCGTCTTGCGTGGAGGAAAAGACGGCCCCAACTACGACGCCAGTCACGTCTCTGCAGCAGCCGCGGCGCTCGATGCGGCGCGCGTCTACTCGCGGATGCTGATCGATTGCAGCCATGACAACAGCGGCAAGAGCCATTTGCGGCAGCCGGTCGTTCTGGAGGAAGTGGGTCGGCAGCTGGCGGAGGGGTCGCCGCACATCCTGGGCGTCATGTTCGAGAGCAACATCGTTGCGGGCCGGCAGGACGCAAAATTGAAAATGCCGCGCGCCGATCTCGTCTACGGGCAAAGCATCACCGACGCCTGCGTCGACCTCGAGACGACCGCGGCCATGCTCGGGCTGCTGGCGACGTCGAGCCGCGCGGGTCGCCTGCGCGAACGAGTTGCGGTGTGAGCACGCGCTTCCCGTCTTCCCTCGCGCGGCTCGTCGTTCTCACGACGGTCTTCTGCGCGTGCGGCGGCCCATCGACGCCCGGTCAGGCCAGCGTCGAAGCCGGGCCCCCCCGGAGCTGCAAGTCGGTGGGGACCGTGATGGGCGTGTCGAGCTGCGGCCCCACCGGCGAGAGCTGCTGCACGAGCCTCGGGGTCGTGGGCGGAGCCTTCTTGCGAAGCTACGACGGAATTACGTTCACGGACTCCTCGGCCCCTGCGAGGATAAGTAGCTTTCGGCTCGACAAGTACGAAGTGACCGTGGGTCGCTTCCGTCCATTCGTCGCGGCCGTGGTGGGAGGATGGGCTCCGTCGACCGGCGCGGGGAAGCACACGCACCTGCGGGGCGGCGGCGTGAACGGCGGCACGGAAGGGGGCTGGGACGCGTCGTGGACCGCGCTACTCGCGACAACCGCCGCCCAGTGGACGACGAGCTTGCAGTGCGGATACCCGTACGGCACTTGGACGTCATCGCCCGGCGCGGACGAGAGCCTGCCCATCAACTGCGAGACTTGGTACGAGGCCTACGCGTTTTGCATCTGGGACGGCGGCTTCTTGCCGACCGAGGCGGAGTGGAACTATGCCGCCGCGGGAGGCAGCGATCAGCGGGTCTACCCGTGGTCCAACCCCGCGAGCTCCACCACGGCCGACTACACGTACGCGAGCTACAACTGCCTGGGCGACAGCTGTTCGTTTCAGGACATTCTTGCCGTGGGAAGCGACCCCACGGGCAACGGAAAATGGGGCCAGTCCGATCTCGGGGGCAACGTGGCGGAGTGGAACCTCGATGTCCAGGCTCCATACGCGACGCCCTGCACCGACTGCGCGAACCTTGCCGCCGGCCCCAATCGCGCCATTCGCGGGGGCGGCTTCACTTCGGATTTGACGAGCGTTCTTGCCTCGGGCCGCGACGCCAACACGCCGACGACACGCAACGAGATCTACGGGGTTCGTTGCGCGAGGACGCCCTGACGAGGCGTCGTGTCGACGCCAACGGCGTCGGCAATGGCCTCGTCGACCTGCTGACGAACGCTCAGCAGCGCCAACCGCGTCTCGGCCACCATGAGCGCGCAACCAGTCACGAGGGCGCCTAAGGCAAACAGGCCCACGACGAGCCCCACGAGGGCGGCGAGGCGGGAGAGAATCGGCTGATCGTAGAAGGCCGCGGAGCCGCCGATCGCGGCGAGCAAAGCCGACGCCGCGAATCCGCCGAGGGCCGCGTAAATGGTGCGGAGCGCGCGCACGAGCAAATCCGACCGCGTCCCGAGTCGTTCGATTTGCGCCAAGCGGCCCTTGTGCCCCGCCGTGCCTCTCTCGAGATGCGTGAGCTCCGCGACTACGACGCGCGTCCGATCGACCACCCGTGCCACCCGATTGGACGTCCCGAGCGCGAGCACCGAGCACGCGTTTGTGAGAATCGCCGGCGCAGCGATGGCTGTGAGCGCGGTGAACGGATTGTCGGTCACGACGTGTTCCCCCGAATGGCGCGCTCTTCAATTGTAGCGCTTCGACTGCACGAAACACAATCGCGCGACGCGGAGCTATCGCAACGGGGGATCGATGGGTACGCTTGCCAAGCGCGAGATCGAGCAGCATGGCCAAAGAAAAGAGCGTTGTAAGCGTGAGGATTACCACGCAGTTCCGGAGTGGGAAATCGATGGTGTACGACCTCTCTTGCGAGGACAACCGGCTGACCGTCGAGATTGCTCCCAGCGAGAACGATACCGGCGAGCAGGCCTTCACAGCCGCGGCGCATGCGCGTCAGTCGCCCGAGCGTCCCAGCATCGCCGAGCCGGGCCCCACGCGGGGCGACGCGCTGCGCGCGGTGGGGCGCGCGTGGGTGGCGAAGAACGGCGCGTTCGGCTTCCCCACGATCGACTGGGAGAAGGTCAATCAGGCGCTCCTCGCCGTCCGCGCGATCTGAAGAAACGAGCGAGCGCCCAGCCGCGAAGGTGCGGCAGAAACCTCGGCGGGGTGGTGCCGGGGATTGCTCCCGTGCCATCGAGGCAACCGCTCGCGCCGCCCGCGCGTTGTTCCATGGGCACATGCTACGCGCGACGGCTTCGGCTTGGGCTCTTGCGCTCATGGGTTGTGCGGCGAGTCGCCCGCACCGCGTTGCGGCCTCACCGTCCTCGGTTCACCCGGTGGCCTCGGAGGGAGCGCCGGGAGAGCCTCTCGCGTGGGCCGAGCTCAGCCCCGAGACCTTCGCTCGAGCCAAGGCCGAACATCGCTTCATCGTGCTCGACGCCTCGGCCGCGTGGTGCCACTGGTGCCACGTGATGGAGGCCACGACCTACCACGATCCCGGGGTCCGAAAGATCCTTGCCGAACACTTCATCGCCGCAAAGGTCGACGTCGACTCGCGCCCGGACATCGAAGAGCGCTACGGCGCCTGGGGGTGGCCCGCGACGGTGATCTTCACGGCCGACGGGGCAGAAGTGGGCAAGTACAAGGGATACATCGACCCGCCTACGTTCGCGGATGCCCTGCGCCGTGTCGTCGCGCACACCGTACGGGTGGAGAGTGAATCGACTGTCCCGGCAACCGCAGAAACGACCGCGGGCCTGTCCGAGGAAGAGATTGCGGAGATCGCGCGATTCGCGGAGGCCGAGCTTGCCGAGTATTGGGATGGTGCGCAGGGAAGCTGGGGCCACGGGCAGAAGGTGCCCCTCTACTGGGACAATGCGTGGGCCTTGCAGCGGGCCCAGGACGGTGACCGGCGTGCGCGCGACGAGGTGCTCTTTGCGCTCGATCAGCAGACGCAGATCATCGATCCCGTGTGGGGCGGCATCTACCAGTATTCGACCGGCGGCGACTGGAGTCACCCACACTTCGAAAAACTGACTTCATTTCAGGCGGGCGCGCTCGACAACTATGCTGCGGCGTACTCGCTCACCCACGACGTGAAGTGGCTCACGGTCGCCAAGACGATCTCGGGCTTCATGGAGACCTTCATGACCCGCGCCGACGGGGCGTTCTACGCCACGATGGACGCCGACTTGAACGCTCACGACCCGTCGAAGCCCTTCGTGAGTGGGCACGACTACTACGCGAGCTCGGATGCGCGGCGTCGAGCCCTCGGCCTACCGCGCATCGACACCCACGACTACGCCGCCGACAATGGGCTTGCGATCGGGGCTTACGTGACGCTCTACGAGGCCACGCTCGACCCGCATGCGCTTGCAGTCGCCAAGCGTGCGGCGCAGCACATCGTCGACACGCACTCGACCGATCGGGGCGCTGTCACGCACGGCCTCGCGGGCGAGGGCGCCCGACTGTACCTCGCGGACAACGTAGCCTTCGGATGGGCGCTCATGCGACTGTACGAGGCGACGCGCGAGCCCGTGTGGATCGAGCGGGCGACGCGGATCGCCGACTTTCTAGGGAGCGACTTCTTCGATGAGAAGGCGGGAGGCTTCTGGGCTTCGAACGTCGATCCGAGCGCGATAGGGGTCTTTGCCGTGCGCACGAAGTCTTTCGAAGACAACGTCCTGGCCCTGCGATTCTTGGCGCGTGTGGCCAAGCACGCTCCGAGCGACAGCCCCCGAAGGCTCATCGCGCGAACGCTCCGCGCTCTGGCAACGCCGGATCAGATCAAGGAACGGGGGCGCATGCTCGGAGACTTTCTCCTCGCGCTCGAAGAGACGAAGGGCGTTCGCTGAGCGCCCCGCGCATTCGCGACCTTTTGCTCACGGTTGATGTCGAGGCGGCATCGTCGGCATCATTCCCGGCGGCATCCCGGGCGGCATCCCCCCTGGCATCCCGGGCGGCATCCCCCCTGGCATTCCGCCGCGCATGCCCGCCAGCCCGGCGAACAGCTGCCCGAAGTCGCTCACGCCGTAGGTCGCCGGGTATTCGAACTCCGTCGCGGGTA
>Ga0070761_10001224_pt1 | contig 16156 bp, 12 predicted proteins | sample HubBroMetageREF1_FD_66724 | JGI IMG/M metagenome (GOLD analysis project Ga0070761, IMG submission 66724) | Reference soil microbial communities from the Hubbard Brook experimental Forest, New Hampshire, USA - Hubbard Brook CCASE Soil... | ecosystem: Environmental > Terrestrial > Soil >... | reverse complement strand
CGCCGGAGACACCAACCCGCTCGCGCACAACGCAAACCCCAGCACAAATAAAATTCTCACAACCACACGAATCTCCCAGCGCCGCCTCTCGACGTTGCAAAACAGAACTCCACCGACGGCCCAGTTTTATACCATTAATAACAGTCGCTCTGCTCGGCCACAAAACCGCGCGGTCTTTTTCGTCAACAGCAAACTACGCTTCCGTAACTGTGCCCATACTTACAGAACGCGGTTCTCAGCCCGCACCTCACACCGCCCTCAACATGCGAAAATATTTAGAAAAACAACCCCTCCTACCCCTGACATCTTCGCCCCTCTCTCCAATTTAATGTGGACATCCGCACCCCTTCTCGGTCAAATTATGGGGGTAGCTCTGACGCGCTTTTGTCATCTGGGGGAAATACGCTATGCGATACTCCGCTTTCCTATTTGGATTGGTCCTTCTTCTATCCATAAGCTCCGCGGCTCAAACCACCGCCTACAACTCGGTTTTGTTGCCATCTTCCTATTATGCTGTGCCGGCCGCCGCTGATGCGCCCATAAGCTCTCCCTCCATATCTCTCACGCCGTTTTCTGTTATTCCCACTCCGGCGACTGCGCCTCCCCTCGCCCTGGCCTCCTCCACGCCTCTTTCATTATCGTTGGCGCCCGCAGCGCCCCCGTCCCCGCAAGACGTCACCAGCGTGTTCCAGAGTTACGCCTGGCAAGTCTACGGCGGTTACACCTACACGCGATTTTTTGAATTGCCGGGCATCACTCAGAATATGAATGGCTTCAACTTCAATGTCGTGTATTACTGGAAGGATTGGCTTGGCGTCGATGGCGAGTTCGCAGCGACCCACGCAACTCAAGAAAACGTGAGCTCCTGGCTCTTGTTCGGCGGCGGCGGTCCGCGCTTCCGCTGGTCCGCGAAAAAGGGGATCGAAGTTTGGGCCCATGCTCTGGCCGGCTATTCGCATTTCACGCCGCAGACGCCTGCCGGTGTCCAGCACGCCTTTGCCTACGAACTAGGTGCCGGCGTTGACTTGCCCTTCAAGGAACGCTGGGCGCTTCGTTTGGGCGGAGACGCCTTGTGCACCACCTATTTCAACACGCATCAATTCAGCCCCAAGGCGTCCGCGGGCCTCGTCTTCCGCTTTTAGCGTCGTTGAATTCGTTACGTCTCCCCGGCTACCTCAGCTTTGTGGGGCGGGGCTTTGGCCGCGCCATTCGAACAGGGCGAAGCACAGGGTCTTAGCCCCTGAAGCTCCATCGCGCGTCGCCGCTGCCACCCTCACTGACTCCCCGCCCGACTCCCACTACCGTCTCCTGCCACTTTTCCGCCCCACCCATCATCCAATCGCCCATGAACCTATTCGATGAACTGCAGATTCGCGACGTCCTCCTCCGCAACCGCATCGTCGTCTCTCCCATGTGCCAGTATTCCAGCACAGACGGCTTCGCCAACGACTGGCACCTCGTCCATCTCGGCAGCCGCGCCGTCGGTGGCGCCTCCCTCGTCTTCACCGAAGCCTGCGCCGTATCCGCCGAAGGCCGCATCAGCCCGCAAGATCTCGGCATATGGAAGGACGATCACATCTCCTTCCTCTCGCGCATCACCCAATTTCTCCTCGCGCAGGGAACCGTACCCGGCATTCAACTCGCCCACGCCGGACGTAAGGCCAGCACTCCCCGCCCGTGGGAGCGGGGCGGCTTCGTCCCTGAATCCCAAGGCGGCTGGAAACCCGTCGCCCCCAGCGCCATCCCTTTTTCCGATACCTACGCGCAACCCGCCGCGCTCGATGCCACCGGAATTCAAAAAGTTATCAAAGATTTCGCTGCTGCTGCAACGCGCGCCCTGCAAGCCGGCTTCAAAATAATCGAGATCCATTCCGCGCACGGCTACCTGCTCCACGAATTTCTCTCGCCGCTCGCGAACCAACGCACCGATTCCTACGGCGGCTCTATCGAGAATCGCACGCGCCTCCTTCGCGAAGTCGTCACCGCCGTGCGCCGCGTCTGGCCCGCCGGCTATCCTCTATTCGTCCGCATCTCCGCCACCGATTGGGTCCCCGGCAGCTGGGACCTCGAACAATCCGTCGCGCTCGCCGAATCACTCGTCCCGCTCGGCGTCGATCTCATCGATTGCTCCTCCGGTGGCATGGTTCCCAACGCTCAAATTCCCGTCGCTCCCGGCTACCAGGTCCATTTCGCCGACGAAATCCGCGAGCGCACCGGCATCCTCACCGGCGCCGTAGGCATGATCACCAATGCTGGCCAAGCCGACACCATCCTCGATCAATCCAAAGCCGACATCGTAATCCTCGCCCGCGAATTCCTCCGCCAACCCTACTGGCCCCTAGCAGTAGCGCGCGACCTGGGCTTCCCAGTAACCTGGCCAGTCCAATACCTCCGCGCCGCCCCAGACAACACCCCGCCGCGCGAACCCATAAAACTCCCAGCAAATGCATCCACCCAAGCCGAGCACGACGAAACCCAAGAATAACGTCGTAGCGCCGCCGTTTCGCCGGCTCTTCGCAGTTGACCTTGCAGAGCACTCCCTGGGAACCCCCATCTCCCGATTGGCGTTTCTCACTTCACCCAACCTGGATTGCGCGCTTGCCGTCACAGTCCCCTAAAGCGCTCCGTCATCCTGAACCTGCGACAGCGGGTGAAGGATCTCTCCCGCTGTCTCTCTGTCCTCCGTTTTCCTCCGTATTCGCTGTGTTAAATCTTTTGCCCTTCTCGTCACCCTCTGTTTCTTTGCGGTAACTCCCGCCGTCCCACACTTCTCCCAATCGGAAACACGCCCCGCAAACTGGCTACCGCCCACGCACCAATCCATCTACCATATTCCCGTGACGACGAACGCTCACCTCCACCGTCGCATCGCCGCCGCCACCGGCATCGTCATGGCCAGTGTTCTGCTCAGCCGCATCCTCGGCTTCTTCCGCGATTGGACCGTCGCCCACCAAGTCGGCGCCAACGCCGCCACCAGCGCCTACTACACCGCCTTCACCCTCCCCGATTTCCTCAACTATCTAATCGCCGGAGGCTCGCTCAGCATCACCTTCATCCCAGTCTTCGCAAAATACGTCGCCGAACAACGCGAAGACGAAGGCTGGCGCGTTTTCTCCACAGTCGTCACCGTGATGGGCTTCGTTCTGGTCTCTCTGGTCGTGCTCGGCGAAATTTACGCCGCGCATCTGGTGAAATACATCGCCCCAGGCTTCGCCCCCGCCGAATTCCAGCAAACAGTCTTCCTCACGCGCCTGATGCTCCCCGCGCAGATCTGCTTCTACGAAGGCAGCATCCTCAGCGCCGTGCAGTACGCCAAAAATCGCTTCATCATCCCATCACTCGCACCCATCATCTACAACGTCGGCATCATTCTCGGCGGTGTCCTCCTCTCCTCGCGCATCGGCATCAACGGTTTCGCGGTAGGCGTCCTCGGCGGAGCCATCTGCGGAAATTTCCTGCTGCAAATTTACGGCGCTTGGCGCGCTGGCGCGATTTTCAGACCCAATTTCAACATCCGCCATCCCGGCTTCTGGATGTTCCTGAAACTTTCCGTCCCCATCATGCTCGCGCTCTCACTTTCCTTCGTCGATGATTGGATCATCCGTTGGTTCGGCTCCTACCTCCAACCCGCCTCCATCACCTGGCTCAACAACGGCAAAACTCTAATGCGCGTTCCGCTCGGCCTCGTCGGCCAAGCCATCGGCGTCGCGTCCTTTCCCATCCTCGCGCAACTCTACTCAGAAAAAAAATTCGACGACCTGAATCAAATCCTAAACTCCACCTTCCGCGCCCTGATTTTCCTCCTCCTGCCGATCTCCGCGCTCACCATCGCGCAGAGTCTCCCGCTCGTTTATCTGGTCTTCTCGCACACCCGTCTCCACGGCCCCGATCTAGCCGCCACCGCTTCCACACTCGCATTTTTCTCAATCGGAATGTTCGCCTGGGGCGCGCAAAATATCCTAGCCCGCGGCTTCTACGCCACGCGCGACACCATCACGCCGGCAGTAGTAGGCACGGTAACTACCCTCCTCAGCCTCCCAGTCTATTGGCTTCTGGTCCGCCGTCTCGACTACGTCGGTCTAGCCCTTGCCAGCACCATCGGCATCGTCGCCTACACCATCCTCCTCTTCGTTCTGCTAGCCCGCCGCACCAAAAATCCAGAAGAGGGGAGTCTCGTAGTCTTCTTCTTGAAAGTGGCAGTCGCATCCTGCGCAGCGGGCTACGCCTGTTACCGTCTCACAGGCTGGCTGGAGGATTACATCCACTGGCAACAGATAATCGGCGCCCTAATCCTGCTGACGCTGGTAACGTCGACGGGAATCGTAGCCTACCTAGCCCTACTAAAAATCTTCCGCGTCCCAGAAGTAACCCAATACCTCCGCCGCGCCTTCTCCTTCGCCAATCGCTCCTGACAAAACGCCGCCACCGGTGCTCACTGCACTCGCTCCATCACGGGCCTCACCGCCACCTCACTATCCTTAATCACCTCCAGCTCAGGCGACCAATCCCGTTTCCCGCTAGCCCGCAATTCAATCCGGTGCGCCCCGCTAGCCAAATGCATCGTCGCCGGCGTCTGCCCCACAAAATGTCCATTCACATAAACCTCCGCACCTGCCGGATCAGACAAAATCGCCACGCTCCCCACGCGCCTTCTCCCCCGTCGTTGCTCGAAGCAGCCGCTGCCACCGCTTGCGCATGCATCGGCCCTGCCCGCTCATCCCCAGCCCGTGCCAGCGATTTCCGCTCCCCCAACCAGCTTCATGTCAAAATGATCCGACTTCAGCACAAAATAATTTCCGTGTCGCTTTCCATTCACCGAAAGCCACTCAAACGGTGCATCCGTAATCGTAATCTGCTGCGCGGCGTACCCTTCCTTATACACGCGCAAAGTCATCGCAGGTTCCAGCCGCGCCCCAAAAACCGTATGTGTCTTATGGAAGTAACCGCCAGGATAGTCCGTATGAAAAGGAGTGGTCCCGACCAACGCCCCATCAAACTCCACGTTCGCCCCAACAGGCGCGCTGGTAACGTTAAGAGATTCCGCGCGACTCAGCGGCGTCAGCACAAATGCAGCCACTATCCCCGCCAAAGCAGGGAAGAAGAACCGCCCCAATTTCCGCTGGGAGACCCCCAAGGTGAGGAATCCACCATGTCACCCAGCGATACGCACGTCAATCCGCACAGCTACGGACGACCCAAAACAGCGATACCCACACATCAATCGCACGCGCACCGCGACGGAAGTGCCATGAAGTCAAAAACTTACATCATTACAAAAACGAAACCGTTCTTCGAACGAACGCATCTTTCAATAGAGGGCGCTGCGAACGTTTTCACAGTGACGCACTCGCCCGCGGGAGGCTCGAGGCTATCAGCCCGAACTCTGGCGGCAAATTGCACTCTTGCATGGAGGAGAAACAGAAATGGACCTTCGTACGAAAACCTGCCTTGCGGCAGTTGCGGTTTTAATTCTCTCGCTGCCGATGTGGGCGCGCACCGATTCCGCTCAACTCGTCATCGATCATCCCGTAACCATCGGCACTCAGCAGTTGGAACCCGGCACATACGATCTCAAAGCGAACGATGCTCAGAATCAAATCAACGTCGTCCGCGCCGACAATGGCAAGACCATCGCATCCGTTCCGTGTGAATGGGTTCAACTTGCACAAAAGCCTCGCCAAACAGAAGTCCTCTTCAACGCGGACCGCGTCGTAGAGATCGACTTCGCTGGCCAGACCAAAGGCGTCGCGTTTCACTAATCCGCGGAAATCTGCAAAATGGCCGGAGGCGGACCGCACATCCGCCTCTTTCTATTTCTTCGCGGTCCTAGCGCAGATATCGCCCCATCCAGTCCAGAAATGTGGCATACCACAACTCGCTATTCTGCGGCTTCAAAACCCAGTGCCCCTCGTCCGGGAAAATCACCAACTTTGAAGGCACTCCCTGCACCTGCAAAGCCGTGAAAAATTCCAGATCCTGATTGTAAGGCACGCGAAAATCCAGCTCGCCCCCCACCACTAAAGTCGGCGTCTTATATTTCCCCAACCCCGCCGCATACTCACTCGGCGACCACTTCCGATAAATCTCCGGCTTAGCCCAAGGCGCCCCGCCAAATTCCCACACCGGAAACCACAATTCCTCGGTCGCCCCGTACTCACTCACCAAATCGTAAGGTCCAGCATGGCTGATCAAGCATTTGAAGCGGTCCGTGTGCGTCGCGATCCAATCAATCATGTATCCGCCGTAAGATCCCCCCGCCGCGCCCACACGCGACCCATCAATAAAAGGATACTTCGCGATCGCCGCGTCCAGCCCCTTCATCAAATCTTCGTAAACCCGCCCGCCCCAGTCCTGGCTGATCTCCGCCGTAAATTTCTGCCCGTATCCAGTTGACCCGCGCGGATTGACCATCACCACTACATATCCCGCCGCGGCCATCACCTGCTGATTCCAGCGATAACCCCAAGCGTCCGTCCAAGCCCCCTGCGGCCCACCATGAATTAAAAATAGCGTCGGATATTTTTTCGCCGCATCAAAATGCGGCGGCCGTATCAACAATCCCTCCACCTGCGTCTTCTCCGCGCCCTCGAACCAGAACGGTTCCGCCGCCGGCAACGCAATGGCCGCCAGCAGCGCCTCATTCTGATGCGTCACCTGCCGCAAATGTGCGCCACCATCCGCATCCGCCGTGAAAATCTCCGCAGGCATCGTCAGACTCGTCCGCGCCAGCGCCAAAGTCCGCCCGTCGCGGCTCAAATCGAAATCCGCGTTGAATCCATCCACGACCATCCGAGGCACGCCACCGCCCGCCGCAGCAATCGCATACACCGGCATCTCCGCCCTATCCTCAGCCGAAAAATAAATCCGCGCGCTGTCCGGTGCCCACGCATACGATTCCACGCTGCGATCGAAATCCTCCGTCCGGTTAACAATCTTCCCGCTCGACCGCTCGTACAGCATCAATCGCCAGCGATCCGCCTCATAACCACCAAGAAATTGCGCGCGATAAGCAATCCATTTTCCGTCCGGCGAATAAGCCGGCCCCCAATCGTTCCCTGGATTTGTTGTAATTCGCTGGGGCTCGCTCCCTCCCGCCACTGCCACGATAAAAAGATCCCCGTTCGTGCTCAGCGCCTCGTCCTTGTCCGTATTCGCCGTGAAACACAACTCGCGACCGTCCGGCGAAAACGCAATCGCCTCCGGCGCTCCCTCGTTAAAAGGCGGCACATCGTAATTCGCGCCAGCAGTCAAATCCCGCGGCGCGCTCGCGCCATCCACCGCCGCCACAAATAAATGTCCGCGCTTCTCGTCCCACCATTCCGTCCAATGCCGATACAAAAGTCTTTCGTAAATCCGCGCCTTCACTTTACTTTTCTCTTTCGCAGCGTCCCGCGCCGCGTTGCAGCCATCGTCCTGACAGTCCGGATACACCGAAGAAACAAACGCCACAGTCTTCCCATCTGGCGACCACAATTCGTTGTCCGCACCCGTCGAAATCGAAGTCAGCCTAGTCGCCTCTCCGCCCTCGAGCGCGATCCAATAAATTTGCGGCGTCCCCGCACGCGCAGAAAGAAACGCGAGCTTCTTCCCATCCGGCGACCATCGCGGCCGCGTATCACTCCCCCCACGCGTCAATTGCCGCGCCTCGCCACCGCCCGCAGCCGCCACCACCCAAATATCGCGCACCGAATGATTCGCCTCCCGATCCGGCGTCGCCGCGCTATAAGCAATCCACTTCCCATCCGGCGAAGTCTGCGGCTCGCTAACCCGATGCAGCGAAATCAGATCCTTAAAAGTGATTGCGCGCTTCTCCGTCGCCTGCCCAGCCGCCGTAATCGCAACCGCCGCGACAGTAGCCGCTAGCACCGCTACCGCCTCGCCAATCACTCGCGCGCCCCGCCTCATCGTCCCTCCCCGCCGCCACATACCTTAAATCCTCGAACGCACCTTGCAAGTAAGAAACGCCTGCCCGGCCCCAGCCAAAATCAACAACACACTAAACCCTCGCGGAAAAGTAACAATCCTCCGCGTCTCGATAATTGCCTTGCCCTCTCCCACCTGTATCTCCTGCTTCTTCGCCGGCATCGCCACTTGCGGATGGAGCAATGCCGCAATCCCCGCCACCGCCAGCAAAATCCCCACAATCGCAATCGGATGAAATTTCATCTCAGCAACTCCACGCGCTCAATTCGCTGCGCCCGATGTGCCAGACCCGCCCTGCACCTGTGCACGTGTAATCTCCCCCAAGTAATCCGGCCGCCCCTCATCCCTCACAATATGCGGATAGCGCAACCCTCCGTGATAATCCACCGAAAAAGTCCGGAACTGCGCCCCATTCGCCACAATCAATTGCATCGGCTCCGTCGCCGTTTTCGCCGCATCAATCGCTCCCCGCATAGCGTCCGACGAATACTGCGCCCCATTCACCGCCACAATTTTCATCCCCGGACCAATACCCGCATTGTAGGCCGGCCCGCCGTGAATCACGTCGCCCACCATCCCCTCGTCCGAAGCCGAGAATCCCACAGTCAAAGAAAAATCCGCCCGCCGCGCCAGCACCTCTTGAATCCCCACCACTTCGTTCGGCTGCTCGTTGTACACCAGCTTCCACCCGCTTTTTTCCACCGCCTCGTTCGGAGTTTTCGTCGCCACGCCGTCCAATCGCGCCCGCAAAAATGTCGTCCAATCATACGGCGCCACGCTGTTCAACGTCGCCACCACATCTTCAAACCTGTACGTCTTCAATTCCGGCTGCCCGCCAGCCCCGCCGTGAAAAACCTTGCAGAAATCGTCGATCGATTTCTTATCCTTTGTAATCGTCCGCAAAGTTTCGTCCACGTCCATCCACAACAGCTCACCCTCCTCGTAAAAATCCGTTCCGCGCCGCCAGTTGGACCAGTCGTTCGTCGCGTCGTAAAGAAACGGCGCCGCATCCGCCGTATCCTGCAAAGGACGCCACTCCCGCCCCGGCCGATTTTCGTACTGCGCCACCAGTCCCGCAAAATCCTCCCGCCACTGCTCCGGCGTCTGCAACCCGCTCCGCGCCGTCAGCACCTCACCCAAATATTCCGTCAACCCTTCGTAAACCCAGAGCAAATCGTCCTTCATCGGCTGTTGATAGTCCGGCGTGGCCAATCCCGCAGGCCGCCGGTATTTTCCGTTCCAGGAATGCACGTACTCGTGCGGCAACAATGTCGCGAATTCGATCCGCTCGGCGTCGTCAATCAAACTCCGTTCCGCCGTGCGGTCGTCGCTCGATTCGTGATGCTCCAATCCGAAATGCGCCACGTCATCGCTCAGAGTGAGCAAAAAATGGTAATCGCGATAATGCCGCGCCCCAAAAAGCGCGTAAGCCTCCGTCACCAGATTGTGCAGCTCCACTTGCGTCTCCGGAGTCATCGCCAAAGCCGCCGCACTGTCCGCCGCAATATCAATCTCGTGCGATGGATTCTGCCCCGGCGTCAACTGAATCGCCCGGTAGTAGCGTCCCGAAATCACCGGCGAATCCACCAGCGTGTTCAACGCCACCGCCGCAAACTCAATCGTCCCGCCACCCTGCTTCGCAATCGGCAGCGCCGTCCCGAATTTCCAATCCGGAGGCAATCGCAAACTCGGCGCAAAAACAATATCCTTCGCGGGCAAACCCTTCGGATACATCAGCACCTGGTTCCAGCTCAGCACATTCAGCGAAGCCGTCGCCGAAGCCCCCGCCGAAAAACCGGTCGCCGGCCCCGACAACAGAAAATCAAAATCCGCCTCCAGCAAGCTCACTCCCGCCGGCACGTCCACATGAATCGAAAACATTTCCACCAAATCGCGCCGCCAAGCAATCGCCTTCCCGCCGCCGCTGAACTTCATCCCTGCCACCTGAATAATCGGCCCGTCCGGCATGTGCTCGCCAGGAATCCATTCCGGGTAATACAAAGTCATCGGCGCGCCCTGCACAGGAATCTCCATATGCACATGCAAGATTTTCTGCGGCGCCTGCGAAGCATCCACCCGCAACCGGATCGGCGCCGCTGCAGTCTGCGCCAAAGCCTCATTCACGCAGCCGCACACAAGTAACAACGCCGCCGCTAGCGCGATCACCACCTTCCGCGTAACCCCTCGCATCCAAGCCTCCAAAATGTCATATCGAATGCCAGAACTATAAAAACTCGAAAGATCAAAACCTCAAAATCCCTTCCCTCCCACCTGCCACATCAAAAATCCCAAAACCTGTGTATCCTCTTCAATTATCTTGCTCACTGGACGACCTTCGCTATGCCCCAGCTTCGTATCATACAAAAGCAAAATCGGTTTATCCCCGCCCTGCGCCGCCTGCACTGCCGCTGTCATCTTCCGCGCGTGCAAAGGAGCCACCCGCGTATCACTATCCCCAGTCAGAAAAAGCACCGCCGGATATTTCGTCCCCGCCATCACATGGTGATACGGCGAATAAGCGAAAAGGGCAGGGAACTGCTCCGCATCCTCCGACGACCCATACTCCGGCACCCAATACTTCGCCACCAGAAAATTCTGATAACGCACCATGTCCAGCAGCGGATACCCGCATACAATCGCGCCAAAAAGTTCCGGCCGCTGCGTCATCGCCGCTCCCATCAATAATCCGCCATTGCTCCGCCCCGTAATCGCCAGCTTGTCCGCCCGCGTGTACTTATTCGCGATCAGCCATTCCGCAGCCGCGTAAAAATCATCAAACACATTCTGCTTTTTCTCCAACATCCCCGCGCGATGCCACTCTTCCCCAAATTCGCCCCCGCCGCGCAAACTGGGCAGCGCAAACACGCCGCCATGCTCCACCCACACCACCGCGTCATCGCGAAACAGCGGCGTCTCGCTCACGTCAAACCCGCCATAAGCGGTCATCAGCGCCGGATTCGCCCCGTCCAGCTGCAATCCTTTCTTGTAAAATAAAAACATCGGCACCTGCGTCTTGTCGTTCGATTCATACCAAACTTGCTTCACCTCAAACGCGCTCGCATCCAGAGGCACCGCCGGCTTCGCCCACACTTCCAGCCCCCGCGCCGCGACATCGTACCGATAAACCGTCGCCGGTAGAGCGAACGATTGAAACGAAAAGAACGCCTCGCTCTCTTTCCATCTCCCCGTCACTCCCGCCACGGTTCCCAATTGCGGCAAAGCAATTCCGCCAGCCGCGTTCCCATCCGACTGAAATATTTTCAGCTCCGACGCGGCGTTGTGCGAATACTGCGCCACGATCTTCCCGCCCACCAGCCGAAAATCCTCCATCCGCGATTCGCCCTCGGGAATAATTTCCTTCCAGTGTTCCTGCGAAGGCGTCCGCAGCGGTACGGCCACCATCCGCCATTTCGGCGCTTGCCAATTCGTCTGCAGATACAAAGTATCGTTCGCGATCGCGCCCTGAAAACATCCATCCAAAGTATTCACCACCGGCACGATCGGCCCCGCAATCTTCAAATCCTGAAAATAAACTTCCGAGCGGTCGCAAGCCGATCCGTAGAAAACCGTGAACAGCAAATAGCGCTGGTCCTCCGACAAATCCACCGCCAGAATCTTGTCCGGCGTGTAACCATCTCCAAAAACTTTGGTGTCCTGCGCCGAATCCGTTCCCATCGCGTGAAAATAAGCTCGCGGCCCTTCCTCCACCAGTTTCGAATAATAAAATCCGCTCTTATCTTTCCTGAAAGTTGGCCCGGAAATGTAGCGCGCCCGCGGCAGCACATCCTTGCGCTCTTTCCCTGTATCCGTATCCAGAAAATGCAGCGCCACCTCGTCCTCGCCGCCCTTGCGCACTCCATATCCCACCAGTTTCCCGTCGTCCGAAACGCCTTCGAAATTCACGCTCGTCGTGTGATCCGCGCTCAACTTCTCCGGATCCACCAGCACTTCCTCCTCGCCCTTCGCGCCGCGCCGCATATAAAGCACAAACAAATCCTGGTTCGCCGCGCGCTTCGCATAAAAATACCGCCCGCCGCGCTCGATCGGCACCCCGATCGTATCTACCTTGATCAATTCTCCCAGCCGTTTCGCAATCGCGTCTCGGCCAGCCAGCCTCCCTAACGCCGCCTGGGTGCAAGCATTTTCCGCATCAATCCACGCCCGCGTTTCCGCGCTGTCCTGCTCCTCCAGCCAACGATAACGGTCGTGCACCACAGTCCCATGAATCGTCTCCGCCACGTCCTCCATCCGCGCCACCGGCGGACACTTCGCCTTCGCATCTTGTGCATTCACAGTCGTCACGCTCGCTAGCAGAAAAAATACAGGCAGGAATGATCGCAATCTAAATAAATTCGTGTTCGAAAGATGCAGAGAACTACAGAAACGTCCCGGTGCGGCGCCGGCACTCGCCACAAACTCAGCTTTCAACGAATTCCTCCAGCGTGGATCTTCACGTTACCGGCGTGGCCGTTTTTCGAGGCGGATTAAAAAATGGCAAGTCCCTCACCGTCGCTCTTACCTTATGACGTACCGCTTCCACCGTCAGTTCCATCTGCAATTCCGTTCCCGCCGCTGCATGCTCGCGATTCAAGCTCCCCAGCGCGATCATCTTTTTCAATGTCGGCGACCACGTCGTCGAAGTCGCCTTGCCCACCTGGAATCCTCCGCGATACACCGGCACATGCGCTCGCGAAGCCGTGCTTTGCACCTGCGGCCCCAATCCCACCGCATCGTAAAGCCGCTCCACATCCTCCCAACGCACATCCAATCCCATCAGGAGCCGCTTCGGCCCGCGATGGTGTTCGGCCGCCAGCGCCTCGCGCCCAATAAAATATTCCTTCTTCAAATCCACCATCTTCCCCAGCCCCAATTCGTAAGGCGAATATTTCTGCGCTTCAATCAACGCCCGTTTGCTGCTGGTGTAATCCACCTCCAGCATGATCAACCCCGCCTCGATTCGCGCCACGTCCAACGCAATAATTCCCGCCGGATGCAGATCAAACGGCCGCCCATTCTCCATCAGCGCGTCCCACACGAGCGGCGCGTCCTGCCACGGAATCCATATTTCGTACCCGAGGTCTCCCGTATAACCGGTACGCGAAATATCCACTTCCAGGCCGCCGATTTTCCCGTGCGTGAATCGAAAATATTTCAGATTCGCGATATCCGCCTCCGCCACTTTCTTCAGCAAGCGTCCCGAAGTCGGCCCCTGCAGCGCCAGCGCCGCCACTTTGTCCGAAATATCTTCCATCTGTACGTCCAGCCCCAGCGCGTTCTGATGAAACCAGCGAATGCTCGGGTCTGCCGCCGTCCAGCGGTACGAATTCTCGCCCAGCCGCGAAATGGTCCCGTCATCAATCACTTTGCCCTGCTCGTCGCACCAGCAGCAATAAATCACCTGCCCGATCGCCACCTTGTTAATGTCCCGCGTGATCACCCGGTTTACGAACTTCGTCGCGTCCTTGCCCTCGATCCGGTATTTGTATAGCGGCGTCACATCAATCAGCGCGCAAGCATTGCGAATCGCGTTGTACTCGTGGTCGTGATGCATCTCGTACACGCTCACCGCGTAGTACCCCGACCACTCGCGATAATTCATGCTCTCGCACAACTTCAAAGTCCTGTCGTGAACCGCAGTCCCAATCGGCACAGTCGCTCCTGTCCGCAAGTAAAATCGCAAATCACGCAGCCCGCGATTATAGTGCCCGCGCTACTCCCGTCGCAACCTATAGCGGCGAGCCACGCGTCACTGATCACCACTCACGAATCACGAGTCACGCGCCCCAACACCCTGACCCCCAGTCAGCCACACCAGCGTTCTCCCTTGTGACTCCGCTCCTGCGCCTGTAAAATACTTCGGCTCCGGTGTTCATCCTTCGAACGGCTGAATCACCCGCATCATCCATGGCAAGGAAATACGACGTCATCGTAATCGGCGGCGGCCACAACGGCCTCGTGAACGCGGCGTACCTCGCCAAATCCGGCAAAAAAGTCCTGATCCTCGAAAAGCGTTACGTTCTGGGCGGCGCTGCCGTCACTGAAGAAATCGTTCCCGGTTTCAAATTCTCGGTTTTCTCCTACGTAGTCTCGCTGCTTCGACCAGAAATCATTCGCGATCTCGATCTCCCGCGCCACGGCCTGGAAATTCTCCCGCTCGACGGCACCATGACCCCCATGCCCAACGGCGACTACCTCTGGCGCCAGAACGATCACGGAAAAACTCGCCGCGAACTCGAGCGCCACTCCAAGCTCGACGCCGAAGCCTACGAAGAGTTTGGCAAATCCATGGTCGCCATGTGCCGCTTCGTAAAACCAATCCTCGGCATGATTCCTCCCGATCCTACTTCCTTGGATCCGCGTGACCTGAAAAAACTCGCCTTCCTCGCCAAGCGTTTCCAGAATCTCGACGCCGAAGACAAATATAATCTCGTCCAGCTCATGACCATGAGCGCCGCCGATTTCCTTGACCAGTGGTTTGAGACCGACGTCCTCAAAGCCACCATGTCCGCTTCCGGAATCATCGGCACATTTCTCGGCATCCGTTCGCCCGGCACCGCCTACGTTTTGCTCCATCACTACATGGGCGAAATTGATGGCGCCTTCCGCTCCTGGGGTTTCAGCCGCGGCGGCACTGGCGCCATTTCCAACGCCATCGCCGGCGCAGCTCTCGAAGCCGGCGTCGAAATCCGCAAGGAAGTGGCAGTCTCGAAAATTCTCATTAAGAATGGCGTCGCGCAGGGCGTCGTCCTCGAAGGCGGCGAAGAAATTTACGCCGACGTTGTTTCTTCGAGCGTCGATCCCAATCTGACGTTCTTGAAATTCATCGAAGCCAGCGAACTTCCCGGCGATTTCCTGGAAGACGTTCGCCGCTACAAATATCGCGGTTCCTCCGGCAAAGTAAATCTCGCTCTCGATGGCCTGCCGGATTTCACCTGCCTCCCCGGCCCCGGCAATCATCTTCGCGGCGCAATTTCCATTTCTCCCTCGATGGAATACATGGAACGCGCCTACGACCAGGCCAAGTACGGCGAATTTTCCCGTCGCCCCTACATTGATATGGTCATTCCGTCGCTCACCGATCCCTCGGTCGCGCCTCCCGGCAAACACATTCTTTCCTGCTTCGTGCAATACGCTCCCTACAAGCTCGCCTCCGGCACATGGGACGAGCAGCGCGAGGCCTTCGGCAATACCGTGATTGACACGATTTCGCAATTCGCCCCCAACCTGAAAAGTCTAATCATCGGAAAACAATTCATCACTCCGCTCGATATCGAACGCCAAACCGGCCTCACCGAAGGCAACATTTTTCAAGGTGAACTTTCGCTCGAGCAACTCTTCTTTTTGCGCCCTGCCGCGGGCTGGGCGCGTTACCGCACACCGATCAAAAAACTGTACATGTGCGGCTCGGCCACGCATCCCGGCGGCGGCATCATGGGCGCTCCCGGCCGCCTGGCCGCGCTGGAAATTCTAAAAGATACCGGGAGAAGCTGAGCGTGGCCGCGCAACGCGACATCCTCATTCTCGGCGGCGGGCACAACGCGCTCGTAACGGCCTTTTACCTTGCGAAAAAAGGCCACAGGCCGCTCGTTCTCGAACGCCGCTCCATCATCGGCGGCGCCGCTGTAACTGAAGAATTTCATCCCGGTTTCAAATGCTCCACCGTCGCGCATGCCGGCGGCCCTCCGCTCGCCAAAATTGTGAAAGACATGCAACTCGCGCGCCACGGCCTTGAAAAACTCGAATCGCCCGTTCGCGTTTTCGCGCCCTCGCCTGACGGCCGCGCACTGGTGCTGCACACTGACCCCTCAGCCTCCGCGCGCCAAATTGATAATTTTTCGAAGAAAGACGGCGCAAAATATTTCGAGCTTTCCAAAGAAATCGCCCGCGCCGCCGCTATCGCCGGAGAACTCCTCAACCTCACTCCGCCCGTCATCGAAAAGCCTTCCAACGAAGATCTCTGGAAGCTCCTGAAACTCGGCCGCAAAGTCCGCGGCCTCGGAAAAAAAGAAATGATGCAGCTCATCCGCTGGGGCCCCATGGCCGTCGCGGATTTCGTCGCCGAATTTTTCGAAACCGATCTTCTGCGCGCCGTCGTAGCCGCGCGCGGAATTTTCGGCGCCTCTCTCGGCCCCTGGTCCGCCGGTTCCACGGCTCTGCTTCTACTGCGCGCCGCCGCTGACCCGCATCCGGTAGGGAACTCCGCCTACCCGCGCGGCGGCATGGGCGCGCTCAC
>Ga0070761_10001223_pt1 | contig 16160 bp, 11 predicted proteins | sample HubBroMetageREF1_FD_66724 | JGI IMG/M metagenome (GOLD analysis project Ga0070761, IMG submission 66724) | Reference soil microbial communities from the Hubbard Brook experimental Forest, New Hampshire, USA - Hubbard Brook CCASE Soil... | ecosystem: Environmental > Terrestrial > Soil >... | reverse complement strand
GCCCTGCTCGATCAGTCGCTGATCAGCGGCGTCGGCAACATCTACGCCGACGAGGCCCTGTGGCGGGCGGGTCTGCACTGGGCCCGGCCCACCGAGACCCTGAACGGCCCCGAGGTCAGCAGGCTACTGGCCGCCGTGAGCGAGGTTCTCACCGAGGCGCTGACCGCCGGCGGGACCAGCTTCGACAGCCTGTACGTCAACGTCAACGGGGAGAGCGGCTACTTCGACCGGTCGCTCGCGGTGTACGGGCGGGAGGGCCTGCCGTGCCGTAAGTGCGGCACCCCGGTCCGGCGCGACCCGTTCATGAACCGGTCCGCCTACAGCTGCCCGCAGTGCCAGCCCCGGCCCCGCCGCGTTCACTGGTGAGACGGTCAAAATCCGTTGTCATCTCTGATAAGCTTGGTGACCGGCCCTGGTGAGGGGCCTGAACTTGACCAGGAAACGCCTGGGTGGGAAACTAGATACCGTTGATTGCGCGCGCGAGTCCGCGTGTGTGAAGTATGTGCCCACTCTGGTCACTCAGCGTGGAGGACCTTTAGCAATGGCGAAGGCTCTATTTGGCCATGTCGGCGGTCCCGATCCCCGCATCGTTTCCGAGATGCGCCGCCTCCAGCAGCGAGTACGAGACCTGGAAGCCGAGCTTGTCCGGCTCCAGGAAGAGAACGAAGCGCTCAACGTAGAGGCAGCCCACGAGGACATGCTGGTAACGGACCGCGAACCCGCGCTCGCCTGAGCGCTGGCCGCGAGAAAACGACCGAGAAAACGACAAAGACGAACCAGGGGCGCCTATGGCGGCGCCCCTCTTCGTTGTTATTTCCTCGTGATATGTCATTTTTCACACCGGTAATGGGGTCTATTAGTCGCGGTGTGTCCGCACCTGCCGGCGTCCGGCACGCGAAGCTAGCTGCAGTTCACCGTTTCTGACGGTGCCGGGCGGTAGGGTGCGGGGAGCGAGAGAGGGGGCTGCACGTGTACCTGAAGACCCTCACTCTGCGTGGTTTCAAGTCGTTCGCCTCCGCCACCAGCTTGCGGCTCGAGCCCGGTATCACCTGTGTGGTCGGCCCGAACGGCTCCGGCAAGTCCAACATCGTGGACGCCCTGTCCTGGGTCATGGGCGAGCAAGGGGTCAAGTCGCTGCGCGGCGGCAAGATGGAGGACGTCGTCTTCGCCGGCACCACCTCCCGCCCGCCGCTGGGCCGGGCCGAGGTGACGCTCACCATCGACAACAGTGACGGCGCCCTGCCCATCGACTACGCCGAAGTCACCATCAGCCGGCTGATGTTCCGGTCCGGGCAGAGCGAGTACGCCATCAACGGCGACCACTGCCGCCTGCTCGACGTCACCGAACTGCTGTCCGACTCCGGCATGGGCCGCGAGATGCACGTGATCGTCGGCCAGGGCCAGCTCGACGACATCCTGCACGCGGGGCCCGAGGCCCGGCGCGCGCTGATCGAGGAAGCGGCCGGCGTCCTGAAGCACCGCAGGCGCAAGGAGAAGGCGCTGCGCAAGCTCGAGGCGATGCAGGCCAACCTGACCCGGCTGGTCGACCTCACCGCTGAGCTGGGCCGCCGGCTCAAGCCGCTCGGCCGGCAGGCCGAGATGGCCCGCAAGGCGGCCGGCATCCAGGCCGACCTGCGGGACGCCCGGCTCCGGCTGCTGGCCGACGACTACGTGACGCTGGCCGCCGAACTGCAGCGCGACGAGGCCGACGAGGCGGCCGCGGTGGCCCGGCGCACCGCCCTGGAGCAGGAGGTGGCCCAGGCCCGGGGGCGGGAAACCAGCCTGGACCAGGCCGCCCAGCACGCCTCGGCGACGCTGGCCCGGGCCCAGGAAACGTGGTTCGCGCTGTCCTCGCTGGCCGAACGGCTGCGCGGGACGCAGAAACTGGCCGCGCAGCGGCATACCCTGCTGACCGAGCAGGCCGACCCCGAGCGCCCCGGCCGCGACCCCGACGAGCTGGACCGCCAGGCCGCCGAGCTGCGCGACGAAGAACATGAACTGAGCGCCCGGCTGGAGTCGGGCCGCGAGATCCTGACCGCCGCCGCCGCCGAGCGCACCGCCGCCGAGGCCGAGCTGTCCGCGGCCGAGCGCCGGATCGCCGAAGGCGCGAAGGCCGCCGCGGCCCGGGCCGGCCAGCTGGCCCGGCTGCGTGAGCAGGTCGGCGCCGCCGCCAGCCGCAGTGCTGCCGCCCAGGAGGAGCTGGACCGCCTGGCCGCCTCCGCCGGGCAGGCCCGGGAGCGGTCGGCGCTGGCCCAGGCCGAGCACGACCAGGCGCGCCAGTCGGCCGGCGGCGGCGACGACGACCGTAGCGGGCTGACCGCCGCCCACGAGCAGGCCGCCCGCGCCCTTTTGGAATATGCCGAACGGACGAGGGTGGCACGCACCGCCGAACGGCAATCAGCTAGCGAGCTGGCCGCCCTGCGGGCGCGCGCCGAGGCACTGGCCGAAGCCGCCCGGCGGGGCGCCGACGCCTCCGCGGCGCTGGTCGCCGACCCCGCCCGCTTCGCCGGCGTGCTCGGCCCGTTCGCCGAGAAGCTGCAGGTGACCGACGGCTACGAGGTAGCTATCGCCGCCGCCCTGGGCGCCGCGGCCGACGCGGTCGCGGTAGCCGACCTGGACGCGGCCGCCGAGATCCTGGCCACCCTGCGCCGCGACGACGCGGGCAGCGCCGGCCTGGTCATAGCCCTGGATTCTTCCGCCCCATCGGTCACACCGGTCACGAAAGCCCCCGGTCTCACCTACGCGGTCGACCTGGTGCGGGCTCCGGACGGCCTGGCCCAGACCACCGCGGAGCTCCTGGACGGGGTGGTCGTGGTCGACGACCTGGAGCAAGCACGCCAGATCGTTCGGAAAAATCCCGAATTGAAGACCGTAACCCGCGCCGGTGACCTGCTCGGGTCCCGCTGGGCGCATGGCGGCGGCGCGCGGCCGCAGAGCCTGCTCGAGATGCGGGCGGCCGCGGACGAGGCCGCCGCCGGACTGGCCGGCGCGCAACGCCGGTGCGACGAGGCGGCCGGGCAGCTGGCCGAGGCGGCCGAGGCCGAAGAGACGGCTCGGGAGTCGGTGAGCGACACGATGGCGCGCCGGCAGCAGGCCGACGCGGCGGCGGCGGAGATCTCCGGGCGGCTCGGCCGGCTGGCCGGCGCGGCCCGGGCCGCGCGGGAGGAGGCCGACCGGCTCGACGGCACGATCGAGGCGGCCCGCCTGGCGGCCGAGCAGGGCCTGGCCAAGCTGGCCCGGCTCCGGCAGGACCTCGCCGCGGCGCAGGAGGCGGCCGACGAGCCCGCCGAGCCGGACCAGGAGGCCGGCTACGTGCGGGAGGACCTGGCCGAGCGCTGCGCCACGGCCCGCGACGCCGAGATGGAGGCCCGGCTCGAGGTGCGCACCGCCGAGGAGCGCCTGCGGGCGATCAGCGGCCGGGCCGACTCGCTGGCCGCGGCCGCGGCCGCCGAGCGGCAGGCGCGCGAGCGGGCGGCGCAGCGCCGCGCCCGGCGCGCGGCCCAGGCCGCCGTGGCTCGCGCGGTCGCGCTGGGCGCGCAGTACGCGGTGCAGGCGGCCGACCAGTCGGTGAGCGAGGCCCAGGCCCGCCGCGCCGAAGCGGAGGCGGCCAGCGCGGGCGGGGCCGGCGAGCTGAAGGCCGTCCGGGCCCGGGTCCGCGACCTGGCCGCCGACCTGGACACGGTGGTGAACACGGCGCACGGCACCGAGATCGCCCGGGCCGAGCACCGGCTGCGGCTGGCCCAGCTGTCCGAGCACGCGCTGGAGGAGTTCGGCATCGAGACCGACGCCCTGGTGGCCGAGTACGGCCCCCAGATTCCGGTCCCCAACGACGACGACGCGCCACCGTCCCCCTACGACCGGGCCGTGATCGAGCGCCGGGCCGCGCACGCGCAGCGCCAGCTCGACCAGCTGGGCAAGGTCAACCCGCTGGCCCTGGAGGAGTACGCCGCTCTGACCGAACGTCACCAGTTCCTCGCCACCCAGCTGGAGGACCTGCGCAAGACCCGGCGCGACCTGCTCACCGTGGTCAAGGAGGTCGACGACCGGGTGCAGGAGGTCTTCGCCTCGGCGTACGCCGACACCGCCCGCGAGTTCGAGCAGCTGTTCTCCCGGCTGTTCCCGGGCGGCCAGGGCAACCTGGTCCTCACCGAGCCGGACGACATGCTGGCCACCGGGATCGAGATCGAGGCCCGGCCGCCGGGCAAGAAGGTCAAGCGGCTCTCGCTGCTGTCCGGAGGGGAGCGGTCGCTGACCGCGATCGCCTACCTGTTCGCCATCTTCAAGGCCCGTCCCTCGCCGTTCTACGTGCTGGACGAGGTCGAGGCGGCCCTGGACGACACCAACCTGCAGCGCCTGCTGGGCGTCTTCGAGGAGCTGCGGGAGAGTTCCCAGCTCATCGTCATCACCCACCAGCGCCGCACCATGGAAGCCGCCGACGCCCTGTACGGCATCACGATGCGCGGCGACGGCGTCTCCACCGTGATCAGCCAGCCCCTCGCTACCCGCCAGCCCGCCTAAGGCCGGTCAGGGCCGGTCAGGGCCGGTCGGCCGGGGGGACCCGGTGGCTGGTCAGCCCGAGGGCGGCCATGCGGCCGGAATTCGCGTCGGTGAGCCGGGAGAACATCCGGCCGATCTTGCCGCGCTGCCCCGGATCACCGCTGGCCAGCAGGCGAGCGAGCGACTCGCGCTCCGCGGCGACCCGCTGGGCCTGGCCGAGCGCCTCGCCGACCAGGCGCCGGGCCCACAGGGCCAGCCGGCCGGCCACCGAGGGATTCTCCGTGATCGCCTCACGCACCCGGACGATCACGAAATCGGCCTGGCCGGTGTCGGCCAGCACGTCGTTGACCAGGGTCTGGGTGCGCGGGTCGAGCAGGTCCGCGATCATGCGGTAGAAGTCGGCCGAGATACCGTCACCCACGTAGGCCTTGACCAGTCCTTCGAGCCAGTCAGCGGGACGGGTGCGGGCGTGGAACGCGTCCAGGGCCGGCACGAACGGCCGCATGGCGGCATCCGGGTCGACGTTCAGCTGCTCGAGCCGCCCCAGCAGCTGCCGGAAGTGGCCGTACTCGGCCACGGCCATCTCGGACAGGGCGATCTTGTCGGGCAGGGACGCCGCCACGGCCGCGTCGGCGGACAGCCGGAAGAAGCCGCTCAAGGTGGCGTAGCTCAGCAGCCCGAGCAGATCGACCACGCCGTCGGCGTGTTCGCTGCTGTGCTGCAGGTCGATCATGTCCTGGAGTATATGCCGAGTCCGGCCGATACTATGGGCGAGGCAGAAGGAGGCCGATGGCAGAGCGTCGCACCGTCCTGGGCGGTTCCCCGGTCTTCTGGCTGTTCCTGAAGTTCGTGCTGCTCGGCCCCTGGCTGCGGCTGATGTTCCGGCCCAAGGTCACCGGGCTGGAGAACATCCCGCGCGAGGGCGGCGCGATCATCGCGTCGAACCATGTGTCCTTCCTGGACGGCCTGCTGGTGTCGCTGGTGGTCCCGCACCGCCGGGTCATGTACCTGACCAAGGTCAAGTACATCGACCGGCCGTTGCTGCGCTGGTTCCTGACCGGCGCCGGCGTCATCCCGGTCGCCACCAATGACCTGGGTGCGGCCGGCAACTCAGTCACGGCCGCGGTGCAGGCTGTGCACTCCGGCCGGCTGGTCGGGATCTTCCCGGAGGGGACCCGCTCGCCGGACGGCCGGCTGCACCGCGGCAAGACCGGGGTGGCCCGGATGGCGCTCGCCTCGGGCGCGCCGGTGGTCCCGGCCGGGATCACCGGTACCGACCGCGCGTTCCCGCGCGGGGCCAAGCTGCCCCGGCCGTACCCGGTGAGGATCGCCTTCGGCCCGCCGATCACCGCCGCCGCCGTCGACGGCGAGGTGAAGGACCCGGCGGTCATCCGGGCCCTCACCGACCAGGTGATGACGGCCATCCGCGGCCTGTCCGGCCAGCAGACCGCCGCCGAGGTCAACCCCGCGGCCTAGTGCTCAAACGGCCTAGTGCTCAAACGGCCTAGTGCTCAAACGGCCTAGTGCTCGCTCGGCTTTATCCAGCCAAAGGCGCGTTCGACCGCCCGCTGCCAGTTGTCGTATTCGACCTCGCGGCGATGGGCGTCCATGGTCGGCAGCCACTGCGCGGCGCGGTGCCAGTTGCGGCGCAGCACCTCTAGGTCGGGCCAGTAGCCGGCGGCCAGCCCGGCGGCGTACGCGGCTCCGAGCGAGACGGTCTCGATGGCCATCGGCCGCATGACGGGAATGTTGAGCACGTCGGCGACGAACTGCATGAGCAGGTTGTCCGCGGTCATGCCGCCGTCCACCTTGAGCGCCTTCAGCGCGAGCCCGGTGTCGGCGTTCATCGCGTCCACCACCTCCCGGGTCTGCCAGCCCGTCGCCTCCAGGACCGCGCGGGCCATGTGACCCTTGGTGACGTACGAGGTCAGGCCCACGATGACGCCGCGGGCCTCGTTGCGCCAGTGCGGCGCGAACAAGCCGGAGAACGCCGGGACGATGTAGCAGCCGCCGTTGTCATCGACCGAACGCGCGAGCGTCTCGATCTCGGCCGCCGTGCTGATCAGCCCGAGCCCGTCGCGGAACCACTGCACGAGCGCGCCGGTGATGGCGATCGAGCCTTCCAGGGCGTACACGGCGGGCTCGTTGCCGATCTTGTAGCCGACGGTGGTGAGCAGGCCGTGCGTCGAGCGGATCAGCTCGTGGCCGGTGTTGAGGAGCAGGAAGCTGCCGGTGCCGTACGTGCACTTGGCCTCCCCCTGGTCGAAGCAGGTCTGCCCGAACAGCGCGGCTTGCTGATCGCCCAGCGCGGCCGAGATGCGCACGCCGGGCAGAACCCGCCGGGCCAGGCCGAATGTCTCGGCCGACGGGCGAATCTCCGGGAGCATCTGGCGTGGCACGCCGAAGATCGCCAGCAGCTCGTCGTGCCAGTTCAGGGTGGTCAGGTCCATCAGGAGGGTACGGCTGGCGTTGGTGACGTCGGTGACGTGCGCGCCGCCGTCAGGGCCGCCGGTCAGGTTCCAGATCAGCCAGCTCTCCATGGTTCCGAACAGCACGTCGCCGCGCTCGGCGCGTTCGCGCAGGCCCGGGGTGTGGTCGAGCAACCAGCGCACCTTCGGGGCGGAGAAGTACGTGGCCGGCGGCAGGCCGCAGCGCTTGCGCACGGTCTCCGCGTCGGGGCTACGGCTCAGCTCGTCGACCAGGGCGTCGGTCCGGGTGTCCTGCCACACGACCGCCCGGCCGACCGGACGTCCGGTGTGGCGGTCCCACAGCACGGTGGTTTCCCGCTGGTTGGCGATGCCAAGCGCGACGACCTGGTCGGGGGTGGCTCCGGCTTGGGCGAGGGCCTCGGGCGCGATGCGTTCGAGGTTGTGCCAGATCTCGACCGGGTCATGCTCGACCCAGCCCGGCTTGGGAAAGTGCTGCTTGTGCTCACGTTGCGTGACCGCGACCAGCCGTCCGCCATGGTCGAACAGGATGCATCGGGTTGAGCTAGTGCCCTGGTCCACGGCTAGGACATAGCGTTCCACCACCCTGTTCACACCTCCTTGTGCGGAAGGCTTGTGCGGAAAGCGGGCGTCACCAGCGGGCGACCCCAAGGTCGCGAGAGACCGCGCGTGCCGCGTCGCGCACGTAGGTGACGAGCGTCGATTTCGGCTGTGCCTTACCGTCGCAGACGCGCTCGACGGCCCCGGATATTCCTATGGCGCCGACCACGAGTCCGCCGTGCCCGCGGATCGGCGACGCCACGCCCGCTTCACCGACGGTCATTTCCTCGACCTCGGCGGCCCAGCCGGCGTCACGCACCTCGGCCAGCGCGCTGGCAAGCGCCTTGGCTGAGGTAATTGTACGCCGGGTGTACGGCTCCAGCAGGTCCGGGCTGAGCGCGGCGGCGGCGTTGGCGTCATAAGCCAGCAGTACCTTGCCCAGCGCGCTGGCGTGCAGCGGCAGCAGTGCGCCGACGTCGAGCGTCTGCAGCGTGTCATCGGGCCGGAAGACGTGGTGGACGACGAGCACCTTGCCCTCGAGCAGGGTGCCCAGCCGCACCGCCTCGCCGCTGCGCGCGGCCAGCGCATCCGCCCAGTTGATCGCCCGCGATCGCAACTCGTTGACGTCAAGGTAACTGGTGCCCAGGTGAAGCAGTCGCGCCCCGAGCTGGTACTTGCCGGTCGAGTAATCCTGCTCGACGAAGCCGACGCCCTGGAGCGTCCGCAAGATGCCGTGGGCGGTGCCGCGGGCCAGGCCGAGCGAATCGGCGATCTCGCTGACCCCCAGCCGCCTCGAGCCGTCGGCCAGCAGCCGGAGGATCGCCGCCGCACGCTCGATTGACTGAATCGGGCCGGGCATGCGACGAACCCTACCGTATTTATACGATTCGGCAATGTCGGCACCTGTTTGTTGACGTCGCTGGCCTGGCGGCTTAGCGTCCTAGAAGGCGTGACGCAGGTCACCAGCGAGGGAGCCACGATGGACGCTGAAGTCTTCCGGGCCTGGATAACGTCTGCCGCCAGGGTCATCGAGGCCAACCGTGATCACCTGACCCAGCTGGACGCGGCGATCGGCGACGCCGATCACGGCATCAACCTGGACCGCGGCTTCACCGCGGTGCTCCGCGCGCTGGACGCGCGCAACGGGGCCGCGGCGCACATGACGCCCGGACGGATCCTGGCCCTGACCGGCAGCACCATCATCTCCGAGGTGGGCGGCGCGGCCGGGCCGCTGTACGGCATGGCGTTCCGCCGGGCCGGGCAGGCGCTGGGCGACGCCACCGACGTGGACCTGCCCGGGCTGTCCGCCGCGCTGGACGCGGCGCTGGCCGGCGTGCAGCGGCTGGGGGCCGCGCGCCAGGGCGACAAGACCATGGTCGACGCGCTCCAGGCGGCGACCAGGGCCTTCAGCGAGGCGATCGCGGCCGGGGCGTCGCCGGACGATGCCCTGTCCGTGCTCGCGGATGCCGCCTCGGCCGCGGCGCAAGGCACCGTTCCGATGCAGGCGCTGAAGGGCCGGGCCAGCTACCTGGGGCCGCGCAGTGTCGGGCACGAGGACCCTGGTGCGGCCTCGACCGCGCTCATCCTCGGCGCCCTGCGAGATGCCGTGCGGAGTACCGGAACTCAGCTCAGCGCGGACAGGACGACGCCCCCGCGCCCCGCGCCCAGGTCCCGCGACACCGCCCGGGCCGCCTCGCCGACCAGGCGCACGAGTTCGTCCCGGGTGCCGGGCGCCAGTAGGCGTTCGGCCGCGCCGACCACGCCGATCGCGCCGGCCACCGCACCGTCCCGCGACACGATAGGCGCCGCGATTCCGGCGTCGCCGACGGTCGCCTCCTGATCCTCCACCGCGTAGCCGCGCTGGCGGACCTGGCCCAGCGCCCGGTTCAGTGCGGCCCGGGTGGTCTTGGTCCGGCCGGTCAGCGGGGTCAGGTCGGCGGCCAGCGCCCGGGTGCGCTGCGCGGCCGGCAGGTGCGCCACGATCGCGTGGCCCAGGGCGCAGGCGTGCCAGGGGATAGCCGCGCCGACCTCGAGGATCTGCACCGTGTTGTCCGGCCGGAACACGTGGTGCAGCACGATCACCCGGGACCCGGACAAGGTGGCGACCCAGACCGCCTCGCCGGCCCGCTGGGCCAGCGACTCCGCCCACCGCATCGACCTGGCCCGCAGCTCGGAACCGTCCAGGTAGGCGTTGCCGAGCTGCAGCACGCCCGGTCCCAGGCTGTACTTGCCCGTGTCAGGATCCTGCGCGACCAGGTCGTGCGCCTCCAGGGTGCGCAGCAGCCCGTGCACGGTCGGCTTGGCCAGGCCGACTCGCTCGGCGATCTCGGTCACGCCCAGGCGCGGCGCCCCTGAGCCGAGAGCGGCCAGGATCTGCGCCGCTCGCTGCACAGACTGGATCATCTCGGCCCTTTCAGCGATACCGAACACTATTCAGGATATGACACGAACGCCGCCGCCACGGTCGGTATCGCACCGGTCGCACAGTGGCTCGAGCGCCCCAGCGGGACTGCGGGGAGCGGCGGGAGGCCCGGTGCTATTTCTTCTTGTCGCGGCGCTTGTTGTTGCCGCCGCGGAAGGCGGCCGGGATGTTGCCCTGCGCGGGGGGCGGGAAGTTCAGGCCGCCGGGCAGGTTGGACAGGCCCTCGGCCAGGCTGTCGGTGAAGCCTTCCGGCAGGCCCCCCAGGCCGCCGGCGCCGCCGAGCGCGGGCGGCGCACCGCCGGGCTGCTGGCCGGCCGGGTCCGGGGTGCTGGCGCCGCGCGCGATCTCCGCGGCCCGCCGCGGGTCGCCGCTGCGGACCGGCCTCTTCTTGCCCTTCTTGCCGCGGGCGGACTTGGCGGCCGCCCGGCGGGCCATGGCGCCCATGGCGGGCGGCATGCCCGGGATGCCGCCGCTGAACATGGCCTTCATCTGCTTCTGGCCCTCGAAGAAGTTCGTGACCAGCTGGGAGACCTCGCCGACGGCGACGCCGGAGCCCTTGGCGATGCGGGCCCGCCGCGAGCCGTTGATGACCTTCGGGTTACGGCGTTCCTCCGGCGTCATCGACCGCACGATGGCCTCGGCGCGGTCCAGGTCCTTGTCGTTGACCTGGGACAGCAACTCCCGGTTCTTCGCCGCGCCGGGCAGCATGCCGAGCAGGTTCCCGATCGGCCCGAGCTTGCGGACCATCGACAGCTGCTCGACGAAGTCCTCGAGGGTAAAACCCTCGCCCGAGGCGATGCGCCCGGCCAGATCGGCGGTCTGGTCGGCGTCGAAGGCCTTCTCGGCCTGCTCGATCAGGGTCAGGACGTCACCGAGGTCGAGGATCCGCGACGCCATCCGGTCCGGGTGGAACAGGTCGAAGTCCTCGAGCTTCTCGCCCGCCGAGGCGAACATGATCGGCCGGCCGGTCAGCTGCACGATCGACAGCGCGGCGCCGCCCCGGGCGTCGCCGTCGAGCTTGGTCAGCACGACGCCGTCGTAACCGACCCCGTCCAGGAAGGCCTGCGCGGTCGCCACCGCGTCCTGGCCGATCATCGCGTCGACCACGAACAAGATCTCGTCCGGCTCGGTGGCGTCCTTGATCGCCCGGGCCTGGGCCATCATCTCCTCGTCCACGCCCAGCCGGCCGGCGGTGTCGATGATGACCATGTTGTGCTGGCGGCGCCGGGCCTCGTCCAGCGACTGCCGGGCCACGGCCACCGGGTCCCCTACCCCGTTGCCGGGCTCGGGGGCGTACACCGCGACGCCGGCCCGCTCGCCGAGCACCTGCAGCTGCTGCACGGCGTTGGGCCGCTGCAGGTCGGCGGCGACCATCATCGGGGTGTTGCCCTGCCCCTTGAGCCACAGCGCGAGCTTGGCCGCCAGCGTGGTCTTACCACCGCCCTGCAGGCCGGCCAGCATGATGACGGTCGGCGGCACCTTGGCGAACCGGAGCCGCCGGGTCTCACCGCCCAGGACGCCGATCAGTTCCTCGTGCACGATCTTGATGACCTGCTGGGCGGGGTTCAGCGCGGCGGAGACCTCCTCGCCGGTGGCCCGCTCCTTGACCCGGGCGATGAACTGCCTGACCACCGGGAGCGCGACGTCCGCCTCCAGCAGGGCGATTCGGATCTCCCGCATGGTCGCGTCGATGTCAGCCGCGGACAGCCGCCCTCGGCCGCGCAGTGACGAAAAGACCTGCGTCAACCGGTCAGATAGGGTCTCAAACACGAAATCCAGGCTACCGGTAGGTGGACCCTCAGCTGGCCAGTGCGGCCAGCACGGATCCGATGGTGGCGCGGCGCCGGTCCCGGTCGGTCAACGGGGCGCCGTCCTCGTCGGTCACGTAGAACACGTCAACGACCTCGGCGCCCAGCGTCTCCACCCGGGCCGCCCGCACGTTGAGGCCGCATTCCCCGAGGGCCCGGCCCACCCGCCACAGCAGCCCGGGCGCGTCGTGCGCGCGCACCTCCACCACGGTCGCGGTTTCCGAGGCCCCGTCCACCAGGGTGACCCTCGGCGCGGGGACCCTGGTGCCGTGCGGCGGGGCGGCCCGCGCCCGGCGTTCCAGCCGGTCCTCCACGTCCAGCCGCCCCAGCAGCATCCGGCGCAGGTCGCCGGCCACCAGCGTCGGGTCGGGCGGATCCCCGAACTCGGGCTCCACGTCGAACACGGTGACCGCCGTGCCCTGCACCGAGGTGGCGTTGGCGCTGCGGACCGCCAGCCGGTGCGAGGCCAGCACCCCGGCCGCGCGCCACAGCAGGCCAGGCCGGTCGGGCGCGACCACGGTCACCTCCGATCCGCGCACGGTGGCGGCTGGGCCGCCGTCGGCGGCCAGCTCCAGCTGATCGGCGCGCAGCGGAGCCGGCTCGGGCGTCGGCTCCCCGTCCAGCACCGCCGCCACCCGCCGGACCAGGTCGGCGACCAGCGTGGCCTTCCAGTCGTTCCACGCGGCAGGCCCGGTGGCCAGGCCGTCCGCGATGGCCAGGGCGTGCAGCAGCTCGAGCAGCGCGCGGCTGGGCACCAGGGCCGCCACCTGCCTGACGGTCACCGGGTCGTCCAGGTCCCGCCGGGTCGCGACCATGGGCAGCAGCAGATGGTGCCGAACGGCCGCGGCGATGAGCTCCACGTCCGGGTCGGGCAGCCCCATGCGCCGGCCCACGTCCCCGGCGACCACCGCGCCGGTCACGCTGTGGTCACCGGGCCAGCCCTTGCCGATGTCGTGCAGCAGCGCGGCGATCAGCAGCAGGTCGGGCCGGGCCACCTCGCGGGTCAGCGCGGCCGCGTGCGCGGCCGTCTCGACCAGGTGCCGGTCCACGGTGAACTTGTGCAGCGGGTTGCGCTGCGGCCGGTTCCGGACCCGCTCCCAGTCCGGGATCAGGGCGGTGACCAGGCCTTCTGTATCGAGTGCCTCCCAGACGCTGACCGCGGACGGTCCGGCCCCGAGCAGTGCGAGCAGGGCGTCGCGGGCCGAGGCGGGCCACGGGACGGCCAGCGGCGGGCATTCGGCCAGCCGGTCGAGGGTGCGCGGCGCCAGCGGCAGTGCGGCCTGCGCGGCAGCGGCCGCGGCCCGCAGGACCAGGACCGGATCGTCGGCCGGTTCGGCCGCCCGGGCCAGGACGACCTCGCCGTCCTGCTCGACCACCGCGTCGGCCAGCGGGCGCCGCTCGGCCGGACGGCGGCGCAGCCGGCGCCCGCGCAGCCGGTCGGCCTGGCGGAAGGTGTGATCGACGGCGTAGGCGATGGTCCGCGCCGCGCCGGCCAGCATCCGCAGCAGCACGTCCCCATCGAGCAGGCCGATGGCCCGGGCCACCTCGTCCTGCTCCTCGAGCACGAGCCGGTCCAGCCGGCGCCCGGTGACCTCGTGCAGCGCGTGCCGGGTGTCGAGCACCTGCTCGTAGGCCGTGCGGACCTTGGGCCCCGGCGCGGGTGCCACCCAGGCGGCCGCGACGGCCTGGATCGCGTGCACGTCGCGCAGCCCGCCGCGGGCCTCCTTCAGGTCCGGTTCGAGCAGGAAGGCGAGCTCGCCGAACATCTTGGCGCGTTCGTCGTGGGCGGCGTGCAGCTCGGCCAGCCGGGTCGGCGCGGCCGCCCGCCAGTCCTCCAGGGCGCCCTCCCGAAGGCGTTCGGTCAGATCGGGATCGCCCGCTACGTGCCGGGCCGACAGCAACCCCAGCGCGACCTTCAGGTCGTTGCGGGCCACCCGCCGGGCCTGCGGCACCGTGCGGACCGCATGGTCGAGCTCGGCACCGGAGTCCCACACCGGATACCAGATCCGGTCCGCGATGTCGGCGATACCGTCGCGGCCGTCGTGCAGCAGCACCACGTCCAGGTCGCTGCGGGGCAGCAGTTCCCGTCGCCCGTACCCGCCGACGGCCACCAGGGCCACGCGGGGCTCGGCGCCCAGGAGCTCCGCCAGCCACCGGTCGACCTGGTTCGTCCGGCGCGCCCGGTCCGCGGCGAACGAGGTTATAGTCTCCATGAGTCCCCCGGATCGCTCATGGGCTATCACTCAGATGGCGTCTGGCCCGCGCTCGCCGGTGCGGACCCGGACCACGGTCTCGACCGGGACCGACCAGACCTTCCCGTCGCCGATCCGGCCGGTCTGCGCCGCCTTGACCATCACCCCGATCAGGTCGTCGGCGTCCTCGTCTTCGCACAGGACCTCGACGCGGACCTTCGGCACCAGGTCAACCTGGTACTCGGCGCCGCGGTACACCTCGGTGTGGCCCCGCTGCCTGCCGTATCCGCTGGCTTCGGTGATGGTCAGGCCGTGGACGCCGTAGGCCTGCAAGGCGGCCTTGACGTCGTCCAGCTTAAACGGCTTGATGACAGCGGTGATGAGCTTCATCCTCAGGTGTCCCTTCGCCAGGTCCTGTACCGACCCTCCGCTGCGGACGTTTCACCGGAGGCGTCGGCGTGTGTCGGCAACGTGAAAGGGGCGGACCGCGTGTTACATCCGTGTTTCGGGCTCGTGTTTCGGGCTCAGCCGAGGATGGCGTCGACGAAGGCGGCCGGGTCGAACGGGGCCAGGTCATCGGCCCCCTCGCCGAGGCCGACGAGCTTGACCGGTACACCCAGTTCTCGCTGTACCGCGATCACGATCCCGCCCTTGGCCGTGCCGTCGAGCTTGGTCAGCACGATGCCGGTGACGTCGACCACCTCGGCGAACACTCGCGCCTGCCGCAGCCCGTTCTGGCCGGTGGTGGCGTCGAGCACCAGCAGCACCTCATCGACCGGCGCCTTCTTCTCCACCACGCGCTTGACCTTGCCGAGCTCGTCCATCAGCCCGACCTTGGTGTGCAGCCGGCCGGCGGTGTCGATGATGACCGCGTCGACCCCGGACTCGATGCCCTCGCTGACCGCCTCGAACGCCACGCTGGCCGGGTCGGCGCCCTCCCGGTCGGCCCGCACCGTCTTGGCCCCGACCCGCTCGCCCCAGGTCTGCAGCTGGTCGGCCGCGGCGGCCCGGAACGTGTCAGCCGCGCCGAGCAGCACGGTCTCCCCGTCCCCGATCAGGGCCCGGGCGAGCTTGCCGCAGGTCGTCGTCTTGCCGGTGCCGTTCACGCCGACCATCAAGATCACCGCGGGGATGCCGTTGTGCGGCGCGGTGTGCAGCGACCGGTCCTCGTCGCCGAGCTGCATGAGCAGTTCGCCCCGGAGCAACTCGCGGACCTCTTGCGGCCCGCGCACGCCCAGGACCTTGACCTTGGTCTTCAGGTCGTCCACCATCAGCCGGGCCGGGACCACGCCCACGTCGGCGGTGATGAGCACCTCTTCTATCTCGTCCCAGGTCTCGTCGTCCAGCCGGTCCCGGGACAGCAGGTTCAGCAGCGCCGAGCCCACCGAGCTCTGCGAGCGGGCCAGCCGGGCCCGCAGCCGCACCATCCGCCCCGCCGACGGCGGCGGCCGCTCGACCTCGAGCACCCCGGCGGTCGCCTGCGGCTTCCCCGCGTCGGCCGCCTCCTGCGAGGCCGGCGCGACCGGGGTAGCGGCCGGCGCGGACGTGGCGGCAGGCGGCGCCGACGGCGCCGAGATACGCCCCCGGCGCGGCCGCACGAACAGCAGCCACCCCCCCGTACCGAGGGCCAGCACCGCGATGACAATGATCAGGATCACGTATTCCATCAGGCTCACAGTCTCCCAGACCGGACCAGCTGCCCCGTCCATCGGGGCGTGCGCCACCCGCCCCGGACCCGCGCCCCGGACCGGTGGCGCCGGCGTTTGGGGCCAGTGTCACCCTGGCCCCGCAAGATGGGGGCGGGGGCACCCGCGCCCCAAACGGGGAGCGCCGGCGTTTGGGGCCAGTGTCACCCCGGCCCCGCTAGTTGGGGCCGTTGCCACCCGCGCCCCAAAACGGGGACTGCGGCTAAGTCCGCAGGCGCGTCGTCGGCGGGTTCTTCGCCCTCGTCCGGGGCATCCGGGCCCGGTTCCTCGTCGGGCTTGCGTTCCGCTCCGCCCTCGGCCTTGATCTGCCTGGCCTTGGCCCTGGACACGTACTCGTCCACGTAGGTCTGCCCGGTCAGCATCATGATTTCGTACATGACCTGGTCGGTGATCGCCCGCAAGACCAGCTGGTCGGCCACTCCGAGCCGGTAGCGGTCGAAGGTCAGCGGCTTGCCGAAGTGCACCTGCACGCGATGAGGAACGGGCCAGGAACGGCCGGCCGGCATGGCGTTGTAGGTCCCGACGATCCCGACCGGCACGATGGGGGC
>Ga0070761_10001220_pt1 | contig 16178 bp, 15 predicted proteins | sample HubBroMetageREF1_FD_66724 | JGI IMG/M metagenome (GOLD analysis project Ga0070761, IMG submission 66724) | Reference soil microbial communities from the Hubbard Brook experimental Forest, New Hampshire, USA - Hubbard Brook CCASE Soil... | ecosystem: Environmental > Terrestrial > Soil >... | reverse complement strand
GTCCCAACGTGTAGCCCGGTTCTACCGCATCGAGGCCACCGGCTACCACGCTATCGCAACGACCTGTGCCGGCGGGCAAGAACGACAAGACGCAGACGACGGCCAGCGCTATGACTCGGTATCGCAGTCGCAGACTTTGGAAACCGGTCACGGATCAGGCGGCGCCGGTCGCTATAAGGAAGAAGCGCGTATCGACGAGTGGCGACTCTTCCGAGAACGGCACAAAGCTGTCGGCCCCCGGACCGCTCATCCAGAGATCGTACCCAAGCTCTTCGAGCGAGTCGGTGATCGATTTCACCGAGCCGCCGAATTTTTCCAGGCCGCATCCGACGTGCATCTCGAAAAAACAATCGGGGCGATGGCGCGAGAGGGTATCGATCGCTCCGCGCAGCACTTTCGATTCGAATCCCTCGACGTCCACAAATAGAACATCAGGGGGTCCATATCGTCGCGCGAGTTCATCGACGCTGACGCTGGTCACTGAGATTTTTCCCCAGGTGCCGGTGCCGTCATCGACTTGTCCGTTCCCGCGTACATTGAATTCGATCGGGTCGAGCGTGTCTGACACGGCGGCGTGGATAACCGTAACGTTGGAGGCGGCGTTCAACTCACAATTCCGCATCGCCGTGTCATAGTTAAGCGGGCTGGCCTCGACGGCGACCACCTTTCCGTTCGCACCAACAAATTTGGCCATGACCATCGCGATGACGCATTGATGCGCGCCGCAATCGAACACGGTCGCGCCCGGACGCAGCCGATGCTGCGCGAGGAACGACATTTCTGGCGGAACTTCGGGCGAGTCGCGATCGTACCAGCTCTCCGAGGTCGGATCCGAAATCCACAAATTGAATTGATACCCGGCCCACGTCCGGCGGACCTGGTAAGGCCGGAATCGACGGAGCGTCCAGCGGTACGCCGCCACCCGGATCTGGTTTGCGACGGCTTGCGGAAGCACCAGTTTGGCAGCGCTCCTGAGATTCATAACTGTGCTTCACTGTCGCATTGGCTTGAAACCTCCGCAAGCATCGCGCGTCCGCATCGACCCAGCTATCTTGTTGGCGGAATGCTGAAATCGCTCGATCGATACCTGGGACGCGGCTCCTACTACTGGCTGAAAGACCGCATTCATCCAGATCGCGAATACACCCAGCTTACCTATGCGCGCTTGATAGCGTCGGTGCTGACGCCCGATATGCGATGGCTGGACGCCGGAGGCGGTCATCGCATTATCGAGGTCACGACCCCGGAAATGGAACTGGCGATGGTGAATCGCGTGAAGCTGGCGGTGTGCTGCGATCGTTTTGTAGAAGCAATCGCGAAGCATCGCAGCATTCGCGTCCGGGTCGGCGCCACGCTCGACAGCCTGCCGTTTCGCACCCAATCGCTCGACCTGATCACGCTTAATAATGTCGCTGAGCATCTCGAACGCCCGCGCGAGGTGCTGGCCGAGTTCGCGCGGGTGCTGGCTCCCGGCGGCCGCGTGATCATTCATACTCCCAACATCGCGAGCTACGCGATGCGTATCGCGGACCTGGGACGCCGCATTCTGCCCCATCAGTTCGTAATGAAGATGATTCGCTACATGGATTTTCGCGAAGAAGAAGACGTCTTTCCGACTTACTATCGCGTCAACACCTGCGCGGACCTCGACACTGCCGCACGCCAGGCGGGGCTTTCGAGCGATACGATGCAGTTGCTGCCTGCACGCCCGCTATTTTACTTCGTCGCTCCCTTGTGCGCGGCAGAACTCGCGGCCAGCCGGCTGCTGATCCGCGCGGGCGCGCAACAATTCGCATCGAGCGTAATCCTCGCGATGTTTCGAAAGCCTGCGTAGCGGCATTCTATAGTGCTTTCATTTTCGCGATCGAAAACTTCGGCCCTCGTATTGCGCGGCGCCGAATGACTCCGAGCTCGTGGTACCCGACTTCGTGCACCGCCTTCATCGGAGTTTGATTGTGGCTGTCGACGACCATGACGATCCGCTGGCGGCTGTGCAGCAGCCATTCCGTCGCGAACCACAGCAGCGCGCGGTAGAGTCCGCGGCCGCGGAATTTCTCGATCGTGTACGTCGTCGTTAGCTCTGCCGCGCCGGGTTCCAGAATGATTATCGGTCGCTCGGCGGGGGAATCGTAAATCCAGAGGACGCTCGCTAGTTCTCCGTCGAGCTCGAGTGTCGCGCACGTTGACGCGCCGCTGATCTGGTCGCGAAAGAATTCATTGGGCAAGTCCGTCCGCTTTTCGCGCGCTCGGCTCAGGCGCTCCAAAGCGTCGGCGTACATGGTGACGCCTTCGGGCACGGGTAGCGGTGCCTGCAAATCTCCGCGATTGATCACAAAGATGTGAAAGTCCAAAAGCCTCAGCGAATCCAGTGCGATACGCGGTAGATTCAGGATCCCCTGGTCTCGTATTACGGCAAGGACGGCTGAGACGCGTGGCATGCAGACTCAGTCGAGCCGCTGAGTTGGTGTCGAGTCAAGCGCGAAAAAAGCTCATCAGCGAGTGATTAAAAAGATCATTAGTGAATGTTGGTGTATCAAAGCTTAAGGGTCTCTGGGTAAATGCTCAATGTTTGGGCGGGAAAAATACACAGATCGAGGCCGAATTTTCAAGCCCGTTCGTAGTTTGACAACGAATTCGTAACCCAGTAATCACAATGAGGCCAGTAGTAAAGATAGTGAGCTTTTGGGGGCCTAGGGTGAACTAAGGCGACTGGTGCCCGCGGATGCGGGGCGCTGCTTAGTAGGCCGACGGGGGTTGTGCTGAATCCACAAAATAGCAGAGAGTTCGCAGAGCGGTTTGCCGACGGAATCTGCATATTCATTGGCTATCTCGTAGCGACAGAAATCGCCTTCGCGCTGCATTGGGGCCGGATTCTCGTAATCCCGCTTGGGCGAGCATCCGACGCACAGTCGCAATACTCGGCCCTCCTGGTCCTGGCCATCCTTTCATGGCTGACGTTGACCGCGTTCACCGATACTTATCGACCACATCGTACAGAACGCTTGAACTTTCTTGCTCGGGGGCTTACCCGGACTCTGCTGACTTGGGCGCTGATCACGGTTGCCGCGGTCTTTTCGCTGAAATTTGAATACGTCAGCCGCCAGTTCATCGGCTATTTCATCGGCGCGTCCGGCGTCCTGATCTTCGTCCGCTATCTCGGGTCCACGCTTCTTCTGCGTAACCTGCGCCGATCCGCTCACAAGTGGCGGACGGCGGTAGTGATCGGCGAAAACGAGGTGACCTGCGATCACTTCGCGGCGCTTCTAACCGCCGCACATCCGATGGGTTATCAACGGGTAGTCGTCCAGCCGGCAAAGCGTGCGGTTCACAGCAACGGCAATGGTAACGGGACGAACTCGAGATCCGATCTTGATGCGTCGTCGCTGGCAGGATTTGACGACGTATTCCTTATCGGCGTGAACGACGGCGCCGATTCTCCGGTGGGTGCCCAAGGCGTCCTGGCCCTCCTCAAGCAGGGCAAGTCCGTACACATTATCCCGAGCCTGCTCGACACCCGGCTGTTCCGCCAGTCGCTCGGCGACGTAGCCGGGATTCCGGTGCTGTCGGTGAGCAAGGGTGAGTTGAGCCAGGTCCAGGCGGCGGTCAAGCGCGCGACCGATTTCGTGCTGTCGGCGCTGCTGCTGATAGTTCTGTCGCCGTTGATGGGCCTGCTAGCGCTCGCGGTAAAACTGACTTCGGCGGGACCGGTGCTGTTTCGGCAGAAGCGCCTTGGCTTCGAGGGGCGGCCCTTTACCCTCTTGAAATTGCGCACAATGCGCGTCGACGCCGAACAGATGCTGCGTGACACGCCGGCGCTGTACGAAAAATACCTGCAGAACAATTTCAAACTGCCCAACGGCGAGGATCCGCGCCTGACTCCGATCGGCAAATTCCTGCGCGCCACGAGCCTTGACGAGTTGCCGCAACTATTGAACGTGTTGATCGGTGAAATGAGCCTGGTCGGACCGCGCCCGATTGTGCCGAACGAGGCGGTTGAATATGGCGACTCGGCGATGCTCTTCATGTCCGCCAAGCCGGGAATGACCGGTCATTGGCAGGTCAGCGGCCGCAGCGAGATCGCCGAGTATCGCCAGCGTGTCGAATTGGATCTCGAATACATCCGCGATCAGTCGCTCGGCAAGGATCTCGAAATATTACTGCGAACCGTGCCCGCCGTGTTGCGGCGCAAGGGCGCGAACTAGCGGTTTGCTGGCGCGAGTGGCTGCCTGCCTTTTTCCCAAGCCCGCCCCTGTGGTAGTTCTGATAAGGAGGCTTTGTGCAACCATGCTCAATCCATCGCTTCCCAAGTCGTCGCTACTCACCAGTTTCGCGATTGCGATTGTCGCGGGGTTCTTCCTAGCCGCACCGTCTTCTCTGTCGGCTGCGCGGCCGCCACGCCCGGTTGCGATGTTCGCTAACTGGGAGGACAGCGGCAAGATTGTAGAGCTGGCGGTCGGCCAGCAACTGGTCGTAAAGCTGCCGCTGCGCGGCTACCATGACGACAGTTGGCACATCACCCAAATCTCGCCGGCGTTGAAATTGATTGCGGGGCCTGACGAGCTGCGTCCTGCACATTGGAGCCCCTGGAAGTTCAGTTTCCAGGTCTTCTACTTCCAGCGGCAAGCTCCGGGGCGGGTGGATTTGGTGCTCGAGCCGAATTACTTTTTGAAGCCGCCGATGGTTCTCAAGGTAGTCGATCGCTAATGCAAGGCCGCGCGATAGCGACCCGGAGAATCGTAGTCAGACCGTGCCGATAATTGCGCAAGTCGTTCCGCTCTATAAGGAAATATTGGCGCTGCCGGATTTCGTCGGTGGGCCGGTTCTCTCGTGGGGCGTTACCGAGATCAACATTCCCGATTTCTTTCGCAAGCCGTTTGCGCAGCTCTCGACCCGCGAGAAAACGATAAAGCTCTACCATTGGATTCGGCACAATCTGCCCTGGAAATTGCCGGACGGGTTCGACTATCCCGACTTGGGCGCGCTCCTTCGCGCGCGCGGCGTGCAGACCGTCGACGTGCTCGATTGGTTCGACAGCCGCGCGACTCTGCGTCTCGACATGAATCTGCCGGTCGCCGCCGAGTTGCACAATCACTACCGCTTGTTCATCGACATGGGCTGTCTGGAGCACGTCTTCGACACCCGCCAATGCATCGAAAACTGCCTGCGCATGGTTGCGCCCGGGGGGCACTACCTACTCTGCACTCCGGTCAGTGGATGGTTCGGGCACGGCTTCCACACCTTTGATCCCAAGGGTTTGGCGCTCGCGCTGACCCTGAACGGGTTCGATATCGTGTATCAGCGCTACACCACTCGCGGCGAGGGACGAATCGTCCAGAAGCCAACGGGCGACACACTCATCTGGCTGGTCGGGCGCAAGCTGCGTCCGATCAACGAATTCAAGATTCCGCAGCAAGACTACTGGTGGGGCGAAGTGTTCGGTGCAGCGCAGCCGCCGCTCGACGCTCGTGCCGCTGCGGAGCAATCTCATCCCGCGCCGGCACGCGCCGCACGCTGATCCGGCCTAACGCAGCGCGATTCAGGAATTGGGCCGCAATGCTTTCCGGGCGCGCCGGATGACCCTGCCAGTCAGCCTGCGTACGGCGGTGCCGGCTTGCGCGTCAGCTACCCACCGATAAACCCATTCGGATTCGAGGCCTACTGGCACTTCCCATTTGGCGAGCGCAGCATTCGTGGCAATCGCATCGGGCGACGCGAACATCACAAGGTTTTGTCGATACCACCACGCCACGCGACGGTCGTCGCGAATTCTTGGCCTGAATGGATCCAGCGTTCTGAATCCGGATTCCTCAAAAATTTTGCGCCAATAGGAAAGCGGCTTGCAGTTGATATGGCCGCCGCCCCACTGACCCGGCGGCGCCGCCGAAAACAGGACCACCGGCGCCGCGGAGGTAAGCTTCCCCACCAGGTACTTCGAATGACGTTCGGGCAGATGCTCGGCGACTTCGAGGCAGGTCGCGAGGTCGAATTTCTCCGCCGGAGTATCGAACTTGGCGCTCAGGTTGGTTGAACGAAAGCGATCGGCAGGAATCAACAGCGTCGACGGCTTGATGTAATCGCCGTCGAGGCCGACGATTTTCCTTATTCCATTGGCGCTGAACGCGCTCAGCCACGCGCCGCGGCCGCATCCAACGTCCAGCACGCTCGACGGATGAATCAGATCGACCACCATCGGCACGACGACCGCAGCCGACGGGCTCGAGGTGTCTTCAGCGTACATTTCCTCGGCGTAAAAAGATGACAAGCGCTTGCGCATCGTTAGTAGTCCATCACCATCATCTGTCTATCAATACATCGTCGGGGCGCACAACCGAGTCGTCTGGATTTTGCTGCGCGGTAGCGCTGACCTGTTGAGCAAAACCGCTTACTCGACCACCTTGATTTTCATCTGCATGCCGCCGTGTCCGGTGCCGCAGTAGTGGTCACAGATAACAGCGAAGTCGCCAGCCGTGTCCGGAGTGACGGCGACGTCGGTAGTCTTGCCCACCGGGATGTCGGTATCGAATTTGAGCGGCTTCGACATGAACCCGTGAACGCGATCGGAGCTGGTCAGCCGCAGGATCACGGGCTCGCCTTTTTTGAGTGTGATCTCACTCGGGGTGAAGTCGAATTTCTTCGCCGCGATCTCGATCACTTTCGGATTGTCGCTCGCGCGAGTGAGGTTGATCATCACTGGTACCGCGGCCAGACCGATTTCGCATACGCCCGCGAGCAGGATCGTATTGACAATTTTGTTGATAGTTGACGTTTTCATTTTTTACTCGTCCTTCGCGTCGTTGTTGCCATGTTTGAGCATCTGATCCATCCCGACCGTGCCTGAGAACTCTGCCGTTGCGAGCGCGACTTCCTCGAGCCGCAAATCGTTGCCGTTGGCGTCGCCGTTGACGCGCCGGATTCCCAGGTCCTTGAACGGATGCGCTTTGTCGAAAGGCATCGGCTTTTTGGCGGGCGCGGTCGCGGGATCCGGGAATGCGAAGATCAGTGATCGCGCGGCGTACATCTTCGTGGTGCCGGCCTGATGAAAATTCTCGCGATGAATATGGCCGTAGAGCACCGTCACGTTTTCATACGGCGCCAGCGCATTCATCACGTCGTCGCCGTCGCTGGTGGACCAATCCCATTCGGGCTTGAGGTCGAACAGCGGCCGATGGGTGAACACTATTATCGGCGCGGTTTTCGGAAAGCGCGCGAGATCGGCCTTCATCCAGGCGATCTGCGCGGCTCCTACCTCGGGTCGTCCGGCGGAGACATTGTCGAGCGCGATGAAATGGACGCCGCGATGGTCGAATGAGTAATGCGTTGGGCCCATGAACTCGCGGAACATGTCGCCGCCGTCGAGTCCGGCGTCATTCTCGCCCGGCACGACCTTGAGTTGCGCGCCGCCAATTCTGCCCGAGATTTCCTTGAACAGCTTGAAGCGCTTCGCGTGCTCGTCGGGCGAGTCGGCATCGTGGGTCAAGTCTCCAGTGACTATCACCAGCTCGGGGCGATTTTTCAGCCGGTTGATGGTGGCGACTGCGCTCTCGAACGCCTTGGTGCCGAGCGGATCCGGCGGGCCGTTGAATCCGACGTGCGTGTCGCTCAACTGCATGAACGAGAACGGCGCGGGAGCTTCGCCGTTGAGCTCGGCGAGAGTGCGCACGATTCCCTCAGCGCCCGCGCTCTTTGTTAGCGCGGGGAACACGCTGTAGAGTGCGCCGATGCTGAGGGCGGTGCCCGTGACGCGCAGGAACGATCGACGATCAAATTTTGTTTCCATCCAGAATCACCTCGCGCTGATGTGCGCTTTCACCGAACATGACTCGGTGCTTGAGAGAAAATTCCCGCGATTGAGCCCGCAAACCGCGCGGGAATAAAATCGCCGCGCCCATGGTCTGCAACTGAAGGGAGAATGCGGGCGGAAAAAAGCTATTGCCGGACGAAAGCAAAGCCTCCCATTTCGACCGCACATTCCTGCCGCATATGGATGCTGCCTATAACCTCGCGCGATGGCTGGTGCGTGACGACCACGACGCCCAGGACATCGTCCAGGAAGCCTACCTGCGCGCGTTCAGGTTTGCGCAAGGGTTTCGCGGCGGAGATCCGCGCGCGTGGATTCTCGCGATCGTGCGCAACACGGCGTTTACCTGGCTCAAGCGCAACCGGGGGACCGACGCGCCTACCGAGTTCGACGAGAAGGTGCATGGCGGTTCCACCGAGGAGAGCGGCCTGGAAGCCGAGGCGGTCCGCAAAGCCGACGGCGCGACGATTCGCGCGGCGCTCGATGAGCTGGCGGACGAGTTTCGCGAGGTGATCGTGATGCGGGATATCGAGGGACTCTCGTACAAGGAAATCGCCGACGCGGCCGACCTGCCAATTGGGACAGTGATGTCGCGCCTGGCCCGAGCCCGCGGAAAGCTCGCTCGTTCGCTCAAGGAACGAATCGCAAAGGAGCGCTGAAGTGGACTGCGACGACACTCGAGTGCTGATGCACGGACATCTCGATGGCGAGCTTGACCTCGCCGCCGACCTCGAGGTCCAGCGGCATATCGAGCAATGCCCGCGGTGCGTGGCCGAGTACGCGGCTCTCCGCGCGATGCGTACGCGGCTAAACGGTGAAGAGTTTCGGTTCGAGGCGCCGGCGGAATTGCGGGAGAGGATTCGCGGTGCAATCGCCGTATCGCCACAGACACGCTCGGCAGCGCAGCCGTCAGGTGGGTATCGGGCGCAGCGCGCAGCGTGGATGCCACGTGTCATTCGATTCGCCGTGCCGATGGCGATTGGTGCGATGCTCGCGCTGATTATCGCGCCGCGCAAGATGGGCCCATCCCTCGACCAGCAAATCGCGGGCGAAGTAGTCGCGAGTCACGTGCGATCGCTGATGGCGGGGCATCTGATGGACGTTGCATCGACCGATCAGCACACGGTCAAACCCTGGTTCAACGGCAAGCTGGATTTCTCGCCAGCGGTGAACGATTTCGCGAAGGACGGATTTCCACTGGTGGGTGGGCGTCTCGACTATATCCACGGGAGCGCGGTCGCGGCGCTCGTCTATCAGCACGGCAAGCATGTGATCAACGTTTTCATGTGGCCGAGCGCCGGGAGTGCGACGAGCGCGCAGAGAATCGAGACCGAGCATGGATACAACGTCGAGCAACTGACCGTTGGAGAGATGAATTGCTGGGTGGTGTCGGATTTGAATCAGCAGGAGCTCGACAAGTTCGCCGGGTTGCTGCGCGCCAAGGGATAAGCGCCGTAGGTATCAATTCATTGTCAGGGCGCGCAACCGAGCCTGTTTGTTGAAAGGGAATTCAGGGTCAGATAGCGTTCGCCGTGTGAGTATCTCGGATGTGATTCCTCCCCCGTCGGTGATCCGAGCGATTGTTGAGAATCGCCGGCGCCGCAACGGTTTTCGAGCTTTGTACCGGAAGTTCCGCGCCTTCACGATGATACACGAAGCGGCATACGTGAATAACCTCGAGCTGTGCGCGAGGTTTGCCGCGATTCCCGGAAGCGTGGTCGAGTGCGGAGTGTGGCGCGGCGGCATGATCGCGGGCATGGCAGAGGTGCTCGGCGCCGATCGCGGCTACTTTTTGTTCGACAGCTTTGAAGGTCTGCCGCCGGCGCGTGCGGACCTTGATGGCGCCGCAGCGGTGGCGTGGCAGAAGGACGCCCACTCTCCGGTCCACTACAACAACTGCACCGCCGCCGAAGAGGAAGCGGCCGCCGCGATGAAGCTATCGGGCGCGACCTCATTCTCGCTGGTTAAGGGATGGTTCAACGAAACGATTCCGCGCTTCGCTCCACCATCCGAAATAGCGGTGCTGCGGCTCGACTGCGATTGGTACGAATCCACCCGCGTATGCCTGGAAAATCTGTATCCAAAGGTCGCGCCCGGCGGAGTAGTAATCGTGGACGACTACTACATCTGGGATGGCTGTGCGCGGGCGGTCAACGAGTTCATCGCGAGCTTCGCATCTGTCGAGATGGTCCCGAGACTCAGCCAGTTCCACGATGTGATCGCATACCTGGTGAAGCCCAATCCGCCGAAGTCAGCGAGCAACGGTTCAGCCGGGCAGGGCTGAAGCAGCGAAGCTCGCCAGTCTGTTGTCCGATGAGGGCGCAGGTTTATCGCGCCGGCGCTGTCAAACGCGCGACTACCGGCATCGGACCGACCGCCATCAGGACGAACCACGCGCTCTGCGTCGCTCTGATTTTGAGGCTCAGATCCGGTTCTCGCAGCGATGCTCTTATTCCCTTGATGAGCAATCCCAGCCGCGTGTCGCCTGCTATCGGATGAGTCTTCGGATCGAGGCGAATCGAGGCCATCCTGAGTTTCAGTTCGCGCGAGGTCGAACCGAGCACGCCCGGGTCCAGCGCGATCCCCTTGGACGCCGCCACATTGCAAATCGTCTCTGGAATGAAATACACCGCGCTGAGTCTCCGATGCAGCTTTTCCAGATGGCGGCCTTTGAAGCCCGAGTCGTTCGCAGCGTGAATTCGATAGCGGCCAAGCGGCTCGCGAATCGAGACCACGTCGCCGAAAAAAGGCGTCAGAAAAACCAGCGATTTCTCAGAGCCGGCCGGCCACAGCGCCTCGTCCATCGGCATCAGCCGCTCGAGCGCCGCGCGCGAATATGCGTTGCCGCTCGACGGTGACGACGGGTACTCGCCGAAGCGCTGGATTCGATCGCGGATATCGCCGTTGGGCAGGAAATTGTCAAACGCCGGCACGCGCTCGCCCAGCGGCTTGCCGCTCTCATCGACCATCTCGAGCTGAAACTGTGCCTTGGCGACGCCCGGTCGCCACGCCTTCACCACGTGATCGACAGCTGCGGGCATCAGTTCGTCGTCGGCATCGAGGAAGATCACGATCTCGCCGCGGCTCGCCGCGTAGCCGGCGTTGAGCGCCGAGCCGTGCCCGCCGTTGGCTTTGATTATCGGCGCGATGCGTTCGCCGTACGATTCGATCACCTCGCGCGAATCGTCGGTCGAGCCGTCATCGACCACGATCACTTCGACCGGCGAATATGTCTGAGCGAGCGCACTGTCGATCGCGCAGCGCAAGTACTGGCCGTAGTTGTAATTCGGGATAACGATGCTGACCAGCGCCCGTCCCGGTTGCGCGGACGCTGCCGCCGCCGTGCTCGAGGAACTCATCTCACCCGCTTAATCCATCTGCCGTAGCAGGTATCCCATTATCGGCAGCGCGACGATTATCGATATGACTCCCGCGGCCGCGGCACCGGTCGGGCCGTGCGTTGCTGTCAGCGGATAGATCGCGATGGCCAAAACCAGCGCGCGGGCGGCGGCCGGGATGACGTATCGTTCCGGCTTTCCCAAGCCGCTCAGGAAGCCTCGTCCGATCACGAGGAATCCTTGCAGCAGTCCGTAGATGCATAACACTTTGAGCGGATTCACCGCGTGAACCCAGGCCGGTCCGAACAGCCGCCGAACGACCGGCCCGCCAAACGCGAAGATAAACGCTGCGTACGCGAGGCCGACCGCTGCTACGACTCCAGTCACGGACCAGAACAGGCGCGTTCTCGCGCGGCGATCGTCGCGCAATCGCGCCACCATCGGAAACGTCACCACGAAAGCCGAGGTCGTGAACTCCGCCACCGGCATCTCGCCCGCGCGAAAAGCCATCTGGTAATTGCCGAGCGCTCCGGGTCCGAGCAGATGCCCCACGACAAGGTTGTCGAGTTGCTTCGAAACGAAGTCGCACAACGTGCCAAAGCTGAACCACAATCCGAACGTGAGCATGGTTTTCGCGCGGGACAAGCTGAAACTCAGCCGCGGCCAATGCGGGAACAGCCAGTAGGTCAAAATGTCGCGTACTGCCGCGCCGACGAGCAGTGAGAAAACCAAGCCGCGCCAATCGCGCCAGTACAGTACGGCCGCCAACCCGAATACGAAGCTGGCTACGACCTCCGCGACGTTCAGGACGGTGACGAGGTGGAAATCCAGCTGCCGGTAGAGCGATACGAGGCGAGGGCTCTGAATCGAGCGAAGAATTGGAAGCGGAACCATCGCCCAGAAGACCGTGTAGGCATCGCCCAAATGAAAAAACGCGCCCAGCGGACGCGAGAACACGATCAGGACAATTCCGATGATCAAGCTGCGGATGAAGTAGGTCGTCAGCAGAGTATCGAGATAAGGATCGATATCGTCCTTCTGCTGAACCAGCGCCTGCCCCATGACCGGATCAGTCGCCGCAAGAAGCGCCGAGCATATCAGCGACGCGCTGGCGATCACCCCGAAGTCAAAAGGTCTGAGCAACCGCACGAAGACGATGTACCGCGCAGCGGTACCGATCGAAGCCAGACCGCGCGCCGCGGCCGTCCAGGAAAGACCGGTGATGAATGTCTTGAGCAGAGCCTGCCTGATCTTGCCCGCCGACGCCGCATCGCCGCCGGTCGCGGCCAAGGAGTCAAGTTCAGTCTCTGGCGCGGACGCATCTTCTGACGGCGCCGCCTTCTTTACACTCATCGTGACGATTCCCTCCCCACTATCCCCGAACGCTCCGATCGCCTCGGTCGTTCATTCATAAGCAAAACCGCGACCCCGTACTATGCCACGTAAATCCCGTGCTGGCATAGCGGAGATGGCGCAGACGAACCCTCTCGCAGCGCCAATTCCATGTCGCGTTGCCAATTCCATGTCGCGTCTTCGTTTCGTCGTTGAGACACGAAGTCTCAGCGCGGCGCATCGGCGCGCAAGTTGTGGGTCGTTACGCCACAGAGTGTTTCAGCCTGGAGCACAAGTGAGTATCGACCGATGACACACATCCGGCGGCAGAGAAGTTGCTCCTTACGCGATCGCGCGTCGAGCGGTGGTTCAAGCGGGGGACAGCGATCATGTCGCATGAATGTCGATATCGATACTATACATCATTAGCTATTCCGCGATTAGCTACTACGCTATTACCTAAATGCTCCATCTTAGTACTAATACTATATACTCTTTCACTGATATGGATGGCTCCCGCTCTCGCCCAGGCAGTTGTTGACGGCGGCTTGACCGAACCGGAAACGGGCTCGACGCTCAGTTCCAATTTGCTGGTGAACGGCGATTTCTCGGACGGTACAGCGGGCTGGTCATTTCCGAGCACCTGCTTCAGCATCGATCCGACCACGCTGGCGCCCAACGGCGGCTCCAGTCTGCTGTTCAACAATCCGGTCACCTGCAGCCACACTCCGATCGCGATGAACTCGCTCAAGGTTGGCGGCGGAGAGGCGTACACGTTCAGCGGCCAGATCAAGACGGAAGATTTTGTTGGTGAGAATTCCGGCGCAGGCGCGATGGCGATGCTGTACGACTTTACCCGGTCTCCTATCTTCAACGGCACCGTGGACTGGACCAACTTTAGCCTCACGCACGTGACGGTCCCCGCCGGGAGTACCGGGTCGGTTCGGCTGCAGACCTACGATCAGGCGGTGAGTGGGAGCGCATGGTTTGCAAACCTCTCGCTGCAAGAGGAAGTGCCGCCGGGACTGCAGATGTTTCTCCTATATCCGAACTACCGCGGATTGATGTTCTCGGATCAAAGCCAGGTCGCAAGCCTGGATTTGATCGTCACTCCGCCGGCCGGAACTTCCTTGGCGAGTCTGCAGGTCGAAATCGACGCGCTCGACGCAGGCGGCAATATCGTCGCCAGCCAGATCTTCGCGCCCACCGCCGCCGAGTTTACCGGCACCCTCGACCTGAGCGCGCTGTCGCTCGGGACTTATCAGGTTGTGGGCAAGCTCGAGGATACCAGCGGTAACCTGCTGATGACGCAGAGCGCATACGCCATCGTGAAGCTCGACGCGTCGGCGCGCGCGGGCATGAATGCGTGGATCGACGCGGCCAACCTCGCGCACTTCGGCGACGGCAACCCTCACTTCGTTCTCGGTATCTACGACACGACCCAGTATTCGGACCTGGTCTCCTACTATGTGCCGGAGCTGGCCGCGATAGCGCTGGCGCCGATCAACATGATTATCAACTACTACATTACCAACGCGTCGACGCAGGCGATTGCCGCATACACCACCGCGATGAAGCAATTCGGGATGACGCTGCTGCCCGACGTGAGCGGCTTCTATACGGGCAGCTCGGTTTTCCCGGTCGGTGTCGCCAAAGAGTTTGGAACCGACGATGGGGATACTCTTATTACCGACTACGTCTCCGCGTTGGCGGGCAATCCTGGCGTGGTGGGATATTACGTTCAGGACGAGCCGGCGGTGACTCTGCAGCCGCAAACGTTCAATCAGTATTCGCTGATCAAGGCGGCCGATCCCGCGGGCTTCAACCTGGCGGTGCTGGACCGCCCGCTCGATCTCGGTTTCTGGAAAGACACCGTCGATGTGCTCGGCGTCGATCCGTATCCGATCAACGAACCCAGCGGCAACGATCTCGCCGAAGTCGCGGACTGGACTCGGGCCGCGTACCAGGCGGGGCACGGCGCGCGTCCGGTGTGGACCGTCATCCAATTCTTCCAGCAGACGGTGGCATCGGCGTGGCCGACCCAGCAGCAACTGCATGATATGAGCTGGATGGCGATCGTCGAGGGTGCGACGGGCCTCTTTTACTGGGAATACGGAGTCCGCGGGCTCTATGAGATTAAGGATCCGGTCGAGCACGCGGCGCTCTACCAGGAACTGATCAACGTGACCACCGAGATCAAGTCGTTGGAGCCGGTGCTGCTGAGCCCCGACACAGCGGTAATCACTGCGAACACCGCGGTCGGCACCGTGTTCACCAAGACAAAGGTCGGCACCGACGGCACCCGCTACCTCTTCTCGTACAACTACACGGCGTCTCCGGTCACCGCCGAGTTCACGCTGGCGGGGCCTGCTACCAATGTTCTTGACTACGACACAGGTACAAGCTGTGCGCCCAATACCAGCACGACTTTCTACGGCGTGTTCCAGCCATATCAGGCGCATATCTTTCTTGTGAGCGATTCCGCGTCGGCGACGCCCGCTGTATGCGCGACGCCAACCGCCGCCGCAAGCGCGACGCCCACTCCCGCTGCGACTCCCACCGGGACACCGAAGCCTACGCGCACCGCAACGCCGACCCCTACTGCAACTCCGACCGCAACGGGCTCTCCGACGGCGACGGCGAGTGCAACTGCTAGCCTGACTCCGACCACGACTACGACGGCGACCCTGACTGCGACGCCGACTGCCACGGCTACGCCCGGTGCGTTGTCAGTCGCGCCTGCCAATTTGAAATTCGGTGCTCAGAAAGTCGGCACCACCAGCCGGCCCAGAATCCTGAAAGTGACCAACGCCAGTGCAGCACCGGTGAGGTTTGCTGCAATGTCAGTCAGCGGTGACTTTGCGCAAACCAATTCGTGTGGCGCCAGCCTGTCCGCGCACAGCACCTGCACAATCAGCGTTAACTTCCAGCCCAGCGCCGTAGGCAAGCTGATCGGCGACTTGCCGCTGCACGACAACGCCACCAACAGTCCACAGGTGGTCAATCTGAGCGGCAAAGGCAACCGGCGCTAACCGAGGCTCGACGACGCTCGACTATCGGCGGAGTCGTGATTCGCGGGCGAGGCGGGCAACTGACTGCGAAGGATACTTTGTTCCAGTCGGCCAACGTCAGCCCAAGTGCAGAGCAGGGCGGTAACGAACTCTGAGGTAAGCTGTCGTTCGCCCATTTGTTGGGCAACTCGTCCACTAGCTATCTTTTGTCGCCTGGCTGTTCTTTAGCGGACATCGACGAATCCTCAATTTTTCATCGCCTTCAGTACACTTCTATTAGCCTATCTTGTTGATGTTTGCTTAAAGCAGGCATTTTGTGCTAATTCCACTGCCATTCGCCTATAAGTTCGTAGGGGGTTCCGGCGAGGGGAGCGGGGGTTTGCGCGACATTATTTAGTGGTTTGTGCCAGCCCGGCGCGATCAGTTTGTGCGGAACAGGGAAGGAAATATGAAATCTGCCCATCCAGGTCCCCGCAAATCAGCGGGTCGGCTCGCTTCGGTCGTGATGCGGGCACTACTGATTGTAATTGCCGCAGCGCTACCGCTATCTGCGCAGGCGCCGGGCGCCTGGACGATTTCCGGGAGCCTCAACACGGCGCGCGCCAATCACGCCGCCGCGGCGCTGCCAAATGGCCAGGCTCTGATCGTCGGTGGTAGCGACGGCTCTGGCACAGCGCTCAGCAACGCCGAAATTTTCAG
>Ga0070761_10001218_pt1 | contig 16183 bp, 14 predicted proteins | sample HubBroMetageREF1_FD_66724 | JGI IMG/M metagenome (GOLD analysis project Ga0070761, IMG submission 66724) | Reference soil microbial communities from the Hubbard Brook experimental Forest, New Hampshire, USA - Hubbard Brook CCASE Soil... | ecosystem: Environmental > Terrestrial > Soil >... | reverse complement strand
AGCCATTCTAGCTAAAGCGGCGGATGGTTCGGGGGAGGAAAAGAAACTGCTGGACATTGGCGCATATCAGGGTTTGCAGAACGGATTATGCGATTGATCTCCGGACGGCCGCTACATCCTCTACATTGCTGGGACGGCTTCGATAGGAAATGGAACCGACATCTGGGCGCTTCCGCTGTTCGGAGACCGGAAACCGTTCGCATACATTGCTGCGCCAGGAAATCAGCTATACGCGCAGTTTTCTCCCGATGGACGTTGGGTGGCGTATTCATCGGATGAGTCGGGGACGCTGGAGGTTTATGTAGCGCCGTTTCCCTGGACGGGCGCGAAGTGGCAGGTTTCCAATGGCGGAGGCGTTCTGCCGCGCTGGCGGCGGGATGGAAAGCAAATCTTCTTTCTACGAATGGGGAGCGCCAGTACATTCGGCGCTGACGTTGATGGCCACGGATCGAGTTTCGAAGTGGGCGCGATGCGCACTCTGTATAACGTCAATAATCTTTCTCCGAACACGGCGGGACAACAGTACTCGGTTGAGGGTGACGGCCAGCGGTTTCTGCAGATCACTACCGGCGACACAGGAAAAGGCCGGCGCCCGTTAAATGTGATTCAGAACTGGACCGCGCAGCTACAGGGGAAATAGAGGGTCGACGTTTCGGGCTCGATCCCGATCACTCCGCAAGGACTGGGCTACAGAATGGCACCGCCGCATTTCGCGGCTAATCGCGAAATCGAGATGGTCTTGCTCGCGCTCCAGGCATTTCAGGTTCTCTTTCTCTGGGTTCACGATTGGATTCGGCTTGGGCGCCTCAACGATGTCGCAGCGGTACGCAGCCAGGATACGAGACGCCGTCTTGTGACTGTAACGCTCATTCAAAGCGTACCGTGGACAATCGGGCTATGCTTCAGCCTGTTGTACTTTAGACGACCTTATCCTGACTGGCTTTACAGCTGGCTTGTGATCAGCTATGGCCTGCTCTTCATCGGGCAAATCCGCGCCTGGTGGATACCTTATCTTTTCCGGCCGGAACCGGAGCGAGCTGCTCGCTATCAAATCATGTTCGGCAAAACGCATTCCTTCTTGCCAACGCGCAATGGAATGGTCCCAAACACCGCGCATATCCTTCTTCATCTGGCGACCGCCGCCACGTTGATCGTTCTTCTCATGAAGTGAGGGCGGCAATCAGTCTATGATCGGAGCTTCCGATTAGTCGGCTACTCGGAAGTTACTGTCTAGAAACCGGCCGGAGGGGCGTCAGATTCCGGAGATCCGGCGCGGCATGGTGGTCACCGACGGACTCCGCCTACCTACCTCTGGGGCTGAAGCCCAATCCAACTCCATGCTTTTTAACGCAGGCCTGGAAGGCCTGCTCCACCCTCTTTTTTCCCCGATCATGCCACCGGGCGGACGCGGGGGATGCGGCGGACGTCGAAGAAAAGGACGCGCGCAGGCTAAAGCCCTCATTGATCTGGAAGCTTTACGCGGCCCGTTCGACTTCGCTCAGGGCAAGCTGCTGAAGCGCCGCTCTTCCACGGTGCCTCAGCGCCTGAAGGCGCACCGGATTGAGGCATTTACAGCACGACTGAAGTCGTGCCCTTCCCGAGCCTCGTAGGCCGGAATCTTTCCTCAGCCTGTGGAGTCGTGCCCTTCCGGGAGCCGTGGTGGGAGTGCCTCGCTGCGCCTGGCTGGACGGCCGAGGCGACCGTCCCTACATTGCGCCTATACTTTCGCAGACTTCTTTGCTTCGCGAGCTAGCTCTTCGGCTAGCTTTAGGGCGTTCCTGGAGTGTTCGTGGGCCTGCTGGCTGAGTTCGTGAGCGGTTAAATGGTCTCCCTTGCCGTGGGCGGTTGCCGCCGCGGCGTGAGCGTGGGCGGCGAGGTTGTGAAATTCCGCGGCTCGCGTATTCGAGCTTTGTGGCATGGTGTGTCTCCTATTCCGGTGGGATGCTATTCTCGGGCGCGGTTGGAGCTTTAGGCTACGTGCTCGTCGTCGTCCAAGTATTCTCGCGGGACGTCATCCTCTGGCACCTCGTGCGTGGTTACCTCAGACACGTCCGCATCCTTGGCGTTCTCTACTCCGCTGACGATACCGGCTTCGAATGCGTTTCCTTCGTCCAGCAATTCCTCGACGCTCTCGGAATCCGCACCCTCCACATCAGATATTTGCTGGTTGTCGCCAGACTGTCCGGCGGAATCTGTAAGTTCATCCTGGTTGTGTTTATTGTGCTTGGTCATGATGTTCTCCTCTAGAAACTATGAGATGCGGCAGCCTGCCCCGCCGTTGCGGAATGATTCTGCCGGGGTCGGTTAGGACCGGCTCATCAAAACATCATACGCGTGACTTCAGGCGGCCAGAGACCCCGCCGAGACCAGGCTGCGGTAGAGCTCGAGGTAGTCGTCGATCATGCGCTTAGTGGTGAAGCGATCGCGGGCGCGGGTGTAGGCGCGGTCGGCGTAGGCGTGGCGCAGGGCGCGGTCGGAATCGAGCTGGCGCAGGGTCTCGGCCAGACTGCCGGCGTCGTTGGTATGGAAGTAGAGCGCGGCATCGCCCCAGACTTCGCGGAAGCTGGGGATATCGTTGGCGACGATGGCGCAGCGGGAGAACGCGGCTTCGAGCGGCGCGATGCCGAGCGGCTCGTAGCGTGCCGTGGCGGCGTAGACGGCGGCGCGGCTGTAGAGTGCGCGCAACTGCGCTTCGGTTTGCGGACCGCGGATAGCGACGCAACTCTGATCGGTCGCGACCTTTACGTCGGCGCGGATGGGAATGCGCGGCAGGGGCACGGTTTGCTCGGCTCCAACGATGCAGATCGAGAAAGGAAGGGCGTGTTGGGTGAGCAGGAAGACCTGCTTGCCGGCATCGAGCAGACGGCCGACCGAGAGCACGGAATCGTCTTTGCTGACGTAAGGATTGAAGAAGATGGGATTGCGTCCGGGATAGATCACGGCCTCGCGGCGGGGCCGGGTGTAGGTGGCGCGAATGGTGTCGAGCATCCAGGCCGATGGCGCAACCACGGCATCGGCGGCGGCAATGCCGCGAACGACCGTATCGCGATACCACTTCAGCCAGCGCGTAGGACGCGGCGAACATCCCTGCACGGCTTCTGCCCAGCTGATCAGGTCACCGTGGGCCATCACCACACGCGGGACATCGACGGGGAGATCGCCGTGGCAGAATTGGTGGAGGTGAAGCAGGTCGGGCTGAACTTCGCGTACCAGGTCAACGAGAAATTGTGAAGACTCGCGTAGATCCTGGGGAGCATCGTCCATCCACTCCAGGCGGAAAGCTGTGGGGCGATACTCCAGGCCGTGGAGAAGGTCCATCCATGCGGTCTGGTCGGGGAGCGGAATTTCGCCGAAGCTGACCAGCGTGACGCGGGCGCCGCGCGTGACCAGTCCCGTAACCAGTTCGCGGGTGTAAGTCCAGGAACCGGACATGGTGTCGGCGGTGACAAGAACGTGCACAGTGCCTCCGGGAGTGTGCGGGATGCCGCGGTGGATGCGGAGTCCGGCGTGGTGCGCTGGCCTATTCTAGTGCTAATGGAGGACGGTGTCGAAGCTTTTTGTGATAGAAGCGACAAATGCAAAATGTTGCACAGGAACTAGGACGCCTGGCGGCTAACTTGCGTTCTCAAAACGACTTAAAAGCATGGGTCTGATCAATTCGCGCCCAGCCTAAGACGCATGTCGCGGGCGAGACAGTCGATGAGGCGGATTTTTTCCGCGGCGGGGGCTGGAACTTCGGGTACGGCCATGGCTAACTCGCAAGAGAGCAGCATGGCGGTCAGCGATTCGCCTACTTCGCTGCGAATTTGCTGCTCGACCGAACGGCGGGCCTGGGTTTCCTCACGTTTGCGACGGTGCAGCGCGGAGCGGACCTCGCGCAGCAGACGCTCCATGCCGCTCACCGCGAAATTGAGGTAGACGGGGAAGGCTGTGCCCAGATGCTCGAGCACCTGGTCGCTCTCGCCGGGATCGTTTTCCAAAAGGAATTGATCGAGGACGACGGCGGAGTATGGCTGTTCGCGTAGCCGGGCCATAGCTTGTTGCAGATTTTCTGCCCAGTGGGTTTCTTCACTGGTGGCGTCTTTTAGCGCAGCTGCACACTCTTGGCCGCGTGCCGAAGGTGTCACGAGTAAAATCATGTTCTTTCCGTAGCACGCGACGCGCCATTGCGGCTGCATTGAAAAGACTGGGCTTAGGAAGTGTGCTCCTGAGTGCTTTTCCCGTTGCGGAACCGCGAAGCAGTTCTCAGTTCCCAGTTCTCAGTTCTCAGTAAAACCGTCTTCGCCGCACTGAGAACTGGGAACTGAGAACTGAGAACTGCCTTTTTAGGTCTGGGCCGCGTAGTCCTTCAGCTTGCGGTACAGAGTGGTTTTGCCGATGCCCAGCAAGCGTGCGGCCTGCAGTTTGTCGCCGTTGAGTTCCGCAATGGCGTTGAGGATGGTCTGCCTTTCCAGTTCCGCCATGGGTACGATTTTGGCTTGCCCGTGTCCGTTGCCGTTGGCGGGGGCTACGACATGCGCGCCGGCAATGGCGGGAGGCAAGTCGGGCACGTGGATCAACGGCCCGCTGGTGAAGGCGCAGGTGCGCTCCAGACAGTTTTCCAATTCGCGGACGTTGCCCGGCCAGTCGTAGGCCAACATGGCCTTGATGGCCTCGTCGGTGAGAATTTTCTCCTGCCCCGAGGCGCGCGAGGAACGCTCCATGAAGTGCGCGATGAGCAGCGGGATATCCTCGCGACGCTCGCGCAGCGGCGGAATGCGCAGACTGAGAACGTTGAGACGGAAATACAGATCGCGGCGGAAGGAGCCTTCGGTCACGGCCTGCTCCAGGACGCGGTTGGTGGCGGCCAGGATGCGGACATTGATGGGAATGCGGCGGGTGCTGCCGACCGGACGGATCTCCTTTTCCTGAATAGCCCGCAGAAGTTTGGCCTGCAGGTCAACAGGAAGTTCGCCGACTTCGTCGAGAAACACGGTTCCACCTTCGGCGATGGCGAGGAGTCCGTCCTTGGCCTGATTGGCGCCGGTGAACGCTCCTTTCACATAGCCGAACAACTCGCTTTCGATCAGCGTAGGCACGAGCGAGCCGCAATCGACGGGGATGAACGGTTTGTCGTGGAACGGTCCGGAGTAGTGAATGGAGCGCGCGACCATTTCCTTGCCGGTGCCGCTCTCGCCGAGGATCAGCACGGGGTGGGAACTGTTGGCCGCTTTGGCGATGATGCGGTAGAGCTTTTCCATCTCGGGAGCGCGACCGATGATGCCGCCGTAGCCCTGCTTGGACTTGAGCTTCTCGCGCAGCATCCGGTTTTCAGTTTTCAGTTTGAGGTGGTTGGAGACCCGTTGCAGAAGGAGTTTGAGTTCATCGACGCTGAAGGGTTTGGTCACGTATTCGTAGGCGCCATGCTTCATGGCCTGCACGGCCGACTGCACGGTGCCGTGGCCGGTGACTACGATCACGAGGGCTTCGGGGCGCTGCGACTTGATATGACCTAGAGCCTCGAGCCCGTCGGCGCCGGGCAATCGCAGATCGAGCAGAATGGCGTCGATGCTCTGAGTTTGCAGCAGGCGATAAGCATGCTCGGCGGAATCGGCTACATGAGCGATGAAGCCCAGGGACAGGGCGACTTCGCGGCAAGCTTCGCGGATGGAGCGTTCGTCGTCGACGATGAGGAGGTTTAGAAAATTGGCGGCCAGAATCTGAGGAGTGGCGAGGGAGTGAGTTACGGCGGCAGACGTCATAAAAGTGATTCCTTCTTGATTTCCTGAAATGGTGCGGTTGATGGGGCCCCGGAATCGGGACTGGAGGTCTTGAGCAGATTGGGATCGGCGGACGGAGATGCCCTGGGAAGCAGCACCATCACCCGAGTGCCGCCGCCGAATTCGCTTTCGAAGTGGATGAGTCCGTGATGGCTGGTAACAATGCTGCGTACGGTGGTCAAGCCTAAACCGGAGCCTTTGCCGGCGTTCTTGGTGGTAAAGAATGGCTCGAAGAGGCGCTGCCGGGTTTCGGCGCTCATGCCGTGACCGTTGTCAGCCACTACCAGCAGGACGCAGGGAAACGGCGGTGGGCCACTTGCCTGGGGCGGCCCGGGCACAGGCTGGAATCTGACATTGCTGGTCTCGATGCTGATGCGGCCACCGTTGGGCAGAGCGTCGCGCGCGTTGAGGACCAGGTTGAGCAAGATCTGCTGGGCCTGCGCCTGATCGATTTTTACGACACCGAGTTCAGGATCGAGATGCAGGTCGAGTGCGATATTTTCGCCAATCAGGCGGCCCAGCAGATCGCGCATCCCTGCAGCAATTTCGTTGAGGGAAAGGAGACAAGTCGGCGCGATTTGGGGGCGGGCAAAAACCAGCAACTGCCGCACCAGGCCGCTGGCCTGCACGATGGCAGAGCGAATCTCATCCGCGTAACGCCGGCGACGGTCCCGCGCATCAAGACTGGAGAGGAGTAAGTCGCAATACAGCATGACGCCGGTCAGCAGGTTGTTGAAGTCATGCACCACGCCCCCGGTCAGGCGACCGACGGCCTGCCATCGCTGGGATTGGACCAGGGCTTCCTCAGCGGGAGTCGCGGCATTTTGCGACTCTGCGATGAGCAGCGCATGGTCGGGCTCACCCGCGCAACCAGGTTGACGCCACGCCGTCCAATTCACGGCGCCGTTCCCGTTGCCCGATCCTGCGGCTTCTATGGCAATGTGTTGGCATCTGGAGGCGAGCAGATCCCGGAGCAGCGATTCGGTCTTGCCGAGTTCCTGTGGGCGAACCAGTTCGCATAGTCGCAACGAACCCCGGTTGGCCACGGCATGGTGCATCGTGCGCTCGAAGGCCGGATTCATCTCGACGATGACCCCTTGCGGATTGCAGCGGGCGACGGCGAAAGGGGCGTGTTCAAAAGTGGCGCGGAAGGCCGTTCTTGTGTTCTCTTCTGCGGAGGGCTCGGACCACGGAAATGGGGTTGCGGTATTCATACTGCTACTTTGGCGCGGGACGATTCCCAAAAGAAAGCACGCCATTGGCTATCCAATACCTTGGTGTTCCCGAAACGGGAGCAATGGCGTCAAACCCGGCTTTCCTCCCTTTCTCCGACCTCGCTACTTTCTGCGACCTTACTATAGGAGGGCTGCTCTGACGCTGCGAAGGGCACATGTCACTCAAATCGGGAAAGGCCTGTGGAAAACTTTAGAAGTGGTTTATTTTCTGCGGAATAGCGGAAATAATAAGCAGTTGAAAACGTCCGGAAAGCAGTCCGCTTTGAGGAACCATGGCGATTTTACTCGCTCGTGGGGCGTGCATATTGACCATTGGCCAAGGAATGTGGATCGTCGAGCGCAAGCGGAGCGGTCAGGCGAAAAGTCAGACGACGGCCCTTTTGCACCTGGATACCGTTTGCTTGCTGGAGGGGTCCCCGGGCGAACAAGCTGGAGGTCTGCACTGCAATTTGCCGGTCCTCGACGGTAATCGCGCTCAAGGTCAGCCGCAAGTAGCCCGATCCTGAGTAATGCAAATCAGAGGCCAGGCCGGGACGGTTGGCCTGCGATTGTGCGGATTCGATGCGTCCGCTGACTGCGGCGCCGCGCTGCAGGAGAGTGTCCCCGTCAATCGTAACCGGAGCGGCGACAAAGGCCGTGAATGTGTCGCCGGGACGAACTCTAGTCGCGGAGAGCGAGTCTTCCAATTGCACCGTCAGGAGTGTTCCAGCAGGCAGGATATGCTGATGCGCCCCGGCCTGGAAAGGTAATCCGCCTACGATTTTCGGATCCGGCGAGATTGCGTGGCTGGCGGAGTTTCGATCAGTATCCGGATGGAATGGAAGGCCTTGCTCACTGCCGGGCAAGCCCGCGTCGGTCGGATGCTGAGGCTCAGAGCGGGCACATCCCTGACTCAGGCTCAGCACACAGCAAAATCCGACAAGCGCGAACATGGACTGAGGCGCCCCTCGAAATCTTGCCATGATGTGCATCGTCGCCTGGCTTGCTTTCCGGGGGGAAGTGGCAAATGAAGTACCAGAATCGCGTTCACGGAATCAACGACATACGGATGGATGGATAGACCATCCGAGTAGAAGTTGCGCGATTGCCGTTCGGAGTTTAACAGACAGTGCGGGGCTTCAGACTCCGAGGGCCAAAAGAAATCGCGGAGGACGTTAGCGTCCTCCGCGAGAGTTTTGCCAAGCCTTCCCTGTACGCCGCTACTGCTTTTTGGCGCCTGGCTTCGCGGCGGGCTTCTTCGGAGTTGCTTTCTTCTTAGCGGCAGCTTCCCTGCCACCGATCAACGTCAACGCATCGGTGGTGTTAAAGGGGAATTGGCGAACCGAGGTTTGGCCCGTCGTACTCAAAGTGACGTCAACGCGGCGGTTGCTTGCCATTCTGATCGTCACAATATTCGTGAGAACCCTCTGCCGCTCTTCGGAAGTCAGGTCAGGGTTACTCTCCACTTCAGCCTTCACTTGGTCATCGGTCAGGTTGTCTTCCTTGCCAAAAGCCTTGGTGTCGATGTTGGCCTCGGGGACACCCTGCTCGATCAGGAAGCTCTTGGTGCGATTGACTCGACGCTCAGAGAGCGCCTGATTAAATTCCGCAGAACCACGGTGATCGGCGTGGCCTCCGAGAATCAGGTGCGCATCCGGTTTGCTCTGGAGATATTCCTTAAAGTCCACAGCCAGCGCAATCAACGTCTTCTGTTGACTGGGCAGCAGACCACCTTTGGGATCGGCAATCTTTGGGTAGTCAGTAACAAAGTAAATGCTGTGCAACGCGAGCCGGGCTTCCAGCCGCACGATCTCTGGATTGGGCGGTGGCGGTGGTGGCGGATTCTCGATAGTCACTGCGGTCGAGGCTTGAGCAGCCAGACCGCGCGTGTCGGTACAGGTCGCACCGACAGTGATGGTGCCCGGCGACGTGCCGGTGGTATCGAGCGTGGCCGCACTGCCGCTGCCGGAAACAGTGCCGCCGCTCGCCGTCCAGCTGGCAACGGAAACTGAAACTCCATCCTGGCTGGTGCAGTTGGCCGCCAAGGTCACAGTTCCACCTGCCTGCAGGCTCGCCGGAGCGGCAGAGATGGACATAGTGGGCGGGTTCTTTGGCGGAAGCGGCTTCACGGTGAAGTTCGCCGAGCAGCTCGCCGCGTTGTTCTTGCTCGTCCTGGGGTCGGTTACATGGGCGGTAACGATATAGCTGCCGGGGGCCGCGTTGGTGGTGTTGATTTGCGCAGTCGCATCTTTCCCAATAACCTGACCTCCGTTGCTGGGGCTCCAGACGTAGGTTAGCGTGTGCTTGGGATTGAAGTTGGTGGCGCTGACGGTCGCGGCGACGGGCTCACCCATGATTACTTCAGCAGGTTGAACGGAGCAGCTTGCGGCTGGGGCCACCTCTGGCGCGCCACCCCAACTGTAGACAATGCCAGTACGCAGGCGAACGCCCTCAAAGGTCGGACGCCGCAGATCTGGAAACTGGGGGGCGGCAAGATCAGAGAAATTGTGCCGCGCCCAGGCGTAGTCGACCTGAAACACGCGCCATGCGAATCGTTTCGTGAGCGGCAAATCCATTCCCCCGCCCAGAAGCGCTCCGATACCATTGCTGTTGGTTACGCCAGAGTCGTAAGTTACTCGGTTAAAGCTGGGCAGAGCGTGCAGGAAAAACGATGCTGTGTCCGTCCGAACAATAAATCGTGGCCCGGCGGAGATTGTCCACTCGGAGGATGCGGAGTTCGTATCCCGGTTGTAGCCAAAGTCGGTCTCCAGACCCAAATGCTTGTCGAAGTTGAAGGTGAAAGCGCTGCCAAATCCTTTTGCCATCGAGGGCAGGTTGAAAGGCGTAGGATTACTGGGAGCGCCTCCGGGCGCGGGTACTGTGGCACCCGGATTAAGCCATTGATATCCCACAAATAGGTCATATTTTGGATTCGAGTCGCTCTGCGCGAGCACGGGACGCGAGATGAGTGACACTACCGCAACAGCTAACAGGCCCGTGAGTACGCGGCCCATGCGTAGATTAGAACCAACTGACATTCCGTCCTCCAAATGATTTATGCGCGGGTTGCGTGCGCTTTGGTGCGCTAACCGCGCTGAAAAGTAACGCAGGATTCTTGGGCTGACCTCTATCTGGGAATTCGTAATTCTAACCCACTGCAATCTCAAAGCGAAAGACCGATTTTCAAGAATTGCTTGTTCCGCCCGACGAACTCGTGGATTCAAGCAGATTGTTGTTCTTTGTCTCAAACTGATATGAAGGCCGCAGAACCCGGCGGGAAGACGCCTTTTGGAGCGACGCTTGGCCTCCAGACCTTGCCCAGCAGGAAGCTGGCCGCGTATGGTGGTAGTTTCGCTTCTGTCGAAACGGGCGCGAATCAAGGGATGAGCCACGAAAAAGTACTAATCGTTGAGGACGAGGAAAACGAGCGCACTGGTCTGGCCGAGCTGGTTTCCTCATGGGGGTATCGGGCTGAAACTGCGCGCGATGGAGTGGAGGGCCTGGAGAAGGTGGCGCAATGGAATCCGTCGATAGTCGTTACCGACCTGAAGATGCCGCGCATGGGAGGCATCGAACTGCTCGAGCGGCTGGCCGAGCAGTCGCAGGCTATGGCGGTGATTCTGGTCACGGCACAGGGCACGATCGACAGTGCGGTGCAGGCCATGCGTCTGGGAGCCTATGACTACATCACCAAACCCATCGACACCAACCGCCTGCGCACCATGTTGCAAAATGCATCTGCGCTGGTTGGAACCCGCGCAGAGCTTGAGAGTGCCCGGCGCAAGCTGCGGGATTCCGGCTCTCTGGGGACACTGCGAGGGGCATCGCGCAAGATGCAGGAGATTTTCCGGCTCATCGAGATGGTCGCTCCCAGCACGGCATCCGTGCTGATTACTGGAGCCAGCGGGACGGGCAAGGAGCTGGTTGCCCGCACCATCCATCAACTCAGCCCCCGCCGCGACCGGCCTTTTGTTGCCATCAACTGTGCGGCCATTCCTGAAACGCTGATCGAAAGCGAGATCTTCGGCCATGAAAAAGGCGCCTTCACCGGAGCGCTGGAACGGCGTACGGGATGCTTCGAGCTGGCCGAAGGGGGCACGATCCTGCTTGATGAAATTGGGGAAATGCCGGTAGGAACGCAGGCCAAGCTGCTGCGCGTGCTCGAAGACCACAAGCTGCGCCGCCTGGGGAGCAAGGTGGAAACGGCGGTGGATGTGCGTGTGCTGGCGGCGACGAATAAGGTTCCGGACGAGGCTGTCGCCAGCGGGGAGCTGCGCAGCGATCTCTATTACCGGCTCAACGTCTTCAACATCCACATGCCTCCGCTGCGGGAGCACAAGGAAGATATTGGGGATCTGGTGCAATTGCTGCTGGCGGAGATGAGCGCGAAACACTCCCGCAAAGTTGCCGCGGTGAGCGAGGCGGTGATGAATCAGTTCACCAATTATTCCTGGCCGGGCAACGTTCGCGAACTGCGCAATACGATTGAACGCGCAGTAATTGTCTGCGACAGCGGCATGATCGAGACCAAGCATCTGCCTCCCGGATTCGGCCACGCGCCCTTGCGGACGGCGGCGAATGATCCAGACGCGGTGCGCCTGGGCGTGGGCACGACCGTGGGAGAGGCGGAAAAGATGCTTATTCTCAAGACGCTGGAATCCACCAGCAATAACAAGACGCGGGCCGCGGAAATTCTCGGCATCAGCCTGAAAACCTTGCATAATAAACTGAAGGAATACGGAGGCAACGCCCCGGACGCGGCTCCGGACAAGGAGGAAGGGCAGTGATCAGTGGTTAGTGGTTAGTGATTAGTGGTCAGTGGAAGTCCTTCGCCACTTCGTCACCTCGTCCGCGATGTCTGCTTCGACTGATCACTGACCACTAGCCACTAGCCACTGTTTCTCCATGCGACGCAAAACCATCATCGTGCTTGCCATCACCTTGCTGGTGACCGTGATGGCGGCTGCGTTCTCCTACCTCTACATCTCGGAGATTCTCGGCCAGCAAATCACCTACGCCTATGATGGCGCTGACCGCCTGACCAAGCAGCTCGCCTACTTTGCCTCGAACGACATGCCGGATTTGAGCAGTACGCGCATCGATACCAACAATCCTGAGGCCGTGCGGCGTGCGCTTACCGAGTATCTGCCGATGGATACGAACATCTTGAACAATCTGCAATCGGATCTCGCGCTCTGGCCCTATGTCTACGATGCTTCCGTCGTGGACGCAAACGGCAGGGTGCTGGTGCACACGAATCCGCAACTCGCGGGCAAGCCGGCTTTGCAACGGCCGAATTTTAGCCTGGTGAAGGCAGCTCGCTCCCGCAGGCAACTCGCCATCGTGTACAGCCCGGCAGCAGTGTATGACGTGAGTTCTCCGCTATTGCTGAATGGAACGCCCTTCGGCACCATCCGCATCGGAGTCTCTACGCTGTTTCTACGAAGTGAAATCGAACCTCGCCTGCTGCGCGCTGTTTATTTTTCGATTGCATCCATCTTCGTTTCTTTTCTGCTGGCCGCCGGAGTCTCGAACCTCGCCCTCGGGCCGCTGAAGGAGATCAGCCGCAACCTCGATAGCGTCAGTTCCGGTGCACCCGAGGAACTTTCCGGAGACGAATCGGAGCATGACGAACTGGGACGGGTCACTCTGAAGATTGCCAACCTGGGCCGGCAAATGCGCGACAGCCGGGAAATATTTTCCGCGCTCAAGGACAACGTGGACCAGCTCATGTCCAAACTGCAGGACGGGCTGATGCTGTTCACTCGTGACTCTCGCGTGGTGCTGGTGAGCGCTCCAGTGGAGCAATTCCTGGGCAGGCCTCGGCGAGAGTTGCTGGGCAGAACTGTAAAGGAAGTATTCTCTGGCGACACGGCGCTGGGAACCATGGTGCTCGAAGCTTTCGAACGGAGGCGTCCGTTCTCGCCTCGCGAGTTTGTCGCGGCCGCCGGCAGGCGCGTCCAGGTCTCGTTGGATTTTGTGCAAGAGAAAAGCACTCAGATTGGCGCTTTGCTGATCATGCGCGATGCCGAGTCTGTGCGGCGCATCGGAGACGAAATCGAGATGTCCCGCCGCCTCTCGGCCAGCGGACGCGTGACCGGCGGCGTTGCCCATGAGGTGAAGAATCCCATCAATGCGATCGTTCTCCACCTGCAGCTCCTCCAGAACAAGCTGGCACAACTGGATCCCGATACCCGGCGCCACATGGACATCATTGGCAGCGAGATTCACCGCCTCGACCGGGTCGTGCAAACTCTGGTCGACTTCATGCGCGCCCGCGAGCTGCATCTGGTGGAAATCGACATCCGCCGCTTGCTCGAGGACGTTGCCATGCTCGCCTCACCGGACGCGGAGCAGCATGGCGTTACTATCATGCGCGACATGCCCGAGGAACCGCTGCCCGTCAAAGCCGATCTCGACTTTATGAAGCAAGCGCTGCTCAACGTGGTGATCAATGGAATCCAGGCCATGCCCGAAGGGGGACAGCTCACGATTTCAGCGCACCGCGAAGAAAATTCGGTGGTCGCCGAGGTTAGCGATCGCGGTATGGGCATTGCGCAAGACGTGCAGGACAAGATTTTTGAGCTCTATTTCACCACCAAGAAGGACGGCAACGGCATCGGCCTGGCGCAAACTTATCAGATCCTGCAATGGCACTACGGATCGGTGGAATTTAACTCGATCGAGGGTGAAGGGACGACGTTCCGTTTTCGCCTTCCCTTGGCTACCTCAAGTCTGAGCCCGGAACCTGAGGCCGCAGCCCACTCGAACCCGTGAAATGGCAACTAAGAAGTTGAAGTTTTTGGCTGCTCTTCGCGGCGTAAGATTCGAATAGCCTTGCTGCGTAGCGGAATTGAATATGAATCTGGCCGTAATCGTTCGGTTCTGCTTGATCGGTTCGTCCCTGAGCTTGGGATGGTTGACGTCGAACATCCAATCCAGGACCCAGTGGCCGCATGCTGTCATGGGCTACGCTGTAACGGCGTTTCAGAACCAGGACAGCACACCGCCTGCGCAACCGGAGGCGCCACCAGCGCAGAACTCCGGGCCCGCAAACCCTTCCCCGGCGCCAACCGGCCAAACGTCGAGCCCTCCCAGTCAACCTAAGCCGTCTCCTTCGACCCGCCCGCATCATAAGAAGACGGTCCCTTCCAATTGCTCGACTGCGCCAGCTGCTCTTAACACGGCAGTCGGCAGTCCTGCCGATTCAACGAATGCGGCAGGGGCTGCGCCGGGTGCTGAGGCAACAAATTCTGCGGGAACAAACGACCCCGCGGCGTTGAAGCCTTGTCCGCCTCGTAAAAAGGTTGTTCGTAACGGCGGATCGGAGGAGCCCACGGTGCAACTCACCGGCGGCACAACCGCCGAACAGGCGGCGCAGCAACGCTCCACGGACCAACTAACGGCAGCGACCGGAGAGAATCTGAAAAAGATCGCGGGGCGCCAACTCAACGCCAGCCAGCAGGAGATGGTGAATCAGATCAAACAGTTCATGGCACAGTCAAAGGCAGCCGTCGCCGCCGGAGACCTGGAGCGCGGCCACGATCTCGCCCGAAAAGCTCACCTGCTCTCCGACGAGTTGGTCAAACCGTGACGCGGCTTGTTTCGGGACTGTGCAATTTTGAACAGACAGTAAATAAGCCACGACTGTAAGTTTGATTCGGTTGGAGGGATGTGAAGGAACTGATGCGGCCCCGCACCGTCGTCCGCCTGTTTCCTCTGGTGGCGCAGCCAAAGGAATCGTTGCGCCACATCTTTATCCTCCTCCCGGCAAGTAGATTCGGCTGGTGATTCCCGGGTTTTCGGATCGCTGGTCCTATCTCTTCCTGATGAAGTCTCGTAGGAGGGAGATATGAAATCTCACAGCAGTCGATGGTTGGCTCTCTCGCTCTTGGTTCTCCCGTTTTTAATGACCAGCGCACATGCCGGCTCTATCAATCTGGGAACAGCCGGCGGCTATTCCGTGCTGGCTGGTTCGGCCGTTACCAATACCGGTTCAAGCGTCCTCATCGGAGACCTGGGTGTCAGCGCGGGCTGCGCGGTCACCGGTTTTCCTCCGGGCAGCGTGAGTGGAACGATTAACGCATGCAACGCTGCCTCAGCTCAGGCCCAACGCGATCTGACCACTGCCTACAACGCGGCAATGGGCATGTCGGCCACGGCCACGCTGACGGGCAAAAACCTGGGCGGAATGACTCTCACGCCCGGCGTATATTTTTTCTCCAGTTCTGCTCAGCTGACGGGGACCTTAACGCTCAACAACCTGGGCAATCCCAATGCTGTGTTCGTTTTTCAGATAGGGAGCACGCTCACGACCGCAAGCAGTTCGGCTGTTATTTTTTCCGGGACGGCAAATGACCCGAACGTGTTTTGGCAGGTTGGCAGCTCCGCAACTCTCGGCACGGGCACCAAGTTCGAAGGAAATATTCTCGCGCTCACCAGCATCACGCTGAATACCGGCGCAAGCATCGGTTGCGGCAGCGCCTTGGCAATTAATGGCGCAGTGACCCTGGACAACAACAGCATCGGCGGTGGCTGCGGAAGTGTTAAATCGCCAGTTCCAGAACCCGGTACCATTGGCTTGCTGGGAACAGGGCTGGCAATTCTTGTCGGCACCATACGCCGCAAAATACGCATCTAGTCCGAGGTTTCTAGCTCAACTCAGTTCCCTTTTGCTCGCGCCGCATTTACTTTGGCCAGCAGATCTTGCGACAGGGCCTGCACGGGACCGGAAATCTTCACGGCCTCCGTCAACACTTCGCGAGCGTCGTTAACCCGGTTCAGTTTGGCATAGGCAAATCCCAAACGATACAGCGCAATCGCGTATTGCTGGTCGTCCTGTCCCTTCAGTAGCGTCACGGCTGACTTCAGTTCTGGAATGGCTGTTGCGGTCTTATCCTGCTTGATGTAGGCGTACCCCAGAACCGAGTGCGCCGTTCCGGCCGCCAGTTTGCGGGACTTGTCGGCGTCCGGTTCATCGGCCTTGGCGGCCGTAATCGCTTTCTGTGAATAGGTAATCGCCTTGCCGAGGCTGCCGGGCTTGGGATCGTCAACGTAGGAGCCTGCCAATAGCAGCAGGGCAGGCAGCGAATTGGGGTTCGCCGTCAGCGTTTTTTCTCCATACGCAAACAAGCGCGCCTGATCGTTCAACTGCCCCGGTCCCAGCGTATACATCGCGTAGCTCGCGACCTGGTCCTGAAACTCTGAGTC
>Ga0070761_10001216_pt1 | contig 16189 bp, 11 predicted proteins | sample HubBroMetageREF1_FD_66724 | JGI IMG/M metagenome (GOLD analysis project Ga0070761, IMG submission 66724) | Reference soil microbial communities from the Hubbard Brook experimental Forest, New Hampshire, USA - Hubbard Brook CCASE Soil... | ecosystem: Environmental > Terrestrial > Soil >... | reverse complement strand
ACCACCCAAGCGGGCTGGTCATTCCACTTTCCAAGTCCCTCGCATTGCCATTCCAAGTCGCCCTGAATCGCGGGATGAAAGGCCAGCGCAAGGCCCGGCACGCCCAAGTCCGAAAGGCGCGCCGAAAGTTTGGCAGATTGCGAATTCTGTTCTCGCACTTCATCCAAGTGAAAGACCGTCGGATTGACATGCTCGACGAAAACGAAATAGTTGTAGGCTTGAGCGCTGGGCTTATCGAGGGCACCGCCGCGCTTCATTTCGATCGCTTGGAACTCCTCGGTGGCCGAGAACTCTTCCAGGGTCGACACGAATTGCTCGGCGTTCTGTCCCGCAGCTTTCAAGACTTGCTCCAGCGGGCACGTGGCGCCAGAAATGACGAAAGGTTTCACGGCATCAATGTCCGGCGGCGCCCAATCGGCCCGAGGAGGAATCTCGACCGGGGGCTCAGGCGCCATCCCCATTTCGAATCCGGGCGGCAGCGCCGACGGCACGGGACCCGAGGCGGTCATCTTAAACGGCGGCTGCCGCATGATCTCGGCCCATTTCACGGCATTTGCTGCGTTGGGGTCGTTGGGGTGTGCTGCGGCGAATTGGTCGAACAACTTTGCGGCTTGCTCGCGCTCTCCCAAGCCGCCGAGAGCTTGCGCCAAAGCGAGCTGCGCTTGTTCCGCCTTGTCCTTACCGATTTTGATTGCTTGCTCAGCGTGTTCGCGAGCCTCTGCGTATTTCTTTTCACCGAGGTACGCTATCGCCAGGGTCCACTCCGCCTTCCACAGCGTGCTGTCCAACTGGACGGCCTTGCTGAGGGCGCGAACTGCGGCCGCGTCATCACCCAGGCGGTAGCAAACCGTCCCAAGCATAGTCAAGGCCAAGGGCTGCTTCGAATCCGCGGAAACCGACTTCTCGAGAAAAGGCCGGGCCTCTTTGAATTGCTTATTCAGAGCATATGTCAGGCCCATCACGTATTGGACGTACGGATTATCGGGCGCGATCCGGATGGCCTGTTGCGTATGCTTCATGGATGATTGAACCTGGCCGTGCTGCAGGTCGTCCAGGGCGTGCTGGATTTCCTTCTGCGCCTTCGGGGCCAGGACGAAATCACCTTTGGGCGGATGGTAGACAAGCTCTTGATCCACGGGTCTCATGAGTACGATGACGTCCGCCGCCGCGCCGCGCCTGTTCTGCAGGTGCACTCGCTCGCGAGCGGTGTAATAGCCGGGTATCGAGACTAAGATATCGTAGTCGTCGCCAACGCTTATGTTTTCGAACAGCCACGAGTCCCCTGTCTGATCGGGTGCGTTTGGCAGCGGATTGTTACTCGCGGTTGAAGCGATCCGGATTATTGGAACAATCTTGTTTATCGGTAGCGGCTTGCCATCCTCATCTCGCAAAAAGACCGTGATGGCGCCAAACCTACTGGGGTCGAACGCGGCTGCCGAGCTGCCGATTGGGGCGGCGGGGGGTCCCCCCATCTGAGGGTTAGTTTGTGCAAAGGCCGCCGTCGATGTGGCGAACAGCATGGCGCTAGAGACTAAGTATCGAAAGAGCCGTGGGTTCATGGTTCCCCTGGGGTCGTTTGGCCGACGAAGCTTCCGCTAAGTACCGTCAATCCTCAGTGTCAGAAACCTAGCGAATGCGTCGCGTTCTGTCAATGAATACCAACGATGGCGTGGAGCCCATCGAGGGTAGGCCGGCCGATGCTATAATTTTCAGTTCCCGATTGAATCAGACAGCTCCGGAGACTACGCCCTTTGCGAATCGAAGATTTCAGTGAGCGGCTGCGCACCTCCATTCTCGTGGGCGACGGCGCGATGGGCTCGCTTCTCTACGAAGACGGGCAGCGTTGCGTGGAGGAGCTGAATTCCTCGCATCCCGAGGAAGTGTTCCGCGCCCACCAGGCCTACATGGAAGCCGGCGCGCAGCTCATCGAAACCAATACGTTCGGCGCGAACCGGCACAAGCTGAGCGAACTCGGGATCGCGAACCGTGTGGCCGAGTTTAATCATCGCGGAGTAAAGCTTGCCCGCGAAGCCCGCGAGGCCGCCAAGCACGAAGTCCTGATTGCGGGATCGATGGGCCCGCTGGGAATCGCTCTCCAGATGCGCGAAATGCCGGAAGAGCAGATTTTCGCGATTTTCAAGGAGCAGGCGGGAGCCCTCGAAGAACGCGGCGTCGATCTGTTCCTGCTGGAGACTTTCAGCGACGTTGAGGAACTGAGGATCGCGCTCGACGCGATTCGCTCTTTCTCGCGGCTCCCAATTGTTGCCGAGCTGACGTACTCGGAAGAAGGCACGACCATCGGCGGCACTCGCCCCCAGGAAGCGTGGGAAGCGCTCAAGGGCAAAAACATCCAGGCCGTGGGCGCGAATTGCACGATCGGGCCGCAGCTTTTGCTTCCGGTTCTTCGCGAGCTGGCCGGAAGCGCATCGCTTCCGCTCTCCGCGATGCCTAACGCGGGATTTCCCAAGCGCGTTGGCGACCGCACAGTATATCCACGTTCTTCGCCTCAGTATTTCGCGCTTTTCGCGCAGGAGGCTGCCGATCTGGGGGCGCGTATCATCGGCGGATGCTGCGGCACCACGCCCGAGCACATTCGGGCGATCGCGGAAGCGGTGAAGAAGCTTCACCCGACGAAACTGGCTCAGGGCAAGGGCGCCGCTGCCGGCGTCGTAGTGATGGAACGCGCCGAACGCGTTCGCCGCATCACGGCGCGCGAACCGGACAGCCAGCTATGGAAGAAGATACAAGCGCAGAAGTTTGTCACATCGGTGGAAATCGATCCGCCCAAGGGCGTCACGATCGAGCGCATCGTGGATCAGGTGACCAAGGTGATGTCGTGCGCGGATGTGGATGCGATCGACATCAATAGCGGCACGCTGGCGCGCGTTGGCATGGATGCGCTGCTGCTGGCGGGCGCTCTGGAAGCGCACGGCTTTGAAACGATTCCGCATCTGACCACACGCGACGCCAATATCATCGGCCTGCAAGCCATGCTGCTGGGCGCCTGGGCTGTGGGAGGCGTGCGAAACGTGCTGGCAATCACGGGCGATCCGCCGTCGGTGGGCGACTATCCCGAAACGAATGGAGTGTACGAACTGGATTCGATCGGGCTCGTGAAGGTGCTCGCGCGCCTGAATCAGGGAACCGACTGGGCGGGCAAGAATCTTGGCGGCGCGACGAATTTCACGATTGGAGTGGCCGTGAATCCCGTCGCGGAAGATGTGGATGAAGAGTTGCGGCGGTTCGAGGCCAAGATCGAAGCAGGCGCGCACTTCGCCATGACGCAGCCCATTTTCGATCCAGCACACTGGAGCGCGTTTCTTAAGCGCCTGGGCGGCAAGTCGCCGATACCTATTATCGTAGGATTGTGGCCGCTAACCAGCTACAAGCAAGCCATGCGATTGAATAACGAAGTCCCAGGCATCGTGATTCCCGAGGCGACTCTGCGCGAAATGGAGAAGGCGGGAGACGCGGCTCGGGAGCGAGGATTTGCTTTGGCGCGCATAATGCTGGACTGGGCCCGCACGGCGCGCAGCGAGGGGATTGCAGGGGCCTACCTGATTCCGCCCTTCAAGCGCTACGAAGAGATTCTGGAACTGTTCGGCGAACGGCAATAATGCATCCAGCCGTTTTTATCGAGGATTTCCCAGAGTTTCAGAAGAACCAGAATCTCTTGCGTTTCTGTTCGCGTGTTCCGGCGTTTTCCGCTTCCAATTCTTCGGATAGCTCCGGAACATAGGGCAACGTTCGCCCTTCGAATGCCGCCAGAGGATTGTCCTCCAATAGCGCCTGGGCGACACTTTCCCCGCGTCTCTTCGCCACTAGTTCGAAAGCTTCCTTGAGTTTCAATGGCCGCGAGGTGGCGTTGTGCGCATCGCTCGCGAGGAAGTGAACCGCGCCGCCGTCGAGCCATCGCTCGGCCGATTCTTGCGCGCCCTTTCCGAACCTGCCCAGCAACGACTGCGCCGTTATCTGGGCGTAGCAGCCCTGCCTGAGCCAGTGGAACAGCCTTTCGGGTTGCGCGCGGATCAGGGGGTTGCGCTCCGGATGCGTGATGATCGGACGCAAACCCGCCAGTTGCAACTGATGCAGGGCATGGTCCAGCGACGGCGGAATGGAATACTCGGCGAATTCCACCAGCAGATAGTTCTTCTGATTCAAGGTGAAGCGGGTGGCGTCGTGGCGGATGTCCTGAAGGTTTTCGAAGCTCAGGTGGAAGTCACAGCCGGTGGCAAGGATAAGGCGTCCCTCAAAGATGGCCTGAATTTCATCCCGGCGCTGCTTTACCAATTCGGGAACGAAAGTATGATTTTGGCTCGCGTGGGGAGTTCCCACCACGTGAGTTATCCCGTCGGTAATGGCCATTTCGGCCATCGCGCAGGCTACTTCCAGCGATTCAGCGCCGTCGTCAAGCCCCGGAAGTATGTGGCAATGAATATCTACCATGCGAAGTGGAGAATAACGCAGGGAACAGGAGATGACAATCGAGAGGTCGCAAGGAGCGAATGATAAAGGTGGCTAATTGCAACGGATTGGCAAGTGTCTTGCAGATGTAGGCGTGAAACTGAGTGAAACAGTTTCATTCCCGGAATTGGAGAACGGTACGGATCAGGGAAGCAGACAGGCGTGTCCGCGAGCCCGGCACGTTCTCAGGGTCTGGGATTTTCGCTGAATGACGACAATCGCAATTCAACCCGGTTCAGGAGACGTTGCCTGGACCATGTGCCCCACTCCCTCCTTCCGTGGGGAAATCGACTCACTGCAAGAAAAAAGAAAAGAGGAGGCGTGTCCATGAATCTTAAAGGGGCTTTCGCAGTTGTTCTGTCGGCCCTGCTTGTGTTGCTCCCTGTGGTGCCGGCGTCCGGGGCTTCGGTGGCCGGTCAGATGATCACCCGTGGTACCGCGGAAATTAACGGCGTTGCCGCTCCCGCAGTGACGTCGGTGTTTGCCGGAGACCGGATCGCCACGGAAAGAGCCAGCAGCACGTCGCTGAGCTTTCCGAGCGGCAATTCGGTGGTGATTCCCGAATTGAGCAAAGCGACGCTCAGCGAGAAAGATGGAAGAGTGGTCGTCAGGCTTGAGGACGGAGCTGTTTCCGTTCTGAACAAGGGCAATACGCCGATCATCATTGAGGCCCACGGAGCGCGCATACAGGCTGCGTCGAACGCTCCGGCCCTCTACAACGTGGTTCTGCACGGCAACGCGTTGCGAGTGGTGGCTAGCAGCGGGGCGGCGCACGTCGAGACGCCCGATCACGCAGGGGACGTAACGCCCGGCATGGCGCTGAGCGCGAACTTTGCGCCCGCGCCTCCGCAGAGCTCGGGCATATCGACGTCAACCTGGATCTGGATTGTCGTCGGAGTGGCGGCTGGAGTTGGCCTCGGAGTAGGCATATACGAGGCCGAAAAGGGCAGCAGCGGTTCGCCCAGTAGTTAACCTTCAAAAGGCAGTGCGTTAAAAAGGCTGGGAGGTCCGAAGAACTGGCTGTGGGCCTCCCCCGAAGGTCGAATTACACAACGTTTGGAAACAGATGCTGAAGGTGTGTCTGCACGACGAGCACTTTGGGGATGGGTGAAGCCAATGGGTGGTTTGCAAGCTAGTTCGAGTTGGTTCCGGATGTGCCTGACGGCGCTCGTGTCGTTGGCAGCGATGTTGGTCTTGCCGCTGGCGATGGATGCTCGCGAGCCGCAGGCGGTCGAGCAGAGCACGCAGCCCTCGAACCGGTATGAGCAAACGACGGAAGACTACAATCGGCGCCTCGTCGAACTGAACCGAAGCGTTTCGGGAGAGAGTCCCGTCGCGCCGCCGTCGGATTACCGGATTGGCGCCGACGATCTTCTCGACATCACCGTTCTCGAAGCCTCGGAACTCGATCGCGTTCCTCGCGTCACTGCGAGCGGCCAGATCTCGATGGCGGTGGTCGGCACGGTGCGCGCCGCGGGCCTGACGACGCAGGAACTAAGCGCCGTCATCGAAGAAATCCTCCGCCGCAACTACATCAAAGACCCGCACGTAAACGTGCAGGTCCGCGAAATGCAGAGCCACACCGTATCGGTTTTTGGCGCGGTGAAGAAGCCGGGCGTTTTCCAGATTCGCGGGCCCAAGTCGGTCATCGAGCTGTTGTCCATGGCCGAGGGGCTCGGCGACGACGCGGGCGATACCGTGATTGTCGACCGGCACGACGAGATTCACGGGTACTGGTCCGCGGAAAGTGCTGCTCGGCCGGCTCAGGAGACCGCATCGGTTTCGGGGGCTTCGGCGGATCGCGACGCGAACGACAAGGCAACGGACTCAGCCGAAACTTCGCAGCAGCTGGGAACGGTGCAGAACGGCAAGACCGAGGCTGATTCCGGCTCGTCGCAAACCGTGGAAATCGATCTGAAGAAGCTTCTGGCCTCGGGCGATCCGCGGCTGAACGTCCCGGTATATCCGGGCGACGTGGTGAAAGTGACGCGAGCCGAGCTGGTCTACGTGGTGGGCGAAGTAGCGAAGCCGGGTGGTTTCCAGCTCAAGACCAACGAAAACATTTCCGTGCTGCAGGCTGTAGCCCTGGCCCAGGGATTGACGCACACGTCCGCCGCGGCGCACTCGAAAATCATCCGCACCGACCCTGCCACGGGGCAGCGCCAGGAAATCCCGATCGATCTCAAGAAAGTTCTTGCAGGCAAAGTTGCCGACCCCATGCTCACGGCCCGCGACATCGTGTTTGTCCCGAACAGCGTGGGCCGCACGGCGATGTACCGCAGCCTTGACGCCATGATCTCGGTGGGAACGGGGCTCGCCGTTTACCGGTGGTGATATGGAGAGAGAAAACAGCATCGAGATTTTGCCGCCGGGTCCGCGAGCCCTCGAAAAGCGGCGCGCCGAAGTACTGGCGCTGAAAGGCGAGCCCGCCGCTTCCGTCAATCTGCTGTCTTACTGGATCGTCTTGCGAAAGCGCCGCTGGACCGTTCTCGCCATCCTTGCCGTCATCTTCGCGGCGGACGTGATCGCCACGGTGAAAGAAAAGCCGCTGTACGAAGCGAAAGCGCTGATCGAAATCGAGCGGGAAAATCCCAACATCCCCACGGCCGAGGACCTGTTCGAGATCGACAACGTCTCGAACACCTTTCTCGAAACGCAGTACAAAGTCCTCGAAAGCGAAAGCGTCCTGCGCCGCGTCGTGCGCGAGTTGCATCTCGATCAGCTAGCCGAATTCAACCCGCCGCGGCACTGGTGGTCGTTGCCTTCGCTGAAGGCCACCGCGATCTCTTCCACCGGAGATTCCACGGCGCCGCGTCCCGATACGGAAGCGGTGCACAACGCACTGAAAACTCTCACGGATCGGCTGAGCGTCGATCCGGTAAAGCAAAGCCGCCTGGTGGAGGTTTCCTTCGAATCGCAGGACCCGGTACTGGCGGCGCGCATCGTGAACGGCATTGCGTCGAACTACGTCGACCAGAATCTCGAGCTCCGCTGGGACGCCGCCCAGAAAGCCTCCGAATGGCTTTCCCAGCAGCTCGTGGGCGTCAAAGGGAAACTCGAGAAATCCGAGGATGAAATGCAGGCTTATGCGCGCGCGAACGGCCTGCTCTTCCTCGAAAGCGAAAAGGGCACCACGGAAAACATCGTGGACGCGCGCCTCCGCCAGTTGCAGGAAGAACTCACAAAGGCCCAGGCGGACCGCTACCAAAAAGAATCGCTGTATCGCCTGATCGAGGCGGGAGACTACGGCGCGCTTCCCACCGTTTTCGAAAACCACGAATTGCAGGAGCTTACGCTACGGCTCTCCGATCTCGAAACGCAACGCGCGCAGCTGGCCACGATGTTTGCTCCGGACTATCCAAAGCTGAAGCAAACCCAAAGCGAAATCGACGAAGCGCAAGGCACGCTCGACGCGGAGCGCAACCGCGCTGCCACGCGAATCCGCAACGACTACCTGGCGGCCGTCCGGCGCGAAACGCTCCTGAAAGACGCGTTCGGCAACGCGCAGCGCGACGCCAACGGGATTGCGGAACGGTCGGTGCAGTACGGAATTCTCAAGCGCGAAGTGGATACGAACCATGAGCTGTACGACGGCCTCTTGCAGCGGCTGAAACAGGCGGGAATTTCCGCGGGCCTCAAGGAAAGCAATATCCGCATTGTCGACGCGGCCGTGCCGTCCACCAGGCCCGCAAAGCCCCGCGTCGCTTTGAATTTGTCGCTTGGCCTGGTTCTGGGCTTTGGCATCGGCATCGGCGCCGCTTTCTTGCAAGAGCACTTGGACAACTCGCTCAAGACCACGGAAGAAGTCGAGCGGATTCTGCAGTTGCCCGCACTCGCCCTGATTCCGGCCATTGAATCTCTCAACGGGCGTGGCAATCACGCGGGCCAAACCAATGGCGACCGCAACCCGCTTCACGTCAAGACCCCGCTTGCCGCCGCAGGAAACGGTTCCAGCGCGCCGAACCCGCACTGGTATCTGATGGATGAACTTTCGGCGCAATACTCGGAACTAACCGAAGCCTTCCGCAGCCTGCGCACGTCCGTGCTGCTTTCCGCCGCGGACTCGCCGCCGCGGTCATTGCTCGTTTCGAGCGCGCAGCCCGGCGAAGGAAAGACCACCGTTTCCACCAACCTCGCGATTTCGCTCGCGCAGCTTGGGAAGCGGGTTCTCTTGATCGATGGCGACTTGCGCCGGCCCAGCGTTCATCGCGCTTTCGGCATTCGCGACAGCCTTGGGGTGGTGAGCTACCTCACAGGCCAGCAGGACTGGCGCGCGGCCGTCGAGAAGATTTCGGTTCCGGGGCTGGACGTTCTGGTTTCGGGGCCGATTCCGCCGAATCCAGCGGAACTGGTGTCTTCCGATCGCATGAAACGACTTCTGGCCGAAGCGCTCGAAGAATACAAGTTCGTGGTCGTGGACTCGCCACCGCTGCTCAACGTGGCCGACAGCCGCATCCTCGCAACCCTGGTCGAAGGCGTGGTGCTGGTGATCAAGGGCGGCGAAACGCCGCGCGAACTTGCTCGACGAGCGCAAGCCCATGCCTCCGACGTCGGCGCGCGGGTGATTGGCGTGGTGCTCAACAACGTCGACATGCACCGCGAGGAGTATTCCTACTACTACCAGCATTATCGCTACGACTCGTACGACAGCGCGCCGCAGCACGGCAGTGCAGCGGATTGAATTTTCGGTCGTGGCCTTGAGGATTTGAGGGAGGGAAAATGCAAATTTATCTGGATTCGGCGGACCATCGCGAAATCGAAAAGTGGTCGGCAGAGGGGGTTGTGGACGGCGTGACCACGAATCCCAGCATCCTGTTTAAGGACGGCGTGTTCGATCTCGAAGAAGGCGCGCACCGGCTGGCGCGTCTGCTCGGCGAGCGCCCGTTGAGCGTCGAAGTCACGACGGACGATCCGGCGCAAATGCTCTCGCAGGGCCGCACGCTCGCGCGCTGCGCGCCGAACATCGTTGTCAAAATTCCCATCACAAACGCGCATGGCGAATCCTGCCTCGGCGTGATTCATGCGCTCAGCAAGGAGGCGATCGCGGTGAATACCACCGCGATTCTCTCGTTTAATCAGGCAATTTTGGCCGCCAAAGCCGGCGCGGCCTACGTGAGCATTTTTGCGGGGCGCGTTGCGGACGAAGGAAACGATCCGTGCATCGTGATTCGCAACGTGCGCGCCTGGCTCGACGAGTGGGAATACACCGCGAAGATCATCGTCGGCAGCATCCGCACGGTCATGGACATTCAAAACGCGGCGCTCGCGGGCGCGCACATCATCACGATTCCGCCACAGTTTCTGCCGAAAATGGTCGACCACAAGTACACGCGCGAAACCGTTTTGCAATTCAATCGCGACGCCGAACGCGCTCTCGCGCAAATGTCGGAAGCGCGATCAGCCGCCGCGTCGGGATAAGCTGCGATGAACCAAGACAAATATTTCCCGGACAGTTTCCAACGGTGCGCCCCATGACCGCGGCCGCTTCGAACGCCAGGCGCAAAGCCCTCATCACCGGCATCACCGGCCAGGACGGTTCCTACCTAGCCGAGCTATTGCTTTCGAAGGGCTACGAAGTGCATGGCATCAAGCGCCGCTCGAGCAGCTTCAATACCGGACGCGTCGACCATCTCCTGCAAGACTGGCACGACCGCAACGCCAGCCTCTATTTGCATTTCGCCGACCTTTCCGACTCGACCAGCCTCGTCAAGCTTCTCTACCGGCTCGTCCCTGACGAGATTTACCACCTCGGCGCGCAAAGCCACGTTCGCGTGAGTTTCGATATTCCCGAATACACGGGAGACGTTACGGCGCTCGGCACCACACGTCTGCTCGACGCGATTCGCGAGTCGGGCATCCCGGCGCGTTTTTACAACGCCGCCAGCAGCGAGATTTTCGGCCAAGCCGGCGAGGGTCCGCAGAACGAGCGGACGCCGTTTCGGCCGCGAAGCCCCTACGGTTGCGCCAAGCTCTACAGCTACTGGATGACCACCAACGCGCGCGACGGCTACGGCCTGTTCGCCGTGAACGGAATTCTGTTCAATCACGAGTCGCCGCGCCGCGGCGAAATCTTCGTCAGCCGAAAAATCACGCGCGCGGTAGCGCGTATCCTGCACGGCCTGCAGAACAAGCTCTACCTGGGAAATCTCGACGCGGAACGCGACTGGGGCTACGCGCCCGAATATGTGGAAGGCATGTGGATGATGCTGCAGCAATCGAAGCCCGACGACTACGTCCTCGCCACCGAAGAGGCGCACTCGGTGCGGGAATTCGTCGAGCTCGCTTTCGGGCACGCCGGGTTGAACTGGCAGCGGTACGTCGAAGTGGATCCGCAGTATCACCGTCCCACGGAAATCGACCGGCTGCTGGGCGATGCCACCAAGGCCAAAACGCGGCTCGGGTGGCGCGCGAAGACGAAATTCGCCGATCTCGTGCACATCATGACCGCAGCGGATGTCCGGCTTCTCGAAGACACCTTGAGCGGGAAAGTGGAACGCCAAATGTACGCGAGGGCAGGCGAATGAACGCGAACATCAGCCCGGCTCAGTTTGCGGCGGAACTGCCCGAGAAGCGCGTCGTCGTCACCGGCGGCGCCGGCTTCCTCGGCAGCGTGGTGGTGCGCAAGCTGCGCGAGCGCGGCTGCCGCGAAATCACGGTTCCACGGCGCGCGCAGTGCGATCTCACCCGCAGGTCAAACATACTTCATCTTCTGAATCACGCGCAGCCGCAAGTGATCCTGCACCTTGCTGCCACCGTGGACAACCCCGCCGGTAGCGGCGACGCGGCCGCGAGCTTCTGCAACAACGTGCTGATGACCACGCAGCTGATAGATGCCGCCTGCGGGCACGGCATCGAAAAGATGCTTTGTCTCGGCAGCGCAAGCTCGTATCCGGCCGCGGCGCCCGTGCCCCTCCGCGAAGACGATCTCTTTGGCGGCCTGCCCGAATCCTCGCGCGTCGCGCACGGAATCGCAAAACGCTTGCCCATCATCCAGGCGCAGGCTTACCACAAGCAGTACGGCTTCCGGTGCATCTTCCTGATTCCCACGAATTTCTACGGGCCCGGCGACAATTTCGATCCTGACACGAGTTACGTGATTCCATCGCTCATCCGCAAATTCGCAGAGGCCGCCGAAGCCGGCACCCCTGAAGTCACGCTGGGCGGATCCGGTGAGCCCACGCGCGATTTCCTGCATGTGGAGGATTGCGCCGAAGGAATTCTTCTGGCCCTCGAGCTTTACGACCAGCCCGACCCGGTGAATCTAGGCAGCGCGGCCGGAATTCGGATCGACGCCCTGGCCCGCAAGGTCGCGCGTCTGGCGGGCTATTCCGGACGAATTCTCTGGGACCTCACTCATCCGGACGGCCCCCTGCGGCGAGTTCTGGATACCGCGCGCGCGCGCCGTGAGTTTGGGTTCGAGCCAAAACGAAATCTCGACGACGGTTTGCGCGAAACGTGGGACTGGTACCGGTCGACGCGGCGCCGGCACGCTTCTGCCCCGCCTGCTTCTTCCGAAGAGGTCGCGACGGTCGCATCCACTTCATAACGTTTTTGAATCGCCTGGAGAAAATGCTGTGGCGGAAGTGATGGCACAAAAAGAATCGTTGCTGGCGGGCGTAAAAGCTCGCACCACGTGCCGTACCTGCGATGGCAAGCAGCTCGTCGAGGTGCTCGACTTCGGGAATCCGTTCGTCTCGAATTTTGCCGATGTCCCAGAACCAACGAACTGGCCGCGCGTGCCTCTCGAACTTGTTCTGTGTGCCGATTGCACGCTTTTGCAGCTTCGCCACACCACTCCGAGCGACTGGCTCTACCGCCGCTACTGGTACAAGTCCGGCGTGAATGGCGCGATGCGCGAGGCGCTTGCCGACATTACGCGCAAGGCGACGGAATTCGTTGCGCTTCGCAGCGGTGACCACGTTCTGGATGTCGGCTGCAACGACGGAACCCTGCTGCGCTCTTACGAAACCCCGGGGATAGAACGCGTGGGCTTCGAGCCTGCCGAAAATCTGGCACGAGAGGCTTTCTCCGACGGCGCGAATCGCATCATCAACGACTTTTTCAGCGCGGCTCCTGTCGCCGGCGAGCAATTCCGGATCATCACTTCCATCGCCATGTTTTACGACCTCGAAAATCCGAACGCTTTCGTTGCCGACGCCGCAAGCCTACTCGCGAAAGACGGCGTCTGGATTATCGAGATGCACTATCTCCCGCTCACCTTGATACGCAACGCGTTCGATGCGGTTTGCCACGAGCATCTCGAATACTACTCGCTGCGGTCGCTCGAGCCGCTTCTCGCGCGGCATGGCCTGGAGGTTGCGGACTTCGAAACCAACGAAGTGAATGGCGGAAGCTTCCGCGCCTACGTCGTTCACCGCGGTTCCGAATCGGCGGGCGTTTTCGAGCGCTGGGGACGCGTCGAAAGCGCGCGCGCCTCCGAGCGGCGTTTGGCTCTCGAGCAGGCAGTCACCTACGAAGAGTTTGGCGCTCGCGTCCGGCAAGTGGGCGATCGCCTGCGCGCCTTCCTTCTAAAGGAACGAGCGCGCGGCAAAGAGATTTCGGCCTACGGCGCTTCGACGAAGGGCAACACGCTGTTGCAAATCTTCGGCATCGATCAGCGCCTGATTCGTTCCGCCGCAGAGCGGAATCCCGAAAAGTGGGGCAAGTACACGGTGGGAACGTGGATTCCCATCGTTTCCGAGGCGGAAGCGCGCGCCCACGCCGACTATTTTCTAATTCTGCCGTGGCATTTCCTGGCGGACATTCGCAGCCGCGAACGCGAATTTCTCGAACGTGGCGGCAAGCTGATCGCACCGTTGCCGGAGCCGCGGGTAATCGATTCCGCGGGGACACATCGCTTGCCATGAGAGTGGCCATTCTTACCACCGAACTTATCGCCAACGGCGGCGCGGCGCGCCAGGCGTTGATGCTGGCGCAGTGGCTGGAGGCCCTGGGCCACCGCGCCACGGTGTACGCGACGGAGCACTGCCCGGAAAATTGCTATCCCGAGATCGCCCGCTCGATCGATATCCGCGCGGTCGAGCGTGTTTCCGTTGCCGAAGTCGAGAAGCGCAGCCGTGAGCGCCACCACAGTCTCGCGCGCGGCGCGAAGCGCCATTTGCTGGCCAGCCATCGGCTGGCGCGTCTTGTCGACGAGCCCTGCGACATTCTGAATCCGCACGTTCGCGGCGCAACGCGTGCCGCCGTGCTTTGCAAACGCTCGGCCGGCGCGCCGGTGGTTTGGATGTGCGAAGACGCGCGCAACTGGGAAGAGCCAGGATACCGGCCGTATTACTCGGCGCCGGTGCAATTCGTTTTCGATCGGGTTATGGCACAGATGGAAAAGCCAGTGGTGCACGAAATCGACCGGGTGGTGACGCTCGACCATCGCGTGAAGAACATCATCGAGCGCTACTACGGCCGGCCGGCCGAAGTAGTTCGCAGCGGCGTCGACGCGGCTTCCTTCGAACGCCGTGAAAAGGCCCGCGACGAAATTCGCGTGCGGCACGGAATCGCGCGCAACGATTTCCTGCTTTTGTGGCTGGGAATCCTCGAGCCGCATCGCCGCCTGGAAGATGCCATCGAAGCGCTGCGCCTGCTCCATCTGCGCGCCGCCAGTCCGGTCCGGTTGCTGATTGCCGGCTCGAATGCGATTGCGCCTGGCTACGCTCGGAAGCTGCAGGATCTCGCGGCGCGCTATCGGCTCAACGGATCCGTCCGGTTTCATCTGGCCGCCGTGGCGGAAAGCGAAATGGCAGACTACTACTCGGCGGCCGACGCGCTGGTGTATCTCGCCGAGAACCAGTGCTGGGGTCTCGGCATATTTGAGGCTGTGGCGTGCGACCTTCCGGTAATCGTTTCGCGAAGCTGCGGAGCACACGAAGTTCTCGAGCATCGTGAAACGGCGATGCTCGTTGCAAAACGCCACCCGGAAGAGATTGCGCGCGCCGTGGCCGACCTTGTTGAAACTCCGGGGCTGGCCGAAAAGCTGGCGCGCGAGGCGCGGGCGCGCGTCTTGGCCCGAATCACGTGGGAAGCGTACGCGCGGAACCTGCTGCGCGTCTTCGAGCAGGTGCTCGAGGGTCAACACGAGCGTGTCGCTCCCGCTCACCGCGAGGCGTTCGCATGAGTCTTGCGGCTCGCGTGGGACGCGCCATCTTCTGGGGCCAAGCCGGCCGGTTCGCCGAAGCCGGGATTCTTTTCATTTTTTCCCTGTTGCTGGCGCGCGTGCTGGGACCTGCTTCTTACGGACTCTACGCGCTGGGGATGAGTCTGGCCGGCGTGTGCGGTTTTCTCACGCTGCTAGGCCTCGGCCCGGAAACGCTCGGCCGGTTTCTGCCGGAAATTGCCGCGGACGGCCAGCGCCACCGGGCAAACAGCCTGCTGCGGGCGCTTCTTGGGATTCGATTCGCCGCCATCGTTTTCGTCGCGTGCCTGGTGTTCATTTTCCGCGGCGCCATTTTGGCGAAGCTGCACTTCCCGCTGATCATCGTCTCGCTCGTTGCCGTCCTGCTGGTGTTCGCGGCGCGCAGCATCCTCGACCTGCTCACAAGCTTTTCCTCGGGACTCCTCGACTTGCGAAGTGTTGCTGTGGCCAAGCTAGCTGCTTCGGCGGCGGCTCCGGCGCTGTTCCTCGCCTTCCTCATTTTCCGGCATGCGAATACGGGCGCGGCCTGGCTCGCGACCGCAGGGAGCTCGCTGGTCGGCATTCTCGTCCTGGCATCTCCATTCTTGCGGACGCGCGGCTCCCCGGTCTCCGGCCAACGCGTTGCCGTGAGGCCGATTCTCGCGTTCGGGATGTTCGCGTGGACCACGAACTTCTTCATGTACATCCTCGGCGACAATACGGACGTGCTGCTGCTCGGATTTCTTCTTTCGGAACGCGCTGCCATCGGCCGTTACGCCGTGGGGGCAAAAATCGTTTTTAGTCTCACGGGACTTCTCCTCGGCTGGGCCGCGCTGGTAAGCGTTGCCTCGTTCGCCGAATCCCATCAGCGGCTGGGGAAAGAAGCGATGGCCAGGATGGTGGAAGCGCAATGGCGGCTGGCCGTCTTGTGCGTTGTGGGACCTTCTCTCCTGCTGCTTCGTTACGCCCGGGAAATTATCACCACCGCTTATTCGGCTGACTACGCGCCCAGCGTCCCGGTCACACAAGTTCTTTGTGTGCTAATGGCCTGCGCCGCTGTCCTGGGCTTCTCGCTCGGCACGAGCGCGCTCTACGCGATCGGCAAAGAGCGGATGGCGTGCGCACTGGTTGGTGCTGCGGCAACATTCAACATTGTTTCCGAAGTCTTTCTCGTTCGCCGGATGGGAATTCTGGGAGCGGCCTATGCCACAGGCCTCTCCTTCGTTGTGCTCGCCCTACTGTCGGCTACGGCGAGCCGCATCTATGTTCCCTGGCGCTTTCCGGCAGAGTTCGTCGGGAAAGTGATTGTCGCTAGTTCTGTCGCGCTTGTGCCAACGTTCTACATCCGAGCTGATTCAATTGTGGCCCTGGCCGCGGGTTCGCTTGCCTGGGGCGGCGCTTTCTTTCTGGGCCTCCTGATACTGAAGCCGCTCGGTCCATTCGATTTCGCCGCGCTTACGCGGATAAATCCGCGTCTTGCGGCGCTGGCAGGGTCCTTTTCCGCCCAGCGCTGGGACGCAGCCGCCGAAGGAGCGCCGTGGCCGGAATAGAACAAAGCGCCTTTCGAGGACTTCTCGTTTGCCGCCATTGGATGCGCCG
>Ga0070761_10001214_pt1 | contig 16193 bp, 14 predicted proteins | sample HubBroMetageREF1_FD_66724 | JGI IMG/M metagenome (GOLD analysis project Ga0070761, IMG submission 66724) | Reference soil microbial communities from the Hubbard Brook experimental Forest, New Hampshire, USA - Hubbard Brook CCASE Soil... | ecosystem: Environmental > Terrestrial > Soil >... | reverse complement strand
ATCAGGTCGAGGCCGCCGGAGATCTCCTGCCACACGGTCTTCTTGTCATCGAGCGTCTGGCGCGACTGGTCCACATAGGCGAGTTTGACCGTGGGCCCAATGCGCACTGCGCCGGCGTCGGGCGGCTCGGCCCCGGTGAGCATGCGAAACAGCGTGGTCTTGCCGGCACCGTTCGGGCCGATGATGCCGACGATACCGCCGCGCGGCAGACTGAAGCTGAGGTTGTCGATCAGCAGCCGGTCACCGTAACCCTTACGCAGGCCCTCGGCCGCGATCACCAGCTCGCCGAGCCGCTCACCGGGCGGGATGTAGATCTCGTTGGTCTCGTTGCGCTCCTGAAACTCGCGCGAGGCCAGCTCCTCGTAGCGTTGCAGGCGCGCCTTGCTCTTGGCCTGACGGGCCTTCGGATTCTGGCGCACCCACTCGAGCTCGTGCGCGAGTGTCTTGCGCAGCGCTTCGCGCTCCCGCTCCTCGAGCGCCAGGCGCTGTTCTTTCTGCTCGAGCCAGGACGAATAGTTGCCATGCCAGGGAATGCCGTAACCGCGATCGAGCTCGAGAATCCAGCCGGCGACGTTGTCGAGGAAGTAGCGATCGTGGGTGACGGCGATGACCGTGCTCGGATAGTTCTCCAGATAGCGCTCGAGCCAGGCGATCGACTCGGCGTCGAGGTGGTTGGTCGGCTCATCCAGCAGCAGCATGTCCGGCGCCGACAGCAGCAGACGGCACAACGCGACGCGGCGTTTCTCGCCGCCGGACAGCATGCCGATGCCGGCATCCCAGGGCGGCAGCCGCAGCGCGTCGGCGGCGATCTCGAGCTTGCGCTCGAGCTCCCAGCCGCCGGCCGCATCGATCGCGTCCTGCAGCTGCGCCTGACGCGCCAGCAGCTCGTTCATGGCATCGTCGTCCATGGGCTCGGCGAACTTCTCGCTGATCTGGTTGAACTCCTCGAGCTGCCGGAAGGTCTCGCCCAGGCCTTCCATCACGGTGGTGCGCACGTCCTTGTCCGGATCGAGCTGCGGCTCCTGTGGCAGGAAGCCGATGCGGATGCCGCTCTGCGGGCGCGCCTCGCCGTCGAAGCCGCTGTCCAGGCCGGCCATGATCTTGAGCAGCGAGGATTTGCCCGAGCCATTCAGACCCAGCACGCCAATTTTGGCGCCCGGAAAGAACGACAGGCTGATGTCTCGGAGGATGACGCGCTTGGGCGGCACCAGCTTCGAGACGCGATTCATAGTGTAGATGTATTGAGCCATGCGCCTTCGACTGTAAAGAAATGCAAGGTCAATTATAGAGGCGCCGCGGTCGCTGCGGGCGATGCTGCTTGCCCCTGCGCGGCGACGCCACTGTGTTAGGCTGGCGCGCCCTTCGCGGGTGCCCAGGAGTATTCGTCCAAAAAACCGCCATGAGCAGCGTTGCAGTGGTCGTCAGTGAACGCCTCGCGCGCTATGGCTTCGGCGACGGTCATCCATTCGGTCCCGATCGGCTGGCGGCTTTCGTGCGCGAGTTTTCCGCGCGCGGGCTGGCTTCCAGGGTGCAGCTGCTCGACCCACGCAGCGCCAGTGACGAGGAGCTGCGCTCGTTCCACACCAGCGAGTATCTGGAGTTCGTGCGCGAGCGCTCGGCGAGCGGTTCGGGGCTGCTCGACGGCGGCGACACGCCGGCATTCAAGGGGGTGTACGAGGCGGCCGCCGGTGTGGTCGGCGCCACCCTCGGCAGCATGCGCGCGATCATGAACGGGGAATGCCGGCGCGCCTTCGTGCCGATTGCCGGCCTCCATCACGCCGCCCGCAACCGCGCCGCCGGATTCTGCGTCTTCAACGACTGCGGCGTGGCCATCGAGCAGCTGAAGCGCGCCGGGCTTGCCAGCATCGCTTACGTCGACATCGACGCGCACCACGGTGACGGGGTGTTCTACGCCTTCGAGGACGACGCTGCGGTGGTGTTCGCCGATCTGCACGAGGACGGGCGCTACCTCTACCCCGGCACCGGCACGGCCGCGGAAACCGGCCGCGGCAACGCGCTCGGCATGAAGCTGAACGTGCCGCTGCCGCCCGGGGCGGACGACGCCCTATTTGACAAGGTCTGGCCGCAGGTGCTGACGCATCTCGAGCGCTTCGCGCCCGAGTTCATCATCCTGCAGTGCGGCGCCGACAGCCTCGAGGGCGACCCGATCACGCACCTGCGCTTCTCCCGCGAGGCTCACGGCCGGGCCGCGCGTGATCTGGCGACGCTCGCGGACTCGCTCGGTCACGGGCGGGTGTTGGCGCTCGGCGGCGGGGGCTACAACCGCAGCAACGTCGCGCAGGCCTGGACCGCCGTGGTCGAGAACCTGCTGCCGGCTTAAGACCCCCGCCAGGCGCTTTTAAGGACCTGTTGCGAGCCTTCCGTCCCCGCGGCACCCCGCGACCGGGCGGCTGCCGGGTCGTTCCGGTACAATTCGCGCCCCCAAAAGGCGCGCGTAACCGCAAAGAACGGCTCATGTTTCGCAGCACCATGACCATCGAAGGCTTCGATCCGCAGCTGGCCGAGGCGCTGGCCGGCGAGCGTCGTCGCCAGGAAGACCACGTTGAACTGATCGCGTCCGAGAACTACGCCAGTCCGCGGGTGCTCGAGGCGCAGGGCTCGGTGCTCACCAATAAGTACGCGGAAGGCTATCCGGGCAAGCGCTACTACGGCGGCTGTGAGTACGTCGACGTGGTGGAGCAGCTGGCGATCGATCGAGCCAAGAAACTCTTCGGCGCCGACTTCGCCAATGTGCAGCCGCACTCGGGCTCGCAGGCGAACGCCGCGGCCTACCTCGCCCTGGTACAGCCCGGCGATCCGATTCTCGGCATGAGCCTCGACCACGGTGGACACCTGACGCATGGAGCCAAGGTCAACTTCTCCGGCAAGTTCTTCCGTGCCGCGCAATACGGTATCCGCCCCGACAGCGGTGAGATCGACTACGAGCAGGTGCAGCGCCTGGCCGAGGAGCACCGTCCGCGCATGATCATTGCCGGCTTCTCCGCCTACTCGCGCGTCGTCGACTGGGCGCGCTTCGCGGTGATCGCCAAGAGCGTCGGCGCCTATTTCGTGGTCGACATGGCGCACGTGGCTGGGTTGGTGGCGGCCGGTATCTATCCGAACCCGGTGCCCCACGCCGACGTCGTCACCACCACGACCCACAAGACGCTGCGCGGGCCGCGCGGCGGACTGATTCTGGCGCGTGCCAACGACGAGATCACCAAGAAGCTCAACTCGCTGGTGTTCCCCGGAACGCAGGGTGGCCCGCTGATGCACGTCATCGCCGCCAAGGCGGTTGCATTGCTCGAGGCGCTGCAGCCGGAGTTCCGCGACTACCAGCGCCAGGTGCTCGCCAACGCGCGCGCCATGGCGGCGCGGCTTACGGCGCGCGGCTATCAGATCGTCTCCGGTGGCACTGACAACCACCTGTTCCTGATGAGCCTGGCGGATCGCAACATCACCGGCAAGGAGGCTGATGCCGCCCTCGGGCGCGCCAACATCACCGTTAACAAGAACGCCGTGCCCAACGACCCGCGCCCGCCGATGGTGACGAGCGGGCTGCGCATCGGCACTCCGGCTTCCACCACCCGGGGCTTCCAGCAGCCGCAGGTTGAACAGGTGGCCGACTTCATTGCGCAGATCCTCGATGCCGAGGGTGCGGCAGAGGTGATCGAGCGCGTGCGCCCGCAGGTGGTCGAACTGTGCCGACGCTTCCCGGTGTACGGTCCGTAGGCGTGTTGGCTTAGGACACCGCGCCGCATGCACTGTCCGTTCTGCGGCCACGAAGAGACCAAGGTCAACGACTCGCGTCTGGCCGGCGAGGGGCGCCAGATCCGCCGTCGCCGTGAGTGCCTGCGCTGCGGTGAGCGCTTCACCACCTTCGAGACCGCTGAGCTGGTGATGCCGCAGGTCATCAAGGGTGACCGCGCGCGCCAGGCTTTCGATGAGAACAAGCTGCGCGCCGGCATGGAGAAGGCCCTGGAGAAGCGCCCGGTGCCGCGCGAGCAGATCGATGAAGCGGTGAGCCGCATCGTGCACAAGGTGCGCAGTCTCGGCGACCGCGAAGTGACCGCGCGCGCCGTGGGTGAGCTGGTGATGGAGGAATTGCGCCACTTGGACGAAGTCGCTTACGTGCGCTTCGCTTCCGTCTACCGCCACTTCGAGGACGTCGAGGCCTTCCACGACGAGATCCAGCGACTGCGCAACAAGCGCGCCGCCGCGCCGGCGCATCCAGCGGCCTCCGCCCGCGCGCACAAGCGCGAGGGCGTGCGTTCCGCCAACCGCGACCAGCTGCCGCTGCTGCCGGCAGATCCTGCTGCCAACGATGCGGACGCCACTACCGACAAGAAATGAGCTGATGGCCGGCACGTTTTCCGATTTTGATCGCTTTGCCATGCAGCGCGCCCTGACCCTCGCCGCGCGCGGGCTGGAGAGCACCGACCCCAATCCGCGCGTCGGCTGCGTCGTCGCCCAGCGCGGTCGCATCGTCGGTGAGGGCTGGCACGAACGCGCCGGGGAGGCGCACGCGGAGGTGGTGGCGCTGCGTGCCGCGGGCTCTCAGGCCGCCGGCGCGACCGTGTACGTGACGCTCGAGCCGTGCAGTCATCACGGCCGCACGCCGCCGTGCGTCGAGGCGCTGACCGCCGCGCGCGTGGCGCGCGTGGTGTATGCCGCGGCTGATCCGAACCCGCTGGTCAACGGCCAGGGCGCCGCGGGATTACGCGCCGCCGGCATCGCCGTCGAGGCAGGACTGCTTGCGCCCGAGTCGGCCGAACTCAACGCTGGCTTCATCCGGCGCATGACCCATGGCCGCCCGCTGGTGCGCCTCAAACTTGCCATGAGTCTCGATGGGCGCACCGCGCTCGCCAGCGGTGCAAGTCAATGGATCACCGGCGAGGCCGCGCGCCGGGACGTACAACACTGGCGCGCGCGCAGCTCCGCGATCCTCACCGGCATCGGTACGCTGCTGGCCGATGATCCGCGTCTTGACGTGCGCCTGCCGGCGGAACCTGGCAAGGAGCGGCGTCAGCCGCTGCGCGTGGTGCTCGATACGCAGCTGCGCACGCCCCCGCAGGCGCGCTTGTTCAGTGTCGGCGGCGAGGTGTTGCTGCTCACCGGCGTCGGCGCGCCTGATGATAGGCGGGCCGAAGCGCTGAGCGCCCGCGGCGCCCGCGTCGAGTCGCTGCCCGTTCAAGCCGGGCGGCTGGATCTGAGTGCGGTGATCGATCGTCTGGGTGAGCTGGAGCTGAATGAGGTACTGGTCGAAGCTGGGCCGACGCTCGCCGGCCAGTTGCTGCACGCCGGCCTGGTCGATGAGCTGCTGCTGTACGTGGCGCCGATCCTGCTCGGCGCGGATGCGCGCGCACTGGTCGAGCTGCCGCCGCTCGACAGCATCGCCGTTGCGCCGGCGTTCATGTTGCTGGAGAACATCCAGGTCGGCGCTGACCTGCGCCTGCGCCTGAAGCCGCACGCGCTGGCAGGCTGAGGGAGCGGGGGTGTTTACCGGTATTGTTCAGGACATGGGCCGCATCGAGAGCCGTGAGGCGCGGGGCGGTGATGTGCGCTTGGTCATCGGCTGCGAGCGGCTCGCGCTGGCGCGCGCCCGCCCGGGTGACAGCATCTGCGTGCAGGGCTGTTGCCTGACGGCAGTCGCAATCGAGGGGCAACGCTTCACGACCGATGTCTCGCGCGAGACGCTCGCGCTCACCACACTCGGTGCACTCGCAGTCGGCACGCGTATCAATCTCGAGCCGGCGCTGCGCGTCGGCGATGAGCTCGGCGGTCATCTGGTCTCCGGACACGTCGACGGTGTGGCGCGGCTGATCGCGCTGAGTGAGGACGGCCGCTCGCGGCGCCTAGTGTTCGAGCCGCCGGCGGCGCTCATGCGTTACATCGCGCGCAAGGGCTCGGTGACCCTCGATGGCGTCAGCCTCACGGTCAACGAGGTTGCCGCAAGCAGCTTCGGCGTCAACATCATCCCGCACACCCAGACCGTTACCACCCTTGGCACACTGACGCCGGCGAGCAGTGTCAACATCGAGGTGGACCTGTTCGCCCGATACGTCGAGCGGCTTATGTCCTCTTTCACTGCCATTCACTCAGGTGGTGAAAGTATTTGACTCGGCCGAGCTCAAAGTCGGGCGCGCCGTGCCGCGGCGATTCCGCCAAGCCGACGACTACGTACCGTTTATGGTCTGCGACTGCGCGGCGCTATCTGCAAGGTTCTATTTGGAGCAACCGCCAATCGAGCTGAATGCGTGCCAGATTTGCTATCGCCTCGATCTCAATCTCTGGGGACGAGCGGACTACCCGAGCCCGCGCTCGGTGCAGTGGCATCTGAAACGCATGCGTCAGGAGCCATCCCTCTCAAAGACTGCCTAAAAGACTTCACGTCAAATTCGGTAAACCACAGTTTGAACGCATTCGCGCCTTTGGGAGGGACCTGCTCCGCGCCTAGCAAGGGACCAACGATCGCTCGCCTGAGTACGGAACCCTCAGTTTTCAGGAATGCGTACTCACATTGAACCTTGCGCACTGGTCTCGAGGCCGGATTGGCTGGATCCGATTGCGAGACGATATTTGCGCACAGTAGTCCGCCTGATCCCGAACTCACGATTACGCAGTCGGCCTCGTTCCTCGGCATTAGGAACACTATCTGATGGCTCGCCATGTGGTGCCCGATGATGTACGCCAGAAGCGGGCCCCCAATAAGGCAAAGGATCATGGCTAGAGATTTCGAATCTGTGTACTTCCATAGAGTGCCGGGCCCAAGTTCCTTGACGGCCGTCTCGCGAGCCTCGGCGGCTTTCTCCAGTCTGGCCAGGTAGCCTTTCACAGCTCGATACTCGAATATCGGCGTGATGAGGATACGCAAAAACAGAAGACCACCCATGGCTGCGACGATCACCGTGGATAAATACAAAGGTGCGTCTATCAAGTAGAGAAACGTAGCGATGGCCACTGGATACAGAACGAGAACCGTAAGGTCACGGTTGAGTCTCGCGGAAACTTGTTCCGGCTTGAAAGAGAGCAACATCCCCACGATCCAGGCCAGAACGAACAACCCCACCAAGGAAATCCCGGCACAGATCAGAGCCAGCCGTAAATCAACCTCGGCGAATTCGGCCGGAATGCCGAAAAACGTCAGGTAGCCGCACTCATACGCAAACGCCAGCGCATATGCGAAACCGGTGAGCAGCAACGCCCACACCGCTCCCTCGAGCCGACTGGTAAACCCCTTTGTTACCTCGCTATTCATTGGCGATCTCCCGACGTCCCCCACATGCGCGCCGCAAGCTTTGCGAGCTGTGCTTCAAACAGTCATCGTCGTTTCTGCGATCATCGCGGCGACCTGGGCACGTATACGTTCGCGGGTCCGACAGGCTCGGTAGTCACGATTTATTATCGCGCTAACGACGTTCCCCGTGACGAAATCGTCGCCATGCAGCCTCATTTCTGGGCCTCCAAAGAAGGCGTGCTTTTTCGATTGGCGCTATGGACACGCGGGATGCAGAAGCCTTTCGCTTGTGGCTGCTACTCGCATCGCAGCCCTGGCGACCAACCATTGGGAAGGACGGCCGTGATGTTAAGTAAGCAACGCCACAAGTGCGCTGAGTTGATTTGCGCTCACGTCGCCCATCGAACCGGGCACGCGGCCCCTCAGCTTTGCCGTCAGACGGCCCGAGTATCGCCATGAGTAAGTCAATCGTACACTTCGCCGTGGACGACACTCTCGTTCGTACCGTCGGCCCGAAACGGTTCGCTGCTGCCGGGATTCACTAAGTCAGGAGGGCTCTGAACTCGTTGTCTAAGGAGCGTGGGTCGCCGTCTGCTCAGACGCACCGATTCGCCTGGCGGCACTGGCAACGAAATGCATCCTATGAATGCAATCAAATACCTGTTGGCCTTCGGTGTCGCTCCGCTGTTTCTGTGCGCGGCCGCAGCCAAACTGGGCGCGGCGCGGCGCTCACCCGAACAGAGAAGGCAACTCATGCGGCAAAGCGTCATCTACGCTCTTGCGGGACTCGCGTGGGCCTTGGCCGCACTTTGCCTGCGAACCTGAACGAGCCAACTCTGTTCCCATGTCGACTTGATTACTAGGTAGTTCACGACGCGCTGGCGGCGTGACTCCGGGATAGGACTGGCGCGCATCCCGTGCACGGCTGCTGCACACCTCAACGACTCCACGCTCGCGCGGTACGCTATCATCTGCCCGTGAGTGCACCGCTTGCCCGATTGAGACGCCAGCGCCGCTGGCTGCTACTGCTGGCGCCGTTTTTGTTGCTGCGCGGGATCATTCCTGCGGGCTTCATGCCAGTGGCCGCGGCCGAGGGCTTCATCGGGTTGTGTCCGGGGGCGGTCGCGATGCCTGCCGGCATGGCGATGCCTGGGCACAGCGGGCATGCGCACCATGGCGAGGGCATGGGCGCGCAGGGTGGCGGACACGCCGCACCCTGTCCGTTTGCCCAGAGCGCAACCGCCGCCGGCGTACCGCAGGTTCCCCAGCTCGCGGCACAGCAGCTTGCCGCGGGCGACGTTCCCGCAACGGCAGCCGCCGGGGTTCGCGTACCGGCGATCGTACGCGCGCAATCCCCGCGCGGGCCGCCGCTCCTCCACTCGTAAGCGTCCACAAGCGTCGCGGCGTGCGTCCCGATCGAAAGCGGGGCGCGCCGTCTGCCGTCCGTCCCTGTGGCGGGCGGTCGGAGTGTATGCGCGAGGAGCCTGCACATGTGCAAGCCATATTGCTGGGCGCGGTCTGTCGGATCCGCGCTGGCTGGGTTGTTTCTGCCGTATTGGGTGTGCGCCGCCGGCTTCGGCACGGTGCACGGCATCGTGCACGACGCCGAACATCGGCCCGTGAGCGGCGCCGAACTGCAGCTGCGTGCCGTCAATTCCGCCTGGAGTGCCGACGGCCGCTCCGATGAGGCCGGCACCTTCAGTTTCCCCAACGTGCCGCTCGGTGACTACTTGCTGCGCGCGAGCGAGAGCAGCTTCGTGACCGCCGAACTGCATCTCACCGTGGTGGCGGGGGCGACGCCCTCGACCCACGTGCAGCTGACGGCTGCATCCGGCACTGCGACGGTGACGGTGCGCGCCAGTGCCACGCCGCCGACCGCCGATTCCTTCACGCCGACGACGCTGGTAAGTCGCAGCGATATTGAGCAGACCCCGGGAGCCGACCGCAGCAACAGCGTGGCGATGATCACGGATTTCGTGCCCGGTGCCTACGAGGTGCACGATCAGCTGCACGTGCGTGGCGGTCATCAGACCAGCTGGCAGGTCGACGGTGTCGAGATCCCCAACACCAACATTGCCAGCAATCTCGGTCCGCAGATCGATCCCAAGGACATCGACTATCTGGAAGTGGAGCGCGGCAGCTATGGCGCCGACGAGGGCGACCGCACCTACGGGGTGTTCAACGTCGTGCCGCGTACCGGCTTCGAGCGCGACAGCGAGGGGGAACTGGTGCTAAGCGGCGGCAATTACGGGCAGACCAACGATGCATTGAGCATCGGCAGTCACACCGATGACTTTGCCTATTACGTCAGTGCCAACGGTAACCGCAGTGATCTCGGGCTGATGACGCCGGTGGCGCAAATCATTCACGACGCCGCAGACGGCTATGGGCTGTTTGCGACGCTGATCTACAACGTCAACGCGGACGACCAGCTGCGCTTGATCAGCTCGGCGCGTCGTGACGATTACCAGATCCCCAATTCACCGGGCGAGATCGCCGACGACGTGCAGCGCGAGGCGGATGCTTTCAGCATCCTCTCCTGGGCGCACACCTTCAGCAGTCAGCTGGTCCTCACCAGTTCGCTCTTCTATCATTACAACCGCGCGGATCTCGATGGCGCCGCGGACGACTATCCCATCAGCACCACCTACCAGCATTCATCGAGTTATTACGGCGGTCAGGAAAGTCTGCGTCTGCAGAGTGGCCGTAACACGCTGCAGGCCGGGCTGCTGGGATTCGCGCAGCATGACGATCAGTTCTTCAACGTGTTGTTCAACGACGGCAGCAACGCGCCGGTACGGCAGAGCCTGCAGCCGGGCGGCAATCTCGAGGCGGCTTATGTGCAGGACACCTACCGGCTGACTTCCTGGCTCACCCTCTCGGGTGGACTCAGGCAGACGCACTTTGACGGGCTGGTCACGGAGAACGCCACCGACCCACGCCTCGGGCTGACCGTGAAAATCCCGCAGCTGAATTGGGTGCTGCGCGGCTTCTGGGGCAAGTACTACCAGGCGCCCCCGCTCGAGACCCTTTCCGGCCCCTTGCTGGAGTACGCCGCTGACAGCGATCTGGCATTCCTGCCGCTGCACGGCGAGCGCGACACCGAGTACCAGTTCGGTATCACGGTGCCGCTTGCGGGCTGGATTCTCGATCTTGACCACTCGCGTACCCAGGCGCAGAACTTTTTTGACCACAATCCGATCGGCAACTCCAACGTGTTTCTGCCGATCACCATCACTGGGGCGCTGATCAAAGCCAACGAGGTGACGTTGCGCTCACCGCGCTTCTGGGCCGGCGAGCAGGTGCACCTGGCTTACTCGAACCAGACGGCCGACGGTACCGGTACGATCACGGGCGGATTGACCGACTTCTCCCCGCCGAGCGGGTACTACGCGCTCGATCACGACCAGCGCAACACTCTGAATGCGGGGCTCGACGCCCAGCTTCCCTGGCGCATGAATGCATCACTCAACCTCTACTACGGTTCCGGCTTCTCCAACGGCGCTGCACCACCCAGCCACCTGCCGAGCAACGCCAGCGTCGATGTGCGCCTCGCCAAGAGCTTCAGCCGCAGTTTCAGCGGCTCGCTGACCGTGCTCAACCTCGCCGACAAACACTTGCTGATCGACAACAGTCTGACGTTCGACGGCTATCACTGGAACTATCCGCGCCAGATCTATGCGGAGCTGCGCTACCGCTTCGGCTACTGAGGTCAACCGGACTAGAATGGCTGCCGGAGCGCATTTCTCAAAGGAAGCTTCATGAGTGATTCCGCTGTGCGTGTACGCAGCGCACTGCCGCTGCTGCTGGCCGCGCTCGCGGCTCTCGCCGGGCCGCGCGCTGTGCGGGCCGACGCGCCCGTTGCCGTTGGATCGCCCGCGCCCGCGCTGGTACTGCCGCAGCTGGACGGCCAGGTGTTCGATCTCCACGCGCTGCGCGGTCATGTCGTGATCGTCAACTTCTGGGCGACCTGGTGCGCACCGTGCCGGGCGGAGATGCCGCGCCTGGATGCTTTCTACCGCCGCTACCACGCACGCGGTGTGGAGCTCATCGGCGTCAGCGTCGACGACAAGGACGATGCGCCGGCGGTAGCGAAGGTGATGAAGAGCTTCAGCTACCCCGCGGGGCTTGCCGCCAATGCACGGAGCAACGGCTTCGGCCCTCCGGTTGCGGTGCCCATGACCTGGATCATCGATGCTCGCGGTGCCATCCGCGAGCGCCTGCTGGCCGGGAACAGCGTGACCGAGCAGTCACTGGAACAGCAGGTAGTGCCGCTGTTACCTACCGCTACACGCTGAAGCGCCGCCACCGGCAGCGCGGCGCCGCTCGGGTATACTGATCTGCCGCAGCTGAGCACCGCCACATGTCAAAAGTCCTGCCCATAGGCGGCAAGCCCGCGAGCCCCGCGGAGCCGCCGTCACTCGACACCGTCACCGAGCTGCTGGCCGAGCTGCGCGCCGGCCGCATGGTCATCGTCATGGATGACGAGGACCGCGAGAACGAGGGTGACCTCATCATGGCGGCCGAGCGGGCGAGTCCCGAGGCCGTCGCTTTCATGATCCGCCACACCAGCGGCATCATCTGCGTTCCCATGGAGGAGGCTGGACTTGCGCGGCTCGAGCTGCCGCAGATGGTGCCGGTCAACAGCGAGTCGCACCGCACGGCCTTCACGGTTTCAGTGGATGTGCGCGCCGGCACCAGCACCGGGGTCTCCTCGACCGACCGCGCCGCCACCATCCGCGCGCTGGCGGATCCGGCCTCGGCACCCGGCGACTTCGCCCGTCCGGGACACATTTTTCCACTGCGCTCGCGTCGCGGCGGCGTGCTGGTGCGCGCCGGCCACACCGAAGCGGCGGTGGATCTGTGTCGTCTGGCGGGGCTCGCGCCGGTCGGTGTGCTGTGCGAGGTCATGAATGACGATGGCACGATGGCGCGCCGCCCGCAGTTACAGGAGTTTGCGCGCCGTCACCAGCTGAAGATCGGCACGATTGCCGATCTGATCCGCCATCGCCTGCGCAACGAGCGCACCGTGGTGCGCATCTCCGAGCAGGTCGTGCAGACCGAGCTCGGCGAGTTCCGCCTGTATGCCTACCAGGACGAGCTCAGCCAGGAACTGCATATCGTGCTTGCTCATGGCCGCCTGGACGGGCCTGACGCGCCACTGGTGCGGGTGCATCTCGCCGACACCCTGCGCGATCTGATTGGCGTGCAGAGCATGCAGCGCGCCTGGTCGCTGCGCGGCGCGATGCAGCGCATCGTCGAAGCCGGTAACGGCGTGGTGATCGTGCTGCGTCGGCAGGAGTCGGCGCGCGAGCTTGCCGAAGCGGTCCGCAGCTTCGCCGCCGCTGCGACACTGACTGAGCCTGCCGCCGCCGAGGGCGCGGTGCTGCGCACGTTCGGTGTCGGCGCACAGATCCTCAAGGATCTGGGTGTGCGCCGCATGCGCGTGCTGTCGGCGCCGAAGCAGATGCACGGCATCTCCGCCTTCGGGCTCGAGGTCGAGACCTATGTCGGGGAAGAGGGGTGAGCGCGAGCGAGGTCATCGAAGGCGCCGTGAGCGCCCGCGGACGCAAGCTCGCGATTGCCGCCGCACGCTTCAATGATTTCATCGTTGCCAGCCTCCTCAAGGGCGCGCAGGCCGCCTGGCTCGAGCACGGCGGTGAGCCGGCGGAGCTTACGGTGGTGCGCGTGCCCGGAGCCTTCGAGCTGCCGGTGGTGGCGCGCAAGCTCGCAGCTAGCGGTCGTTACGATGCGGTGGTGGCCTTAGGCTGCGTGATCCGCGGCGATACGCCGCACTTCGACTACGTCGCGGGCGAATGCGCCCGTGGGCTGCAGCTCGTAAGTCTTGAGACCGGCGTGCCGGTCATCTTCGGGGTACTCACGGTCGAGTCGGCGGAGCAGGCACTCGAGCGTGCCGCGACCCACCAGGGTAACAAGGGCGCGGAGGCCATGGAGTGCGCGCTCGAGATGGCCGCCGTGATGGCGCGGCTGTGAGCGGCACGCGCGAGTTCAGCGGCACGCGCAGTGTCGCCCGCAAGCTGGCACTGCAGGCCCTGTACCGCTGGCAGTTGAACGCCTGCCCGTGGCAGGACCTGGTGCAGGAGTTTGGCGAGGCGGAGGATATGCCGCGTGCCGACCAGGATTATTTCCGCACCCTGGTAGAAGGCGTGTGGCACGAGCGCACGCTGCTCGATGCGCGGCTCGCCTTGCTCAGCGATCGCGGCCCGCAGCTGCTCGATCCGATCGAGCACGCCATCCTGCTCATCGGCCTGTATGAGCTCAGCGCCCGCCCGGAGGTTCCCTACCGCGTCGCCATCAGCGAAGCGGTGACCCTCGCCAAGCGCTTCGGCGCCACCGACGGACACAAGTTCGTCAACGCGGTGCTTGACCGCGCGGCGCGCGAGTTGCGCCCGGCGGAGCACTGAACGGGCGGCCGTCCATGGCGCGGTCCGAATTCGAGCTCATCGAACGCTACTTCCGCAGCTGCGGTGCGCAGCGCGCCGATGTCACCCTCGGCATCGGCGACGATGCGGCACTGCTGCAGCCGCCGCCTGGGCGCGAGCTGGTCGTCGCCACCGATACGCTGGTGGAGAGCGTGCACTTTCCGCCCGGCTCACCGCCGGCCTCCATTGGCCACCGCGCGCTGGCGGTCAATCTCAGCGATCTCGCCGCCATGGGCGCGCGCCCCGCCTGGGCGCTGCTGGCCCTCACGCTGCCGCGTTGCGACGAGCGCTGGCTGGCCGAGTTCGCCGCTGGCCTGGGCGCGCTGGCGCGCGCGCATGAAGTCGCCCTGGTCGGCGGCGATACCACCCAGGGACCGCTCACCGTGAGCGTGCAGCTGCTCGGGCATGTGCCCGCGGGTACGGCGCTGCGCCGCGCTGGCGGCCGCGCGGGCGATGTACTGTTTGTCTCCGGCACCCCCGGGGACGCGGCCGCCGGCCTGGCCATCGAGCAGGGGCGTCTGGTGGCGGCGCCCGCCGCGCGCAGTTATCTGCGTGAGCGCTTTCTGCTGCCGACGCCGCGGGTGGCGCTCGGCGAGCGGCTGCGCGCGCATGCCAGCGCCTGCATCGATGTGTCAGACGGACTGCTGGGCGATGTCGGCAAGCTGGCACGCGCCAGTCAGGTTGGCGCGCAGCTGGAGTTCGAGCGGCTGCCGTTGTCGCCGGCGCTGCGTGAGGCGTTAGGGGACGAAGCGGCCGGCATCCAGGCGCTGAGCGGCGGCGATGACTACGAGCTGTGCTTCGCCGTGCCGGCGCACAAAGTGGCGGCGCTGCTCGCCGATCTGCCGCCGGAGCACTGGAGCTACAGCCGCATCGGCGAGTTGCGCGCCAGCGCCGGCAGTGTGGTTACGCGCGCCGGTACTGTGATGGAGTTCTCGCATTCCGGCTATCAGCATTTCGCTTAAGCGTTCTTGAACAGTGCGCGTCGCGTCCGCGACGCGCCGGCGCGCGCGCCGCCGGGCGCGTGAGGGTTGCATCACAGTCGCTGCGGCAGCCCAGACCTTATCCTGAGGCGCCGTTCGAGTCGTGCCGCGCGCCCATGTCATTATCGGCTACCAAACCTGTTCCACCCGCCAAGCCCAAGGGCCACATGCCGGACAAGATCGGCAAGTACGTGGTCATTCGCGAGGTGGGGCGCGGCAGCACCGGTATCGTCTACCTGTCGCACGACGCTTACTACGGTCGCGACGTCGCCATCAAGGTCTACAACATGGACACCGGCGGCGACGAGGAGCGCGCGCGCATCGCTCGCAAGATGTTCCTGTCCGAGGCGCACCTGGTGGGCATGCTGCAGCATCCGCACATCCTGCCGATCTACGACGCCGGCGAGGAAAACGGTCACTGCTACATCGTCACTGAGCACGTCCATGGCGCGCGCACGCTCGCGGCTTACTGCCGCCCGGACAACCTGCTGCGCATCGATGACACCGTGGAGATCATGTTCAAGTGCGCCAAGGCGCTGCACTACGCGCACTCGCGCGGCGTCATCCACCGCGACATCAAGCCCTCGAACATCATGCTCACGCAGGACAGCGACGTGCGCATCATCGATTTCGGCATCGCGCTGGTGTCGGACTCGGACATCTCGCGCATCGAGGGCATCGCCGGCAGCCCGTCCTACATGTCGCCCGAGCAGGTGCAGAGCCTGGAGCTCACCAACCGCTCGGATCTGTATTCGCTCGGTGCGGTGATGTACGAACTCTTGACCGGCTCGCGGCCGTTCCGCGCCGGCAACCTGCAGAAGCTGTTGCACCAGATCGTCTACGCCACCCCGCCGCCGATCCACACCCTGCGCAAGGAGGTGCCCGAGGAACTCGAGGCCGTGGTGGCGACCGCGCTGCAGAAGGATCCGCAGAAGCGCTGCGCCAGTGGGCTCGATTTCGCTGCCGAACTCACGCGCGTTCACCAGCGCCTGCGCGAGGCCAACGCGCGCATTGACCGCCAGGAGCAGTTCGGGGTACTGCGGCGGCTGAAGTTCTTCCATGAGTTCTCGCACGCGGAGATCTGGGAAGTGCTGCGTGCCAGCAGCTGGCAGGACTATGCCGGCGGTGAGGAGATCGTCAAGGAAGGCGAGATGGACGATCGTTTCTACATCCTGGTCTCGGGCGGCTGTGCGGTGGAGCGCCACGGCCAGCGCGTCGGCGTACTTGATACCGGCGACTGTTTCGGCGAGGCGAGCTACGTGCCCGGCGCCAAGCGCACCGCCACGATCCGCGCCGCCGGCGCGGTCACGGTACTCAAGGTGAGTTCGACGCTGCTGGAGCAGGTATCGGCTTCCTGCCAGCTGCGTTTCAATCGCGTCTTCCTCAGCTCACTGATCGCCCGCCTGCAGAGCGCCGAGCGCGTGCCGAACGCCTCCTAGAGCGGCCTGCCGCCGAGCCCTTGCGCGCCGATGGCGCCGGCTCCTACTCTCTCGTCCCGTGCACGTACTGCTCATCGAGGATGACACTGAGGCC
>Ga0070761_10001213_pt1 | contig 16199 bp, 7 predicted proteins | sample HubBroMetageREF1_FD_66724 | JGI IMG/M metagenome (GOLD analysis project Ga0070761, IMG submission 66724) | Reference soil microbial communities from the Hubbard Brook experimental Forest, New Hampshire, USA - Hubbard Brook CCASE Soil... | ecosystem: Environmental > Terrestrial > Soil > Temperate... | reverse complement strand
GACGGCGATGAGTATGTGCTGAACGGGCGCAAATGGTGGTCTTCCGGCGCGGGCGATCCGCGCTGTAAAATCGCCATCTTCATGGGCAAGACCGACCCGCAGGCGCCGCGGCACAAGCAGCAGGCCATGATCCTGGCGCCTCTGGATACGCCTGGAATTACCATCCAGCGCATGCTGCCGGTGTTCGGATATGACGACGCGCCGCATGGCCACGCCGAAGTGGTCTTCGACAACGTGCGCGTGCCCGCGTCCAACATGCTGCTCGGCGAAGGGCGCGGCTTCGAGATCGCGCAGGGCCGCCTGGGGCCGGGGCGCATCCACCACTGCATGCGGCTGATCGGCCTGGCGGAGCGGGCGCTCGAAGCCATGTGCCGGCGGGCGCAATCGCGCGTGGCGTTCGGACGGAAACTGGCGGAATTCGGCACGCTGCGGGCCGAAATCGCCGAATCGCGCATGGAAATCGAGCAAGCGCGGCTGCTCACCTTAAAGGCCGCTTACATGATGGACGTGGCGGGCAACAAGGCCGCGAAGGCGGAGATCGCCATGATCAAAGTGGTGGCCCCGAACATGGCGCTGCGGGTGCTGGATCGCGCCATACAGGCCCACGGCGGCGGGGGTGTGTCCAACGATTTCTTCCTGGCGCATGCCTGGGCGGGTGCACGCACGCTGCGCTTGGCGGACGGGCCGGACGAGGTGCATCGCGAAGCTGTCGCCAAGTTCGAGTTGCAGAAATACGAAGGGTGCAAAGCATGAAGCTGGCCGGCAAAGTTGCGGTGGTAACGGGCGGGGCCAGCGGCATTGGACGTGCCCTATGCAGGCGTTTCGCAGCGGAGGGTGCCCGTGGCATAGTTGTAGCGGACGTGGATGGCGCAGGCGCCGAACAGGTGGCGCGCGAAACTGGCGGGCTGGCGGTGCGCACGGATGTGAGCCGCGAAGCCGACATCGTCGAGTTGGTGGAGCGCACCACGGCGGCGTTCGACGCGATCGATCTGTTTTGTTCCAATGCGGGCATCGGTCTGCTGGGCGGCGTCGAGGTATCCGACAGCGGCTGGCAGCGCATCTGGAACATTAATTTCATGGCGCACGTGTATGCCGCGCGCGCGGTCTTGCCGGGCATGCTGGCCCGCGGCGAAGGCTATCTGCTGCAGACCGCCTCGGCGGCGGGGCTGCTCACGCAGGTCGGCTCGGCGCCGTACGCCGTGACGAAACATGCGGCTGTGTCTCTGGCCGAGTGGTTGTCCGTGACGTACGGCGACCGGGGCATCCGCGTGTCCTGCCTGTGCCCGCAAGGTGTGCGCACCAACATGCTGGCGGAGGCTGAACAGGGGCCAGGCCGCTTCCTGCTGGAAGGAGCGCTGGAACCCGAGCAGGTGGCCGAAGCGGTGGTGGCGGGGATTGCCGAGGAGCGTTTCCTGATCCTGCCGCATCCGGAAGTCGGCGAATATATGCGGCGCAAGGCGAACGATTACGATCGCTGGCTGCGCGGCATGCGGCGGATGCAAGCCAAGTTATAGGCAACGAAACCGAACCCGTCCCACGAGTTGATACATAATAGACGATGAGGACGCCGATGTCGAAGAGTTTTCGAACTGCATCATTTTCCGTGTGGCTGTTATGCTGCTGTGCACTTACGCCTGGCTTGCCGGGCAGGCTAGGGGCTCAGAGCCGCATCACGCGGCCTATCGATCCCGGCCGGCTGCTGACGCTCGCTGGGAACACGCGCGCCGAAGCGAACGCGCGCAACGACCGCGGGAAAGTGGCGGATACGTTTGCGATGGATCACATGCTAATGCAGTTGCGGCGCAGTCCGGAGCGGGAATTGGCGTTGCGGGATTTTATCGACCGGCAATACGATTCCACCTCGCCCGATTTCCACCGATGGCTGACAGCGGTCGAATTCGGCCAAATATACGGACCCGCGGCGGGGGATATCGCAAAAGTGTGCGAATGGTTGCGGTCCGTGGGCTTTTCGGTAAACACGGTGTATCCGAGCGGTATGTCGATCGATTTTTCCGGAACGGCAGGCCGGGTGCTTGCGGCATTCCATACGGAGATTCACAGGCTCTCCGTAGACGGGAAAGATCACATTGCAAATATAAGCGACCCGCGAATTCCGGAGGCGCTTGCGCCGGTAGTGGCGGGGATCGTGTCGTTGCACGATTTCCGGCCCCACTCGATGCGGAGGCCTCGGGCCCGGTACACGGCCACGGCGGACGGCTCTACGTTTCAGCTTGTTACGCCAGCCGACCTGGCCACGATTTACGATTTGAATGCGGCCTTTAAAGCGGGATACACCGGTCAAGGACAGACCATTGCGTTGCTTGAGGATAGCGATCTTTACAAGACATCGGATTGGAATACTTTCCGGAGAACATTCGGATTATCCAGTTACGCTTCGGGATCGTTAACCACAATCCAGCCAGCGCCGCCGACCGGAGGTTCCAATTGTTCCGATCCGGGAGCAGACGTAACCTACGGGGACGACAGCGAAGCGACGCTTGACGCCGAATGGTCCAGCGCGGCCGCGCCTGACGCAACCATCCAGTTGGCAGCTTGCGCGGATACTGCGGCGACATCCGGAGTCTTGATCGCAGCGCAGAATTTGATCAACGGCGCCACTCCGCCTCAGATCCTCAGCCTGAGCTACGGCGGATGCGAAGCTTTGAACGGAGTGACCGCAAATGCGGCTATCAACACCGCCGCACAGCAGGCAGTAGCGGAAGGCATGTCGATGTTTGTCGCGGCGGGAGACGAAGGCGCGGCAAGCTGCGAAGCGAATTATGCCACCCCGCCCCTTGTGGCGACCCATGGTATCGGCGTCGACGCAAATGCCTCGACGCCTTACAATGTCGCCGTTGGGGGAACGGACTTCGCCGATACGTATCTGGGGACGGTCGGCACATATTGGGAGTCGTCGAATAGCGCAACCTACGGTTCGGCCCTCTCGTACATTCCGGAGATCCCTTGGAACGATTCGTGCGCGGGTTCGATTCTTGCCGTTTATAACAGCTATTCGGTTGGCTATGGCCCCAGCGGCTTTTGTGGAAGCAGCTTGGCGCTAGAGCAACAATTCCTTGAAGTGGTCGCAGGCAGCGGGGGACCAAGCGGGTGCGCAACCGGCGTTCCAACGGAAAATGGCGTGGTTTCCGGCAGTTGCCAGGGGTACGCCAAGCCTGCGTGGCAAACGGGGGTGCCCGGGATCCCGAACGATGGCGTCCGCGATCTTCCCGACGTATCCCTTTTCGCCGCCGACGGAGTCTGGGGCCACTACTACGTGACCTGTTTTACCGATCTTGCGAATTTTGGCGAGCCATGCGCAGGCCCGCCGATTTACTGGGCCGGCGGGGGCGGAACTTCGTATGCCGCTCCGATAATGGCTGGGATTCAGGCGCTGGTAAACCAAAAGATGGGAGGCCCCCAAGGCAACCCGAATCCGGTTTACTACAAACTTGCGGCCAGTTCCGTGGCCGCATCGGTGTTTCATAGCATCACGACCGGCGATATCGCGGTCAACTGCGCGGGCGAAATTAACTGCTTCGGGGCCGGATTCGAGGGAAGAGGCCGCGCGACGCCGGTTACCGAGTTCGTCGGAAACGGCGTTCTATCGACAGCCAGCCAAACGTATACCCCGGCCTTTGCGGCTGCCAGCGGCTGGAACTTCGCCACCGGCCTCGGCAGCGTGGACGCCTACAACCTGATCTTGAATTGGAGCACCGGCCAGTAAGGATGACGCCATGCGCAAAACACTCGAAGCGATTTTCGGTAGTGGGTCGGTTTGGTTTTGTGGGGCGGGTAATTCTGCCCGCAGCCGGCTTTCAGCCGGCTCTGGCCGCCTAAAAGGCGGGCTGCCGCCAAGATTGGCCGCCCCACAAGGCAAACTGACCCACTACCCGATTTTCCTTCTTAGCGCCATCCTTCTCACCGCGGCGCTGCCCGCGCGGGTCGAGGCTCAGAATTTCGATACCAGCGGGACGGCGAGTCTCAGCGGAGCGTATCTGTTTCGGTACGTCGATTACTTCAACGACACGAACGGGGACCTGACGGAATCCTGCAGCCTGACCGGCGTCATCACGTTCGACGGCGCAGGAAACTATACCCTCTCGAGTACGCAACTGTTCGATTCGGCCGGCTTAAGCGGCACGGGAACCTGCGCCTCGCTGGGCGGCGGAACGTACGGAGTACAATCGAACGGCATGGCCCAACTCGACACGCCCATCTTCGGGGGGATTCCAGCGACTCTTTTCGGCGCCTTCAGCCAACCGCTGGTAATCGCAAGCTCGACGGAGGACGACTATTTCGATCTCTTTATCGCGGTGCAGGCGCCGGCGGCCTCGTTTTCGAATAGCAGTCTCTCGGGAGCCTTCACGGTAGGCACTCTGGACTTCCTGAATGCTTCGGCCACACTGGCGCGGCAAGGCTACTTCACTCTGAACGCCGACGGTAGCGGGAATATCGCGGCATTCACGGTGAATGGCTCGGCGGCCAATTTGAACTCCGGCGCCAACCTGACGCAGAACGTTTCGGCGTCCACCTATGCGCTCTCGGGCACGGCAGGTGGAACCGTGACTTTTCCGGGCAACTACGGCGATCAAACGCAGATTGTCAGCGGGTCGAAGGTTCTCTATCTCTCCGCCGATGGCAACTGGTTCGTGGGAGGTTCGACCACCGGATCGGACATAATCTTCGGCTTTCGCGCGCCCTCCGGGACGACGTCCAATTCGCTTTTGTATGGGACTTATTTTACGGCGGGGATGGAAGACTATCTGCCCACCAATCTTCTGGACGCCTTTTATGGTTCGATCAACACTAAGGGCGATGGAAATCTCATCACGCACGAGCGGTTCGACGATGTTGTCGATGTGCAAACCTACGACTATACGTTCGACGCGAACATAACCCTGGGGGCCGACGGCTCGTATTTCGACGGCAGCTCTTACACATATCTCGCCGGCGGCACGGGGGCGGCTTGCGGCGGCTGTTTGCAGGCGGTGATGCTGATCGGGTACGGCCAACAGTTCTCACTCATCGTGGGTATGCACTCGCCGGAGATTACGCCGCCTTCCGGCGTGTGGATTAATCCGATCGGGATTACCAATGCGGCCAACTATACGCCCATCACGAACGCGTACTCTCCGGGTGAACTGGTGAGCCTTTTTGGAAACTTTGGCGTGTCCACTCAAAGCGCCGGCGTGCTCCCGATTCCCACAACGCTTGGGGGCGTGCAGGTTTTTGTCAATGGGCAGGCGGCTCCGGTGCTTCTGGTGAGCACGAACCAGATCAGCGCCTGGATTCCTTACGAGATTTCGGGCGAGTATTTTGCCACGTTCCAAGTGATGGCGAACGGATCGCAATCCAACGAGGTGACTGTATACGTCGATAACTCATCGCCGGGGATTTACACGTATCCGGTGCCAAACGGGATTGGTCCGGGAGCCATCCTCCATGCCGATTACACGGTGGTAAGCGATAGCAGCCCTGCTGTACCCGGCGAAACCGTCCTGCTGTTCATGAATGGTCTGGGAACCCTGACACCGCCGGTGGGAGATGGCGTGGCCGCCTCCAGTAACCCTTTGAGCTACAGCGACGAATTTACGAACGGGAACATCGTTGTGAATCTGGACGACGGAGTGGATGCCCTGGCGCCGGCCAAAGTACTGTTCGCCGGCCTGGCGCCCGGATTAGCCGGGTTGTATCAGGTCAATTTCACTGTGCCTGGCACTGGTTTGGCAAACGGCGATGTCTCGATCAATTTTCAAACCGCCGAGGCCACTAATGAGATGGCCACGATCAGCCTGTCGGGCTTTCCGCAGGCGGCCGCGCGGATTGCTCCGGGCCGCCGCGATTCCAGGCCGCGGAGCCGCGCCACGCACGGGGGTACTGTGAGGCGTCGCCGGCGGGCATTGCCGGAAGGGCCGAGGGAAAAGCCGCGGGCCGCTACTGAATCCACTGGTAGCTGACAAAGGCGATGCGTCGGCTGTCGGGCGACCAACTTGGACCGGTGCCCTTTCCTCCGATGAGTTTTGCCAATACGCGCACTTTTCCGTCCTTGGTCGAAAGCACGCGTAGCAATACGTCTTTGTCCTCGGGGATGCCCGCTTGGTCTCCTGCAGCGGATAGAAAAGCGATATTCTGGCCGTCCGGCGCGATCCGCGGAGAGAAGTTTCGGAAGCCGTCCGGCGGCAGGTCCTTGTCCGTCGCTACGGGGCCGGAAAGTGCCATGCCAAATTTTTCGAGATCCTCTGGCTTGCCACCGGCCGCCGGTATCTTCTTTGTGCCGCTGTCGCTATGAAATACGATGGCGTCGTCTGAACTCCAAATCGGCGACGACAGTCGGCCCTGAGTGACATAGGTCACACGGCGGTCGCCCGAGAGCGGAACAGTCTCCAAGGTACTGTATAGTCTGGGCGCGTCCTTGGGCGCGCCGGTTGCCAGATCGACGTTGGAGAATACGGCTTTCTCCACGGTATCTTTGTTGTGCGAGCAGACGCCGATGCCCACATAGAAGGGATCGTGCAAGGGGACGCGCATGGAGCCTCCCGAGAACTGCAGATCCTCGCCCGCGCCCGCTACCCATATGTAGAAGTAATCGCCACGCTTGGCAATGCGCACGCGCGTGGGCGCCTTCACGGCGGACTGGATTTCAGTGGTGTTCACGCCCTTTTCGTCGCGGACCTGCAAGGAGGTCAACCCATCGCCGTGCCGGGCGACGTCCGCGTACGGAGAGTCCGCGTCCAAGCTTTGGCGTATCATCAGCACGGCTTTACGGTGCGCCTCGCCGCCCGACCCGATGAATGAGATGTCCGCTGTCAGCGCGACATCGCCGGATATTTTCTTCCACACGAACTGGAACGCGTCCGCGGCGAACCACATATTCTCGCCGCTGCCGGAGACGGTATAACTCCGATTAGCCGCATCATATTCGACGGCGCCGGCGTGCAGCACTGCGCCGACATCCGCATGATCTTCGAAGATCCCGAACGGCCCCGCGGCGGGCGCGGCATAGACCGGCAGCGCGAGACAGGCCAGCAGGGGCAAGTTGTAGCTACGACGCATCGTAGACCTCCATGTTATCTCGCCGCAGTTTCCTGGCTGAAGAGGCAGAGCCACTTGCCTTTGCGCTCCTCCCAAATCGACGAGACATACACCTTCGCCGAAAATTGTTTTTCGTGCGAAGTGCCGCTCTCCGTGAGCTTATAAGTAATCAGGCCGGACTTGGACGAGAGGGGCACGAACCTCACGTCTTCGATGGTGTAGTCGTCCAGCCGGAATGCCGACGTATTCTTGACCACCTGAGCCTTGTCCGCGGGACCGTGCGCATCCACGAACACCGCCTCGTCGGCCGTCGACGCGGCAAACTCCGCGAGGTTTCCCGTCTTCAGATAATCCAGCCCCTGGCGCTCCGCGACTAGCACCTTGCTTTGCATATCGTTTTGTTGGGCGGACGCCGCTATCGCCGTTAGTACGAACAGTCCCAGCGTTGTATAAGTTTGAACTCTTACCATGTTGCCTCCTCAGGATGACAGGCCAGGAGGCCTGTCCTACGGTAACTCCACGTCGAGCGCGTAGATATCCGAATTGGTGTAGATCACGGTGGCGATAGGCGCGTCGTCGGGCGCCAATCCAGCCAGCAGATAGCCGACGGAATTAGACTGCGCGATCTGTTTCGAACTCGTTATGCGCTCCTGCTTCTCTTTCCTCGCGCGGAAGATCGGCTGCTCGGGCGCAAGCGTTTCCTGGTAGTAAACATACTTGCTGTCACGCGACCAGAAGGGAGCGCCGAGCCCGTCTCCGGATGCCAGGGGGGTCCACTGCCGCGTTTCGAGATCCAGCACAAGGACCTGGGTTGCGGCCCGGTTTGTGGCGGCGATGGAGCGTCCGTCGGGCGACCAGGCGGGCTGGGCGAGAGTCTCCGATCCCGCCAGCAGAGCGGCCTGCTTCGTCTTCCGGTCCATCACATAGAGCCCGCGCTGGCCGGCTGCGCCGGGAGGCAGGCGGCGGGCAAATACGAGAGAGTTCCCGTCCGCGGACCAACTGGCGTCACCGTCGATCACAGGCGCATCGGTAACAGGTTCGGGCGCTCCACCGGCGGATGGAACAACGTATACCCGGCTGGCATGGCCGACGGGTCCTCCGCCGAAGACGATCTGGGTTCCATCCGGGGACCAGCGCGGCTGGTACGCGTGCAGGGATGGGGAGGTCAGTTGCAAGCGTTCGCTGCCATCCGGCCGGCTACGCCAGAGAATATCGTCGGGAACGGTGACATAGGCGATCCATTGCCCGTCCTTTGAGAAATTGACCCAGTTCCCTTGCACGCCGGAAAGGAACGGCGCAAATTGGCCATGGCGGGCATCGTAGCGCATCAGTTCGCGGCGTTCCTGCCCGGCGGCGAAGAAGACCCGCTTGTTGCCGGGGTCGGGCGCCAATGAACTGAAATCCAGCGGCGTGGAGTAGATCTGTAAAGGGGGGCCTTCAAAGGCCCGCGGGAAGCGGCGATTCGCGCGGACAGCGTAAACGCTGGACACCCGGTTGCGGAGCGCGCGGAACAGGTAATAATTGCCATTGGAGGTCCAATTCCCGTTGTCGTCGCCATCCGGTTCGGCGGCGCCGGAGATCCATTCGCGCAGGAAGGGATGCAAGCCTGTGCCATCGGAGGACACTTCCCATAAGTTACGCGGCCCCAGGTTCGGACTGAGCATGGAGAAACGCAGCACGTCCGCCCGGGACGGTGGCGCCCAGCGGATGGAATAGGGTATGCCGGGCGTGTCCAGAAGCTTGCGGGAATTCGTGCCGTCGCTGGCGACCACAAATAAGGCGGAGCCGCGGGCGAAGACGATACGGCTGCCGTCGCGCGACCACGCCCCGGCATGGCCGGCCACATCCCCGACGCGCCGTGGCGATCCGCCCACCGTGGGGACCACCCAAAAAGGCCGCGCCACCTCGGCTCCGGACCCGCTCGCCACCAGCAGATTCGACCGGTCCGGCGATATGTCGAGTATGTCCGGATTAGATAAGGGCTGCTCGAGCGGCAGGGGCAGGGGCAGGGGAGTCCCGCCTTCCACCGAAACCTGGGCCAGCGACCAGCGCCCGCCATCGCGTTGGGTGAAATACACGCGCGTGCCATCGGTGGCCACGCCGTTGCCTAGTTCGATGCGGCCGGTTTGGGTAAGCTGCACCACTTGCACGAGGCGGGCCGGCTGCACCGAAGTAGCCAGCCAGTAGAGCCGGACGGCCAGGAATAGGATAACGATCAACGCGGCCAGGCGCCCGTAGATCCCGCGGCGGCGCGGTGGGGACGGCGCCTGCATTACTGCGATGGCTGGCGCGGGTTCCGGTTTTGGCGGTTTGGCGGGCGGGGCCTCCACCGCCGGCATATTCCGGGCTTGCACCGGTGCGATAAAGCGGTATCCGCGGCGCGGCAGGGTTTCCACGTAGCGCGGCGTGGCGGCGTCGTCATCCAGCGCCTCGCGTATTTTCTTGGCGGCGATGTTGAGACCGTTATCGAAATCGACCAGCGTGTCGTTCCAAAGCCGGCGGACCAATTCCTCACGCGTGACGACCTGGCCGGGACGCTCCAACAGCGCCGCCAGAAGCTGGAAGGGCCGCTCCTGCAACTTTATTTTTTGGCCGTGTTTACGCAGTTCGCCCTGTGCCAGGTCGACTTCGAAAACGCCGAATTGAAGGATTTGGGGCGCGCGGTCGTTCGGGTCCACGGATCGTTCCACCTTGATCGGGCCATACGCGAGTTTAACATTTCGAACGATTCCGGTGCCGGTTTCGCCGTGGAGCGGATGCCGAACCGTTCTTGGGAAACCGCACCAATTCAATGCGCCACTATCTTCAAACTGAATGTGGTGGTCACGCCTCCAACGCTGGCCGATACCGTAAACGAGCCCAAGATGCCGTTGGCGGTCAAGGGAGGAGCCGTGGCCAACCCCGACGCGTTGGTCAAGACGGGCATGGGCGGGGATGAACTGAATGTGCCACTGGCGCCGAGGGTCCCCGGCAACACGGTGAAGGTCACCGGGGCGCCCTTGACCACATGGCCGGCCGCATCCTTCACCTTGACCTGCAGGGGGGTGGCGAACAGTTTACCCGCGCGCGTGGTTTCACCTGCCCCCTCGGTCTTGACGATGCTCGCGGCGGCGTCGGCGCTTTGGGTCACAGTCACCTGCGCTCCGCAAATGGTAATGCGGGCGGTGCGGCTGTTGACCGTAGTATTCGCTGTAAAGGAAAAGTAGACTGTCCCGCTGGTTGCGCCGGTTATGGTAAGCCAGGTCTGGCTGCTGGAAGCCGTTGGAGGCGTGCTTGCCGGAAACACTTGCGCGGTCACTGAACCGGTGCCCGCCGGTTGGCCTTCGTTGAAGCTGGTGGCGCTCAGCAAGACGTAGGCTGGAGTCAGTTTCTGGACCGTATTGTCTCCGGTGTTCGCGATATACACGTTCCCTAGAGCATCCACCGCCACCCCGCAGGGATCGTTCAGCCCCGCCGAATCCAGAGCCGCCACTTGCTGCGTCGCCGCATACCACTCCTTGATCGCGTTATTGCCGGAATCCGCAATGTAGACGTTGCCGTCTCCGTCCACGGCCACCCCGGAGGGGTTGTTCAATCCTGAGGATACCAGGTCGGTAACCATCTTGGTGACCGCGCTCCACTCTTTGATCGCATTATGTTTGGTGTCGGCGACGTAGATGTTGCCAAATGCGTCCAAGGCCAAACCTTCCGGCCCTCTGAAGCCCGAAGCAATGAGGGTTGTCACGGCGCCGGTGGCTGCGAACCACTCCTTGATGGCGTTGTTGCCCGAATCCGCGAAATAGACGTTGCCTTGGCCGTCAACGGCTATGCCCACCGGAGTGTTCAACCCCGTTGACACCAGCGTGGCGACCTGCTGCGTAGCGGCGATCCACTCCTTGACGGCATTGTTCAAGCTGTCCGTGAAGTAGACATTCCCTTGCCCATCCACCGCCACGCCCGAGGGCTTATTTAGACCGGACACCAGCTCGTTCACCAGTTGCGTGCCGGCGACCCACTCCTTGATGGCATTGTTCGCGCTGTCCGCGAGATAGACATTCCCTTGCCCATCCACAGCCAGTCCCCGAGGGCCGGCCAACCCCGAAGATATTAACGACGTTACAGGGTCCGCCGGCGCATAGGTGGCGGGCGCTTGCGTGACGGTGAACGTCAATCCGGATATAGTCAATGTTCCGGTCTGCGGAGCCGGGTTAGGATTCGCGCTGTAACTGAAATAGACCGCCGCATTGCCCGTTCCGCTCTGGCTCCCGGTGGATATGTTCAGCCAAGAGGCGTTGCTCGTTGCGGTCCAGGGCCCGCCCGCAAGTAAGAGCACGCTGCCACTGCCAGGCGCGCTACCCACGGTTACCGACGATGCCGCCAAGGAATAGGCCAGATTAGTCAGGGTGAAAGTGACATTGAACGCCTCCACGCTGGCGGTTACGCTAAATGGACCGCCGATGTTATTCGCGGTCAGCGCGGGCGCTGCGGCATTGCCGTTCTGGTCCGTGAGAATTGGCATGGGCGGAGTGGCACTGAACGTCCCACCGGCGCCATTCGGGCCGGCCACTACCGTGAAGGTCACAGCCGCGCCTGGAACCGGGACTCCGTTGACATCCGTTACCGTCACTTGCAAGGATGCGGGAAACAACTGTCCCGCGGGCGTGCTCTGGCCGTCGCCTCCGGATTTCGTCAGGCTCCCCACGGTGTCTCCGCTCTGCGTTACGGTCACCTGCTGGCCCAACACCAGGATGTGCGCCACGCGGCTGGCACCCGAGCCGTTTGCCTGGAATGTAAAGCCGACCGTGCCGCCCGTGACGCTGGCAATCGTGAGCCAGGACTGATCGCTCGAGGCAGTGAGGGGCGTGGTGGCCGGAAGCACCTGCGCGGCGACCGAGTCCGAGCCCGCCTGCATGCCCTCGTTCAGGCTTGTGGCGCTCAAGGAGAGATACCCGAACGTAACTTTCTTGATCGCGTTGTTGTTCTGGTCCGCGATATAAAGGTTGCCTTGGGAGTCCAGCGCGATTCCCGCCGGGCTGTTCAGTCCGGAAGATACCAGCGTCGCCACCTGCTGGGTGGCCGCATTCCATTGTTTGATGGCATTGTTGCCGCTGTCGGCGAAATCGACATTGCCTTGTCCATCCACCGCGACGCCGGTAGGTTCGTTGGTCCCCGCCGACACCAGCATGGTGGCCTGTTGCGCGGCAATATTCCACTGCACGACCGTATCGTTGACGCTCGCAAAATCGACGTTGCCGATCCCATCCACAGCCACTCCCAGGGGGCCGCTCACGCCCGCCGATCCACCCGCCAAAGTAGCCACCTGGGTCGTAGCCGCGCTCCACTCCTCGATGGCGTTGTTGCCCGAATCGGAGAGGTACACATTGCCCTGCGTGTCCACTGCTACTCCGTATGGACTGATCAGTCCGGTTACCAGTGCTGTCACCTGCCGGCTGGTTTTGTTCCACTCATCGATCGTTTGGTGGCCGGTGTCGACTATATATACATTGCCGTTGGCGTCCACCGCCACTCCCGTCGGGCCGCTCAGTCCGGAAGAAACCAGCGCATTCAGCGCCTGCGTGCCGGGGATCCACTCCCAGATGGTGTTATTGCCCGTATCCGCGATATAGACGTTTCCAAGCGAGTCCACCGCCACTCCCTGGGGAGCGTTTAATCCGGACGCTACCAGCGTCGTCACCGGAGTTACGGGCGCATAGCTGGCGCCAGCCTGTGTGACCGTGAACGTCAATCCGGCAATCGTCAAGGTGCCCGTCTGCGCGCCTGGGTTGGAATTCGCGCCGTAGGAGAATTGGATCAGCGTGCCGCCCACGCCGCTGGTGCTGTTGGACGACAGGTTCAACCACGAGGCATTGCTGGTTGCGTTCCAGGGTCCGCTGGTTATCAACTCCACCGTACCGTTGCCCGCCGCGCTCCCCACCAACGCCGAACTGGCGCCCAGCGCGTAGGAGACATCGGGCGCGACGACGACTGTGGACGTCGCCGGGCCGGTTCCGGTTTGCGGATTCCAGACCGAGACGGACAACTGGTCCCCAATGGCCATCGGGCAAAGGCCGTTTTGATTGACGTTCGCCACCATCTCAATCCTGTTATCGGCCCAATACCCGATGGACAGGTTACAAGGGTTTCCCGCAGAACCAGCGCTCCAGTTCTGAGTTAAATCGGTGACTTCCAGATAGTTCGAATTGCCCGTGTAGGGAAGTCCGTCCGGTAAGAAGCCAAACCCTTCGCCGCTGAGGGTGATGGGGGGCAGAGGCTGTATCGCGACCGGGCTTTCCCCGGGCGAGGGCGCGGGGATTAAATTAATCGTAGTCGGGTTCGCCGGGAGTAGCCCACAGACCGGAGAAACAGTCGGGAGGCTTGCCGGAAGAACTCCGCAGGCTTGCGGCCCCACAAGCTCAGATGCCGTTTGGGGAAGAGTGGCTGCCAGCGGATAGTCCACTTCCGGCAAATAATCGGAGATCAGATTGCCCGCGGGAGTGTAGACGGACGTCTTGAATGGCACCAGTTGCGCGCCGCAGGCGAACGTACTCGCGGGCAATATATCTCGAAGCTCGAGGAAATCCAGGGCCTTATACCCTGAAGTGGCAGTCAAGTCGAGGTAAGTATAGCCGTTGGCCGGCGTGATCCAGGAGGGAATGCTCGCGCCAGTACCGACTATGAGCGTTGCGTAGCCGTTAGCGTCAGTCGTGAAATAGGAATCCGCGAGGCTGGCGAGGGCCGCGCCCGAGCTGGGGTAAAACGACAGGCCCACATACCGCATTTGCTCGTTCCCGGATCTGGAACAGCCGTTGGTACACGGCGTAGGAGGGGTGGATGGAATGCGCAGCCTTAAACGCATCACTTCCTTCGCGGCGGCCAGCGTAGCCGGCAGATTGGCCGGCACAGTTGCGGTCAGGTAATAAGAATACGAATTAGGGAATTTCACGATCTCGCTCTGCCGCGTCCAACTTAGCTCGTTGTTCGGATCGGTTCCGTAACACAAGGTTGGCAGGTAATTCGCATCGTAGTTTTGATGATCCAGAAATTGTTGGTGGTTCAGCCACGTAGTGCCGTTGGTCGGGCTTACGATCTGCAGTGTTTGTAGCGCGTAAGCCGCGGGGTACGCGCAGCCCGAAGCCACATCCCGCACGATCACGCTGGGAATGGTGGTAGGGTCGTTCGGGTTGATGTCCAAATAGGCCCGCACCATCAGGTATCCGGCTGAGGTCGGATTGGTGTGTTGTGGCGTATCGACGATATGCAGCGGGGAAGTAGGATTTTCCAGCCAGAAGCCCGGATCGGTATTCCAGTTGATTCCCTGGTGCCTTAGGGTCGCGTCCAGGGAATTGACGGCGACATTATAGCCATTCGTCATACAGCCGGTCTCGAGGGTGCCCGGAGCGCCGCCGAAATTCATGGCCACGGCGTACTGTTGTCCCTCCGCGTAGGGCGTGAAAGGCTGAAACGGATTCACGTAGGTGGAGGTCAAGGGCACGATGTTAGTGTCCAGAATCGCCTGCGAGAGAAGGTAGTGGTCGTCGTTGGCCGTCAGCGAGAAAAATCGCGCATTCGGAAAGCTTCCCACGACGATAAGCTGGTAGCCCGGATCGACCTTATAATACATCTGCCAATATGTGTCGTTTAAATCGGTCTTGGAAGCTCCCTGCGGCGCTAAGGGAATCAAGTAGCAGGAATTCTGAAAATTGGTAAAAAAGTCGCCTGAAGGAAACTCATTGCCGGTGAACTGGGTAGGGAGATTCGAACAGTTCTGGGCAAGCGCAACTCCGCAGAACAAATAAAGGGCCACGAACAACAAGCAGACCTGCGCTTTTGGCTTCATGATTCAGAACATCACCTCGACTCGGGTTCTAAGGATTATACATCGAGCCGCCTGTCTTTCAAAGGCTTTTCTTTTCCGGTTGCGCTGGGGAACTGCGGGGTCCGAGGAGCGCGGGAGCGTTCAAAGAAATTGAATCGTATCGCGGATTCCCAATTCGGTCAAGCCTATTACTACTCACCGGTTCGTACCGCAAGTACTACACCCATGCTAAGAGTCCTGCAAGCGCCGAGCGGGCCTTCAGCGAATGTATTTCGGCGTCTGACCCTTCCCCCACGGGTCGTAATCGGATGCGAAGCGCACGCGCGAGCCGATAGACGGGTGATCGTAGAGCCAGAACTCGATGAAGGGGCTGGGATTGGGATCGTCCAGCGACACTTCGCCGAGAATCTGAAAAGCCTCGGCCGCTTCTTCCGACGAGTTGGGCACAATCCCGTGGACTACTTCCAGCCCGTAAACGTCGGCGTTATGCTCCAGTACGCGGCTGAATGAACTCGACAGCGGTTCGGACAGAAAGCCGAAGACCGACAGCGCCAGCAGCAGCACGGGCAAGGACGCCCAGTCGCTGACGTCGCGAATTTCCCAGCGCGCGCCGTAGAGCGCCAGCGCCCAGTGCATCGCGTGATAGGCCAGGAACAGGAAAATCAGAATACCCAGCAGGGCCGCGCCGATGCCGATCCAGACATGTCCCAGAACGTAGTGCCCCATCTCGTGCCCGAATACGAACAGAGTCTGGCCCGTATTCATTTTTTCGATGGTGTTGTCCCAGACCACCACGCGCTGGGATGCGCCGATGCCGGTGACGTAAGCGTTCAGCGATTTCAGTTTCTCGCTGGCCTTCATCTCGAACATGCGGTCGGGCGGGATCTGCAGGCCGCCGCGCGTCACCACCTTCTCTATAGCGGCCACCAGGGCGGGTTGCCGCGCGGCCAGCGGCTCGAATTTGAAGAACAGCGGCTCGACCGCGAATGGCTCGATGAACATGAGGAATACGACCATGGGCACGGCCGCCAGCCAGAAATAGAACCACCAGCGGCGCGGACTGCGGCGCATGGCGCCATAGAGCACCCAAAGGGCGATGCCGGCCAGCGCGAAGAGGAGCAACTCACCCTTGGTCCAGTCCCAGAACCACGATCCCCAGCCTTGGATGGATTGCTCGAACTTCAGCGACAGGCGATGGCCGTAGAGGGAAATCGGCAACTCCAGCGTGTCAATCGCCAGCAGCAGCAACGGCGCGAAGATGTAGGCCTGTAGGATGCGCCGGCGCGTGGCGGATTCCGCGAGGTTGCGCAGGCGCGGGGCGACGCGCCACGCCAGCAGCGCGATCAGCACCAGGATGCCGTAGGCGACGGCA
>Ga0070761_10001211_pt1 | contig 16225 bp, 12 predicted proteins | sample HubBroMetageREF1_FD_66724 | JGI IMG/M metagenome (GOLD analysis project Ga0070761, IMG submission 66724) | Reference soil microbial communities from the Hubbard Brook experimental Forest, New Hampshire, USA - Hubbard Brook CCASE Soil... | ecosystem: Environmental > Terrestrial > Soil >... | reverse complement strand
GAGTACCTGTGCGGAAAGTGGGCCAACTCGCTCGAGCTCGGCTGTGACTGCCTGGGCGAGATCGCCTACCTGGACGCGACCGTGACCGACGAGGGCGGGCAGCCCCGCACCATACCGAACGCCGTCTGCGTCCACGAAGAGGATTTCGGCATCCTGTGGAAGCACACCGACATCTACAACGGCTCGGCTCAGTCACGCCGCCAGCGCCGGCTGGTGGTCAGCTACTTCACCACGATCGGCAACTACGACTACGGCTTCTACTGGTACTTCTACCTGGACGGCACCGTCGAGTGCGAGGTCAAGGCGACCGGGGTGATGTTCACCTCGGCCTACCCCGGCGGTGACCACGCGTACTCCACCGAGGTGGCGCCCGGCCTGGCCGCCCCCTTCCACCAGCACCTGTTCAACGCCCGGCTGGACGTAACGGTGGACGGGCTGGCCAACGCCGTCGAAGAGGTCGACGTCACCGGCCTGCCGGTCGGGCCGGACAACCCCTACGGCAACGCCATCGTGCAGCAGGTGACCCGGCTGACCCGCGAGTCGCAGGCCGCCCGCCGCGCCGACGGCGCCCGCGGTCGCACCTGGCGAATCATCAGCACCGAACGCTCCAACCGTTTCGGCCATCCCACCAGTTACACCCTCTACCCGGAGTCCGCGCCGGTGCTGCTGGCCGACTCCGCTGCCCCGGTGACCGCGCGGGCCGGCTTCGCGACCAACCACCTGTGGGTGACCCGGTACGACCCGGACCAGCGCTGGCCGGCCGGCGACTTCGTGAACCAGAACCCCGGGGGAGCGGGCCTGCCCGCGTTCGTCGCCGGCGACCGGGACATCGACGGAACCGACATCGTGGTGTGGCACACGTTCGGCCCGACCCACGTCCCGCGCCTGGAAGACTGGCCGGTCATGCCGGTCGCGCACTGCGGGTTCACGCTGAAGCCGACCGGCTTCTTCGACCGCAACCCGACGCTGGACGTGCCGCCGCCGTCCCCGCACTGCCCGGCCGGCTAACGCCGGCGCCCGCGGTCAGAACCACGCCCGCGGTCAGGGCCACGGCCACGGGGACCATCCGCCACCGCTGCCGGTGTAGCTGACGCTGAACGTACCGGGGCAAGCGAGGGAGGAGTCGCGCGCGCTCGGCATGATGATCTCCACCGGGCTGAGGTAGCACAGGCCCCTGCCGTTCACGATCGTGCCGGTGAAATTCACCGTGCCGAAGTCGGTCAGCGGCAGGACACCGCTGCCCGAACTCGGTGCCTCGGCGATGACCTCCGCGGAGGACCGGAGCGCCCCGGCCACGGCCTGGGTAACGGTATGGCTCCATTGCTCGGTGGTATCGGTGAGTGAGATCACGAAATTGCCGGACTGATACGTGACCAAGCCTTTGAATTTGTCGCCCGGCCGGACCGTGTTATTGAAATACACCGGATTGGCTGGATACATCTCATACCAGGCCGAGTATTCGGCGGTGCCCCAGGCGCAGTCGGCCTCGCTGCCGGTCTGCTCGACGGTCCTGCTCGTGTAGCCGTCCAAGCCCACCCAGAACGCGCTGTACTGGTCGCCGAAACTACAGGTTGCGGTCGGCTGCACCCAGCTCGACGCGACGCTGGTGAACTGGCCGCTGGTCCCGGTGACCGCGTACCCGGCCCAGTTCGTGCTGGACACCGCGTTCTGCGCCGCGCCGCCCGCCCGTCCGTGCTGCGGGCTGGTCGCTATCCCCTCCGCGGCCCCGCCCGGCCGCACCATCGGCCCCCCCGGCCGCACCGGCGCCCCGGACAGTCCGCCGGGCGGTCCGGCCGCAGCGGCCGGCCCGGCCACTGCCAGCATTCCGCCGAAGGCGAGAATTCCGGTCGTGATGAGAATCGGCCAGTTACGTCGCATTTGCGCTCCTTATGCCGATATCGGCACGCCCCGTATAAGCACATGATTGAACGGCTGAGCACAATGTATACGGCGAATATGCCAAAATCTACGCCCGCTTTTTTGTTTCACTCTCGCCATTAAAGGGTAACAGGCAAAATCCCGGCGAAAGGCAGTTATTCCGGGCCTTATGCAGAGAATTCACCGGGCCGGGACGCGGCGGCGGTCCGGAAGACCGGCCAGCCGATCTCGGTCCGCCACCGGGCCGCGTCGGGGGTGTCGTGCTGGCCCACCAGGTAGTACTCGCGGATCGGGCCGTCGACCGCGAGGGCATGGCGGGCGACGTAGCCGGCCAGGGCGCCGTAGGCGCGGTCAATCTCCGCGGCTGGCCCGCGGTGCTCGATGATCGCCAGCTCGGCCGCCGGAACCAGCAGGGATGTCACTCGGCCCATCGCCCGCACGCCCTCGGGGCCAGGGACGTAAATGCTCACTAGCCCGCGGTGGCGGGTGAACACCTCGTCGGCGAAGATGCCGCCCGCCGGCCCGCTGGCAGGCACGTTCTGGGCCATCAGGGTGGCGTGTAGCTCGCCCAGCGCACCCTGCAGCCAGGCCGCCGATTCCGCGGCTTCGACGACGCTGATGATCGCGGCCGCCGAAACGGCCGGCACGCTGCGCATCTCGATGCGGGCGGGGACGCCAGCGCGCGCGGTCGGGGCCAGCAGGTCGCGCAGCGAGGCGATGGTGGTCTGGGTCCGGCCCAGGTCGTGCTCGAGGTGATTGAGATGGGAGGCGATCCGTTCGTTGCGGATGCGCAGGTCCGGAGCGGACAGCACGCCGCGTATCGCGTCCAGCGGCATGCCCAGGTCACGCAGTCGGCGGATGACCTGGGCGGCGGGGATCTGGCTGGTGGCGTAGCGCCGGTGACCGGTGTGGTGGCCCACCACGGCCGGTTCGAGCAGGCCGATCTCGTGATAGTGACGCAGCGTCCCGACCGTCATGTGAGTGGCCCGTGAGAAGTCCCCGATGGACAGGTAATCCGGCACGCCGCCCATTATGCGATCTCCGGTAGGGGGAGAGTCTTCCCCCGCGATCCGGCTTGACCCTGCCGCGACGCCAGCGCCGAGCATCGTCATAGGCCGCACCGGCCGAAGGAAAGGACACCAGACCATGACCCAGATAACCGCCCCGAGCACCGCCGAGATCGTCGCGCGCTACGTCGCCGTGTGGAACGAACCCGACCCCTCCTCCCGCCGCGCTGCCATCGCCGGCCTGTGGGCACCCGATGGTGTGGAGTTCGTGGAAGGCATCCAGTTCCGAGGCCACCAGGAACTCGAGGCCAGGGTCGCGCACGCCTACACCGAATTCGTGGGCAGCGGCCGGTACACCGCCACCTCCGCCGGCGACCCGGGCCGTCACGACGACATCGTCACCCTCACCGTCCAGCTGACCGCTTCTGACGGGGAGGCGGCCTGGGCCGCCCGCGTGTTCCTGCTCCTGGACTCCGATGGCCTCATCCGGGAGGACTACCAGCTAACGGTCAAACCCCTCGCCGGCTGACCAAAGTCCGCCGCCACCCTGGTGCCCGCCCACCAGGGTGGCCCGGCGAGGCCACCTACGTGCTGCACTGGACGAACCCCTACGGATCAGGCGACGAGATCATCGTCGAGGGCTTCCTAGGGCCCCGAGATCATGCCCAAGTCAGATCGAGGCAGGTGCTAAGCTATGGCTCTGCGGCGCTGGCTGGGCCTCCTTCATTGGAGACTTCTCCAGCGCACATGAGGGGCTATGGCGCAGCTGGTAGCGCGTCTGCATGGCATGCAGAAGGTCAGGGGTTCGAATCCCCTTAGCTCCACGTTTTCCCAGCTCAGAGGCCTGTTGTGATCTTGAAAAATGATCTTTGACTCCCTGCATAACATACGTCGTGACGGCTCTCCGGACCTGGTTCTGCGCGGAAGTTCTTGGCAGGTCAGGCCCCTTTAGCAAGTCTCAGACGCTGCCAGTGCCGGTGAGAGCCGTTTTCTGGGAGCCAAGGTGGGAGCCAGCAGATGATCTGCGGGGCCCGGCCGAGGCCATCTTGCGTGCGTCTGGGCTGCCCAGCGCACCAGCCTCTGTGTTACCCGAAGTGACTCACGCAGCGGACAGCGGGGTCTTCGGCAAACGGACAGAACGATGCCGATTCGGCGTGCGCCGGCGTCATCTTCTCGCCGGGGGACAGCGACGCAGATCAGGTGATATAGCGGCTTTACTCCGACGCCAGCCACCGTTGCGTGTGCGCCCGCCTAACGGCGCCGGCCGCCATTGCGAGGCTGCTGGACATAATGGATGGATGACACCGGTCAGGCCCTATGTGACGCGGCCGCTCAGTCCTGACACCTGGGACGACTTTGCCCGCCTGGTGGAGGCTAACAATGGGGTCTGGGGCGGCTGCTGGTGCATGGGTTTCCACCCAGAGGGCGTCGGCAAGGACCATACCGTTTCCGGGAACCGGCTGGCCAAGCAAGCCCACGTTCGCAACGGAACGGTGCACCAGATTCTCGTTTACGACGGCGATGAATGCGTCGGCTGGTGCCAGTACGGGCCGCCGGCCGAGCTACCGAACATCAACAACCCGAAAGCCTATGCCAAGGGCCTGGGCGAGATGCCCGACTGGCGGATCGGTTGCATCTTCACCGGAAGCGGGCACCGGCGCAGCGGGGTTGCGCGGGCGGCTCTCGGCGCCGCGCTGGCCGCGATCCACGATGCTGGAGGGGGGCTCGTCGAGGCCTACCCCGAGCAAGCCGAGGGGCGCGCCCCGCAACGCGGCGCCTATTTCCACACCGGCCCGGCCGACCTGTACGAGGAGTTCGGCTTCGAGCGGGACCGGAAGATAGCGAAGTGGCGGTGGGTAATGCGGCTGCGAATCCGGTCTTGACGAGTCCTGCCGGTTCCGTTGCCGCAGCAGGTGACAGCCTCGGAAGGGCTCGCAAGGCTGTGAACAGATCTTCTCCTCTTGCGCACTCACCTTCGACCAGCTGCAATTGCCGAGCGTGATCGCAACGCATGGCCCGCGATACGGCTCACGGCGTGCCGCAGATGTCGAGTTCGTGACCCTTGCCGATGATCCATTTGCGATTGGACGGCGGCGGCCGACCAGAACAGAATGTAATGAACAACCTGTGACCTGTCAGTTGCAATTCGTACATAACGCCGAATCGGCATGGTTGTCGCTACCCGGATTTGTGAGGCGCGTCGGGCGCAGATCCAGATGATCTGCGTGCTCGACTGCGCATGTGGGAACAATTCGCTTCCCTACTTGCAATAGGCGCGTGGCGCGTCACGGTCCCGAGCCGGTGACCGGGTCGATCGGAGTGAATGTTGCGAGCCGCTGCTCGATGGCCAGCGCAGCAGCGAGGCATAGCTCGTCGCCGAGGTAGGGGCCGATCAGCTGGACGCCTTGTGACACACCATCCACCACCCCGGTAGGCACCGCAACTGATGGCAGGCCGGCGAGGTTGGCGACAGTGAGGAGACGATGACGGCGCATGGTCTCTGCCGCCTCGTCGGGCCCTCGGATGTCGAAGCCCACCTCGAACGGCGGCTGGGTCGAGACCGGTCCCAGAACAAGCGGATAGTCCAGCTGGAATTCTGTCCATGCCCGGGCCACCTTTAGCCGTTCGATCCAGGCCAGCATCAGCCGGTCGGGCGCCAGGGAGGGCCACCGGGCGAAGCAGTTCTCCAGGAACGCGCGGGCCCCCGGACTGGCCAGCGCCTCCATCTGCGGCCACATGGTGCCGAGTTCGCTAAAGACGAGCTGCGACCAGGTCTCGAACGCCGCGGCGATCGGCGGCGGATTGACTTCTTGGATCTTGTACCCGGCTTCGGCCAGCGCGTCGGCAGCGCGGCGGACGCTGGCAGCCACATCCGGGTGAGTAGAACCCCCCTCCGGCTCGGCTATGACGGCGACCGCCATGGGGTTAGTCCCGGGGTGAGCAGCCACTTGCGCCGGGGACGGGACAGACCACGGGTCCCGCGGATCTGAGCCAGAGATCACCGCCAGCGCGGCCCGTAGATCCTCGACCGATCGGGCCATCGGCCCGTTCACCGCCATCAGCTGCACGATCAGTGGCGGTCCGCCAAGGTCGGTGGCGTTCCACCACGGCACCCGGCCGCGCGACGGCTTCATGCCGCAGACTCCGGTGCACAGGGCAGGCATCCGGAGCGAACCCGCCAGGTCGTTGCCCAGCCCGAGCGGAGACATGCCGGTGGCCAATGCCACGGCTTCGCCACCCGAAGAGCCGCCGGGGGTGAGCCTCGGGTTCCACGGGTTCACCGTGGCGCCGTGCAACGCGTTATCGGTGTGGAAGCGCAGCGCGAAGTCAGGCAGGTTGGTGCGGGCAAGAGGGATGGCCCCGGCGGAGCGCAGACGGGCGACCACCGGTGCATCGGCCGCGGCGACGTTGTCCCGGAGGGCTGCGACTCCTGCCGTCGTCGGGCTGCCCGCCGCGTCCAGGTTCTCCTTGACCGTGAACGGCACCCCGTGCAGACGGCCGAGTGAGTGGCCGGCCGCGATTGCCTGGTCAGCGGCCGCCGCTGCGGCCATTGCCTCGTCCGCCAGTGTCACGGTGACGGAGTTGACCGCCGGGTTCACCGCCTCGATCCTGGCCAGGTGTGCGTCGATGACCTCTCGGCTGCTGAGCTCCTTGGCCGCTATTCGCCCCGCCAGATCGAGTGCGCCTAGCCTCCACAATTCCCTGGTCACGGCGGTTATCCGGCCTGGGCGGGGCGGATGTTGTGGTTGAAGCGGAACCGGTTGGCGGGGTCGTAGTGCGCCTTAACGGCGGCTAGTCTCGCGTAGGTCTGCGCCGGGTAGGACGCGCGTGCCTTGTCCTCGTCCCCGTCCCCCTGGCCGGTGAAGTTGACATACATCTGGCCCGGCCCGAACCTGGCCATCGAGTCCCGCGTACCGCGGGCCCACGCGCGGGTGGCCTCGAAACCCTCGGCCGTGGGGGTGCGCGCGATGCAGTTGATGAGATAGGGCGATTGCCGCTGGCTGAACGCCGTCGCGCCGGGCGCCGTGCGGGCCATCGCCCCGCCGAGTTGATGGACGTGCAGTTCGCAGGCGGCCGGGAGCCCGGCGGAGCCCTGGTGGGCATCGGCAAGCGTCTCGACGGCCGGGTGGGGAAGCTCGTCGAGGAAGGCCGAGGTGAAGTAATTCGCCGCGCCCGCCGCATACAGCGGATCGGAGAGTTGCTGCAGCGCGGCGTACGGGATCGGGCCGAGCAGGTCGACGAGCGGGGTGCCCAGGGTCCGCAGCGGACGGACGACTTCCTCGCCCTCCTCCAGGGGGCCCGCCCAGCACGCGGACACGATGACGACCTTCTGGCCGTGCAGGTCCTCCGGCAGGAACGGCGCGGGCGGGGCGGTCGTCAGGTCGATCAGCGTGGTGAGCTCGTCGGGGGCACCGGCCACCGCGTCCCGCCAGCTGGCCAGCACCTGGGCCGCCTGATGTCCGGGGTAGAAGACGACACCGCCCAGGACGGCGGGTCCGACCGGGTGCAACGCGAACTCCAGCTCGGTGACCACGCCGAAGTTCCCGCCGCCGCCCCTCAGGGCCCAGAGCAGGTCAGCATTGTGGTCTTCGCTGGCCCGCACCAGCTCACCTTCGGCGGTCACCAGTTCGGCGGACACCAGGTTGTCGCAGGCCAAGCCGTGCTTGCGGACCAGGTGCCCGATGCCGCCGCCCAGCGTGAACCCGCCGATCCCGGTCGAGGAAACCAGGCCGCCCGTGGTGGCCAGGCCGTGCGCCTGGGTCTCGTGGTCGAATCGCCGCCAGGTCGCGCCGCCCTGCGCGAGAGCCCGCCGGTGGCGCGGGTCCACGCGCACCGCCGCCATCGCCGAAAGATCGAGTACGACGCCGCCGTCGCAGGTGGAGAACCCGGCCACGCTGTGCGCGCCGCCGCGGATCGCCACCGGCAGCCCTTCGCTGCAGGCGAACTGGATCCCGGTGATGACGTCGGCGGCTCCGGAACAGCGCAGCACTAGCGCGGGACGCATGTCGATCGCGCCGTTCCAGACCTGCCGGGCGTTCTCGTAGCCGGAGTCAGCCGGGGAGATCACCTCGCCGAGCATCCGGGTCCTAAGTTCGGCCAGTGTCGCCACACCGAGGACGCGCGGGCTTTCCGATGTCATCGTCTCCATGTCCGTTACCTCCCAGGGTAAGAAGCCGACGACCGGAATCTATGGCCGGGGACTTTGCATCCGCTTAACGCTGCGCACGGGCACCGAGGCGGCGGCCCAGGCCGGCGGCAGCCGCCAGGCCACGCCGCTCGCCGAATTTCTCAAAACAGCCTCGCGCCGCCTCGAGCGCGGCCACCGCCGCCGCGATCTCCCCCGACGCCTCACGCAGGCCCGCGAGCAGCATGTACTGCCAGCCAAGGCCGGGGGTCGCGCGCAGCGCCATCGCCCGCTCGATCAGACCGATGGCCTGCCCCGGACGGCCGGTGAGGACTTCGGCCACCGCCAGGTTGTTCAGCGCGCCGGCGTGGCCAGTTAGATCTCCGGACCGGTCCAGCATGCGGCATACTTCATGACCGAGCGCGCGCGCCCGCTGGCCGTCGCCGAGGGCCGCCTCCGCCAGCGCGACGCCGGTCAGGGCGATGGCGGTGCCGCGCTGGTCGGGGATTTCCGCCCGCAGGTCGGCGGCCAACCGGAAGCATTCCCTAGCCGCGGCGGGATCGCGGCTGCGGAGCAGGTGCCCGCGTTGGGCCAGGATGTGGGCCTGGCCCGTGCGGTCCCCCAGCGATTCGAAAATCCGCAGGGCCTGTTCAAACAGCACCCCCGCCTCGTCGAAACGTCCGCCCATCCGGGCCGCCAGGGCCTGGGTGGCGAGGATGTAGCCGCGGCTCTGCACGGCGCCAACCCGCCGGCCGACCAGCATGGTCTCCTCGAAGACGGGAAACAGCAGCTCATCGAAGGAATCAGCCGACCAGGCCACGGTGCACACCGTAAAGAAAGGCGGTGCGTCTGGTGGCACGGAACCCAGAGCACTCAGCGAGTTGTCGAGCAGGGCCTGCGCCTCGGAGGTTTCACCGCGGAATAGCGCCATCACAGCCCGCAGGTGCTCGTTCGAACACCGCACGCTGGCCAGGCCGCGGGCCGCGGTGCCCGCCTGGCTGGCGACCCGGACCGCATCTTCCCATTCGCCTGCCATCCAGGTGAGCAACGACTGCTGGTGAAGCGCCTCGGCCAGCGAGCCGGGATCGCCGAGGTCGCGGCCGAGGGCCGCGATCTCGGCGCCGATGGCGGGGCCACGCCACGGCCGGCCCAGCCGGACCTCCAGCACGCCGGTCGCGAACAGTGCCCGGGCCCGCAGCGGCGATGGCGCCGGGCAGGCTTCCAGCGCTTGAGCCAGCCAACGGAGCCCCTCGGCGTGAAGCCCGCGCGCCATCCACGAACGCCACGTCGCGACCGCGGTCACGAGCGCGCGGTCTGGCCTCTCACCCAATGACGTCGACAGTGCGGCCCGCAGGTTCCCGGCTTCGACCGCGAACCACGGGCTCGGCTCTCCAACCACGCCACCGCCAAGGTCAGGGTCGCAAGACTCCGCCCGTTCGGCATACCACTGGGCATGCCGGCGCTGGTGGCAGGCTAGCTCCCCCGACATGGCAAGCCAGCTGGCCGCGTACTGCCGGATGACCTCAAGCAGCCGGAAACGGGCCAGGTCGCCGCTCGTCTCCACGGTGACCAGAGACTTGTCTACCAGCCGTGACACCACCACGGCCACGGGTTCGGACAACCCGCCCGTGCACACCTGCTCAGCCGCGTCGAGGGCGAACCCTCCAGCGAATACCGACAGCCGGCGAAACACGGCACGCTCATCATCCGCCAGCAGGTCATGGCTCCACTCCAGCGTCGCCGCCAACGTAGCCTGCCGGTCCGGCACGCCATGGATCCGTCCAGCCAGCGTGGCCAGCGCGTCATCCAGCCGGGCGGCCAGCTCCGCGGCCGCCAGATGCGCGATCCTGGAAGCGGCCAGCTCGAGCGCCAGAGGTATGCCGTCGAGGCGGAGACAGATGCGTGCGACCGGCAGGGCAGTCGCAGAGTCGAGCCGGAACGCTGGTGATGCGTTTCCCGCGCGCTCGAGAAACAGCTGGACAGAGTCCAGGCGCGCCAGCCGTGCCGGGTCGGCGGGAAGCCCCAGATCCGGCAGCTCAAGAGACGGGACCCGCCACACCAGCTCGCCCGGCAGGTGCAGAGGCTCGCGGCTGGTGGCCAGCACAGCCACGCCGGCGCAGCGCTCAAGCATCGCCAAGGCGAATTCTGCAGAGGCCTCGAGCAGATGCTCGCAGTTGTCGAGCAGCACGACCATGCTCCGGTCGGCAAGCTGCTCCACAACGGCCGCCGTGGTGGGCCGGGCTCCGGTCAGCGCCAGGCCAAGAGATGCCGCGGCAGCCGCCGGTATCAGCCGCCCCTCCCGGACCCCCGACAGGTCCACGAGCCACACCCCGTCGGGGACCGCGCCGGCGTTGGCCAGCCGGCGCGCGACCTCGATCGCCAGCCGGGTCTTGCCTGCGCCGCCGGGCCCGCTCAAGGTCAGCAGCCGTGTGCGACCGGAAAGGGCGAGCAATTCGGCGATCTCCCGCCGACGCCCGATGAAGCTGGTCACCGTAGCCGGGAGATTGGAGACCACGGCCGGGTCGGCAGAGCCCTGCCCAAAGAGAATCCGCCGGTAAAGACTCAGCGTCGCCGGCTCCGGAGCCGCGGCATACTCCTCGTCCAGCACCCGGCACAGGCGCTCGTAGACATCGAGCGCATCCCACCGGCGCCCGGCCTGGTCGAGCGCCTCCATAAGCACCCGGTGCAGCGGTTCGTCATTCGGGCGGTCTGCGACCAAAGGCTCTAGCAGGGCGACCGCGTCTTCGGGTCTTCGGCGTTCCAGCAGGGCGCGGGCTTGCCCGGCCGCCAGCGCCTCACGCAAAGCTGCCAGTCGTTCACGATGGGGTGCCGCCCAATCGGCGTAGCGATCCTCCGGCAAAAGCTCACCCGCGTAGAGCTTCAGGGCGGCACCATAATCCTCGACAGAACCAGAACGCAGCGCCTGCTGCGCCGCCGCCGCAAACACGTCGGCATCGACGATCAGGTCACCGTCGGGACACAAGATCACGATGTCGTCCCGCAGACAGAGCGCGTCAGCTGAAGGCGAACCATCCGATGCCAGCGCCCGCCGCGCCGCATGCAGAACCTGGTGCAGATTGTTCGCCGCGGCGGCAGGGTCCAGCCCGGGCCATAGCACCCCGGCCAGCACGTCACGGTGAGCCCGGTGACCGCCGGCCAGAGCCAGCAGCTTGACCAGCGTCTTGGACTTGCGCAGCCGCCACGAGCCAGGAATCGCGCGGCTTCCGACACGAACGCTGAAGCCGCCCAGCAGCGCAACGCGCAGCGTGCCGGAAGCGGCCGCCACATCCGCACTGCGTTCGCCCGTCATACGTGGAGTCTGCGCCCGCAAGGTCGCGCTTGCCAATCCTGCGTCCCCGTGGCAGCGGCGCGCCCAGACCGCCCGCACTCACGCATGACTGAGGAGCCTGCCACGCCGGGGGCTTGTTCCGGGGATACACACCAGAAGCGCGTAAAGCCATCAAGACTGTCATCCGCGCGGAACGACGCGTTCTGCGCACTCCAGATAACGTGTCCTCGCCGAGGCCCGAGAGCCGCGGCCCTTACAGCGAAGACACCCAGATTCGGACTCCAGATAACGGCGGCTCTTTGCGCGGGCGCACGAAGACTCAGGTAGCTCTCCGTGACAGGGTTCCCCGTCGGCTTCAGGCCTGGACTGGATAAGTTCGTAGCCTGCCCGACGTATCAGAAGTACGTCAGGTACTTGACGTACGCACCATGATCAGCTTAACTGTAGTGAAGGCAACGATGGAGGCCACGCCCGTGACGCAGGTTCACTACGACAGCTATACCGAAGCGCGCAACAATCTCAAGAATCTGCTCGACGCCGCCGAAAGCGGTCAGGTCGCTACCGTCCGCCGTGAGTCTGCCACCGCAGTTGTCCTTGACGCCGAGCGTCTGCGGTATTTTCTCGCATCCGTGGCGCCATCCCGGGCCCAGGTAGTTCAGGAGGCTGGCGGATGGTCAGTATTCATCCCCGGCTTGCCCGTCGCCGCAGATGGGGGGACTTTCGAGGAGGCCATCACCGAGATGGCCGGTGCGCTGCGCGAATACGCTGAAGACTGGCAGGACCACCTCCTGCACGCACCTAACCATCGCGAGAACTGGGGCCTGGTACAGCTGATCACCCTCAGCAGCGATGAGCAGCTACGGGAGTGGCTTACTGGGTCAGCACGGTGACCTGGCCCGCGCCGACCCGCGAGGCCCATGACGCCTTCTGCAGGACTGAAGGCTGGCAGCCAGTCCGGAACGCACGGGGCCAGACCGGCACGCATCATGTCACCTACGAGTTCCAGCTCCATGACGGGCGGATCTTGAGAACGCGAATCTCCCACCCGGTGAACCGCGAGACTTACGGTGAGCGCCTGTGGACTCACATTCTCAGAGATCAGCTCGACGTCGATCAGGCGACGTTCTGGGGGTGCGTCCAGGACGGGAAGAAACCTGACCGCGGCGCGCCCGAGGCGCCCCCGGAGGCGCTTCCGGCTGATCTCGTCCACTTGCTTCTTACGCGAGTCCGCCTTCGCGAAGCCGAAGTGGCAGCTATGAGCAAAGAAGAAGCCATCGCCAGAATGCAGCGATACTGGGCTACCGGCAGCTGAGACCACATGGCGGCAGTGCTCCGCAGAACCCGGACCTGGTATGGGCGCTATCTTCCGTGCCGTGTGCTGGTCTTGGATAGCGGGGGAGTGGAGGAGATCTGGTGCGCGCTGAGCGGCCGGGCGGCGGACGGCACGCACGTCCGTGATCGGCTGCGTGACATCGTGTTCGCCGCGCTGGAGAACCGGTTCCCTGACGCGGTGTTCGAGGTCCGGGGCGACTGGCCGGCGGGTCCGGTTGGCTGGTGGGAGGTGGTCAGGCTGGGCCTGCGTGAGCGCCGGGATGCTGGCCGGCGATGCGCTGGATGTCGTCGGCGGGGACGTCGAGAAGGTGCGCGGCGATGGCAGCGTCGCCGCCGGCGAGCACGAGGCGGGCACGCTCGATGCCCTGGTTGATGGCGTCGGCGTGTCGCGCGGCGTATTCTTCGACGGCGCGGTCGACGACCTGGGCTTGGGTGGCGTCGGTGAGCGCGGCGAGGTAGCGGATGCGCTCTTTGGTTTCTCCGCTGACCTTGATGGGTGCCTGGTTCGCCATGGCTCGACCTCCTGGTACCTAAAGGCTATTAGTACCTAAGTAGAGAGTCAACGGATCGCGGGTGCGGGGTGTTCCCAGGCTCACGTAGGCGGGCCGGGCCGGGTGCTCCGCGGAGATGGCCCGCGAAGATCATCGCTGCCGGCCTCGGGGGCGGCGGCGGGCCGGCATCCCTGTCCGGCCTGTCGGACGTTAGCGTTGCTAACGAGTTTCCTGGGAGCCAAGTTGGGAGCCAACGTCGGCAGGCGCCGGGCAACGTCAGGCCACATCGGGCCAGCATTACCGCAGGCAGACGCCACGCCGGGCGACGCCCGGCCTCATCCAGCGATAGCGGGGGCCTGTATGGCATGCACAAGGTCAGGGGTTCGAATCCCTTAGCTCCACCGATCGTGTTTCCCCAGGTCACAGGCCTAGGTCACTCCTAGTGTCCGTCCACATCTCTCTGTCGGCCGTTCTCTCTTCGCCTATCGGCCAGCTTGCCCCGGCAGCTCCTAGCCGTATAACGACTTTCTACGCTCGTCGCAGCGGCCGGGATTTTGGCACCTGGTGTGAGTGCCTCTTACCAGGAGGTTTCCATTGCGGGGCCCGTCCGGAGCCACAGTGAGAGCCAGCACGAAGGGAGCCACAGGCCTGTACGGCGCTGGTTGCGGATCAAGGACGGTTGCGGCGGCGGCGGTATCCGCTTGGCCGTTCGCCGATCTCCGCTCCGGCCTGCAGCCGTTCGACGTTCCAGGCGAGCTGCGCCGTAGCAGCCGTAGGGACGCCGTGCGGGACGGGTACGTGTTCGAGTGCCTTGGCGAAGTCGGTCAGGGTCGCGGCGACGATTTGTTCTGCTTCCCCGGTTCTGAGTGCACTCCAGCTTTCTGCCTCGCGGATGAGGTGGATGGCGCTGACACGCCGGTGGTCGAAGCTGCCGTCGATGGCGAGCGCAAGGTTGCAGTCGATCCGTCCCTCCTGGAAGAGATCCGGGACGGCGTCATAGACGTCCGCCAGTACGCTGCGCTCCGGAAGGTGGAGGATGCCGAGGTTCTTGGCGTGCGCGTCATTGTCACCGAGAAGCACGGAGAAGGTGAGCCTGCGTAGGAAATCGGACACAGGGTGCCCCTCGCCCTGGAGGGATCCGAGGAGCTCGGCGATCCTGTAGGCGCTCGGCCGCCGGGAGTTCCGGGGGGCGTGCGGGTCTTGGAATTTCGCGTGGTCGTCCACCCAATCAAGTCCGAGCGCCTGGGCGGCGTCCTCCTGGTGGATGAGCCCGACCGTCTCCCCGTCGACGGAACGGTCGTAGCGCTCGATGACAAGGTACTGGCGGGCGCCGTTGCCGACGAGCTCCGTCCGGTAGCGGGCGAGGCCGAGCTCGGCGGCGAGCGCGTGCCCGTAGTGCTCCCGGGCCAGCCCGTCGGGGCGCCCCTCCAGCCTCGGCTTGAGGATGTGAGTGGAGTGCGCGCGGCCCCGCGGGAGATACCACTGGCCCTCGAACCTGGCGAGAAGCAGCTTCGGCTGGTAGCCGGCGAGCATTGACCGGCTCTGGTCGTCGGAGCCCAGATCGCCGTCGGAGGCGGCACGGCGGAGGCGGGCGATGATCTCGCTATCGTTGACCGGCTCGTAGCGCGGCTGGCTTCGGCGCGCGGACTGCGGGTCGCCAATCGTCACCGCGCCGGCGATCGAGCTGCCAAACTCGCGGAGCATCGCGTACAGGTCCGTCGGGTTGCTGATGCCGCGGCGCTGCGTCAGCCGCTCGCGCTGGCGCCCCTCGAGCGCGTAGCCGCCGAAGAAGCTGCTTGCCGCGGCGGACGGTGCCTTCGACCGGACAGACCCGAACGACTCCGTCAGCGTGACAACCCCCGGCGCATACCCCTCGAGCCACTCAAACTCGATCCGATCCCGCCGTGAACCACGCGTGATCCACCCGACCTGCTCTCCATGCAGGCTTACCTCAAGCCGCTCAGTCATCAGGACCCCCTTTCCCGCCACCCGACCGGCCGTCGTCGAACGTGACGCTAAGAGTGATGCCGAGCGACTTCAGCGTGCGCAGCAGCCGGGTGATGTACACCGTGCTCCGCCCTGCCTCCAGCCTGTTGAGGTAGAACCGGTCGTAAGCGTTCACGTCGGCCAGTTCCTCTTGCGAGATGCCGCGCGCCTCCCGGGCCACGCGGATCGCGTCGCCGATGTCACGCGGCCTGCGCACCTCGACCGTCCTGCGCGCCACTGTCGCCGCCCCCGTCCATGTGAGAATATCCGCACAGCCATTACTGTGAGAATATCCTCACATCGCAGATTGTGCGAATATCCTCACATCCGCCAGCCTCCGAACCCGCGCCAGGATCTGCCGCGCCTCCACCAGGAATACCGCCCGGCAGCGGTCAGCCCCACGTGGTGGGTGCTGCGCTCGACGAGGCGGACCCCCAGCTCTAGGGCTGACCAGGTATGCTGCTGACAGGTGGGGATCCCCTTGCGGCGGCTGTCCCTGGCCGGTCGGGCAGCTTGTTCGTTGGCTGGCGGGAGGGATCACCTGCCGTCCGCAGCAGGGTGGGTCTTACAGTCTGCTGATTGCGTACAGCAGGGTGGGGATCGGTAGGGCACTCATCCCTTGTTCCAAGGAGCTGGCCTTGCGCGTGTTGATGCTCGCTGCTCCGGGTGCCGGCAAGGGCACCCAAGGCCTGCTCATCGCCGAGCACTTTGGTGTCCCGCATATCGCGACCGGTGACCTGCTGCGTGACCATGTCTCGCGGGAGACCGATCTGGGCCAGCAGGTCAAGCGGTTTCTGGACAGGGGCGACCTGGTCCCGGACGGCATCGTGCTGGACATGGTCCGCCGGGCGCTCGAGGCGGCGAAGAAGGACTCTGGCGGCTATGTGCTCGATGGGCTGCCGCGCACGATGGAGCAGGCTCGGGCGGTCTACCGGATGACCGTCGAGCTTGACCTGACTGCTGACGTCGCTCTGTACCTGCAGGTCGGTGAGGACGAGCTGATCAGGCGCCTGCTGGCGCGGGCGGAGCAGGAAGGTCGTGCCGATGACGCCGAGAATGTCATCCGTCGCCGGCTCGCGCTGTATCGCGAGGTGACCGAACCGATCCTGGGATGGTA